>Ga0070751_1001511_pt1 | contig 13624 bp, 21 predicted proteins | sample VirMetDEL_Aug_28_FD_78514 | JGI IMG/M metagenome (GOLD analysis project Ga0070751, IMG submission 78514) | Aqueous microbial communities from the Delaware River and Bay under freshwater to marine salinity gradient to study organic matter... | ecosystem: Environmental > Aquatic > Marine > Coastal...
AAGTGCATGGGCTAAACTTCATTTACAACATTCGAGGGACTACCTAATGGCTATACACGAAGAGGGCGTGACAGAATTTGATATAGCCCGAAAGCGATTAAGAAAATCTGCAGGCCGAGAGGCTGAACAACGTAAGCAAAGTTTGCAGCGGCGAGCGGCGCAACTTGGTGGAGGTACGGGCCGAGGTACTTTATTAAAAGCCGAGCAAACTGTAGAGCGAGAAAGAGGTGAACAAGTCGCAGCCGGCGAGGAAGCTATCGGAGCTGCAGAAAGGGCTGAGGCTAGAAGGCGGCGCGAGATTCAAGAACAACGCGAGTTTATAACCTCCGAAAGAGTCGGGGCTCAAGAGTTTGCTAGGGGCGAGAGGCTAGGTACTCAAGAATTTAGCCAGCAACAGTTGGATACTCAGATTGCAGCGAATAAAGACTTGGCGGTATTTGGTCGGGAGACACAAGAGCGGCTCGCGGGCATGGAGATTGGTTCTCGTGAGAAATTAGCTGAACTCGATAGGGAGCTGCAGCGTGAGGTTGAGGCGGGTAGAATCGACCAAGCCGAAAAAGACAGGGAAATGAAAAGGTCTCAATTTGGTGAGCAAATGAGTTTTGAGCAAGCCAAACTAGATGCACAGAAAGATCAGTTTTCGCAACAGTTTGGGCTTGATACGCGAGAGTTTGAGCTAAACCAAGAAACTGTAATGTTTAACCGCCTCCTCTCGGCATTTGAAGCAAAGGGTGGGTTTGTTAAGTGGCTACAAGATAGCGGCGTGGATACGTCGGCGATGTTTGGTGAGGGCTTTACAATTCCACAACAAACGGCTCCCGGTGGGGCTGCATTAGTGAGGCAGCAAGCTCAAAGAGATCCTCGGTATCAAGAGCTATCGCCAGTCTTAAAGGCTCAGGTTGATCGGGGGCAATTGACTATAGAACAAGCTATTCGCTTTACATGAGGTGAGAAATGGCGATTGAAGGCGTATTAAGACCAAAACAGCAGCAAGAATATAAGACAGTAAAAAAGGGCGGGCGGTTTGGTAACTTTTTACAAGCCGCAGGCATGATTGCGGGTGGAGTTGCTGGCGGCATGGCCGGTGGACCTTTGGGCGCGATAAAAGGCGCTGCAGCCGGTGGAGCATTGGGTGGCGCAGCCGGTGGGCTAGTTGACCCTGTTAGACAAAAGCAAGTTAAAGTGGGCGAGGATGACTCACAGCGGCAACGTGTCCCGATGAGTGGAGCTATGCAAAGGCGAGCTGAGGCATTGCAGACCGACCCACTAGAAGCTCTTAGCCTTGCGGAAAAAGAAGCCGAACGGCTACCGGAAAAGGAAAGGCAGCTCGTGTTACCTAAACTAACTCAGGCCCGATTGCTTGAGAGGCAAAAGCGAGGGATGGCATAATGGCAATCACGCAGGTACTCCGATCAAGAGGAGATGACCCGAGACGACAAGTCGAGAAGACTTTCGAGGAAAAGCTCGGGGCTCGCATGGATCTAATTCTAAAAGGGCTCCAAATTGCGGAGTCAGCTCACGGCTTATTTGTTGACGACGAAAAAGAAAAAATGGCCGAGCTGCAAAGACAAAAGGACGCTCGTGAGGATAGGCGTTTAGCCTTACAAGAGCAAAGAGAGGCCGGGGTACAACAAAGGTTTGAGGCCACACAAGCGGCTCAACAGGAGAGGTTTGAGAAAACTCAGGCTCAACAAAAGGCTCAGGCCGAGCAAACTATGGCTTTTAGACGAGAACAGGCTCAATTTAACAAAGAGGTTAAAGAGAACCTGCAGAAAGAAAAAGTCGAGAAAGAGTCGAGAAAGCAAGCATTAGCCCTAGGCGATAGGGTGGAAGTGCCACAAGATTTGCTAGGTCAGATTGATGCCCTAGAAAGAACTATCGGTTTTGAGCTTGAAACCTATGACCCTCGAACTAATCAAGCCGTTATGTCAGACACCGGCGAGACGGCGCGAGTTGATATCGGTGGGGTTTCTATACCCGGGCTTGGTCGATTTGGCCTCGGCTCCGACGCGCAATCTAGAATAGCTGCAATATTTAACCGTACCTTAAAAGACCGTTCAGGTGCGGCAGTGACCGAACCGGAATTATTGAGGCTACAAACAGAATTTGGTCAAGGGCTTCTCAATACAGAGGAGCAATTGATTACGGCTCTAAAAGAATACAAGGCCGCGTCATTGAAAGAATTAAAAACTATAGAGGGCCGGTTTGACCCTGAAATAGTACAATTACTACATGACAATGGCGGATTTACTTCTATTGGTTTTGGCCCAACGGCGCAAGAGGCGCAAGCGGAATTGCAGAGGCGGCGTATGCAAGAACAGTCGGCAGGTATGCCACCGGCAGGATTGCGAGCCCCAGGAACACAAGCCCCGGGCCTCATGATACCTAGGAGATAACATGGCTGATTTATCACGATATAGCGACGAGGAACTAGAGAGGATTGCGGGCGGGCAGCCAGCGACGAAACCTCAAGTTATTAGACAGCCACGCCAAAAACGTCTCGAGGGCATGAGCGATGAGGAGCTTCTGAGTATAGCCAATAGAGGTACTCAACCTCGGGCGCAAGAATCTATGGGCGATAGGGCTCTTAGGACAGTAGCAGAGATTGGTAGCGCAATTGATTCTGTTACAGGGGCTCCGGTACGGGCTGGCATTGGCGCATTTCAAAAAGGCGCAACTATAGGCGAGTCTTTTCAGGAGGCTTTCAAACAATTTGCCGAAGATCCCTCAAAAGCCCCAAGCGGTGCCGAGATTGCTAGGCGGGCAGGTGTCGACCCCAAGACGAAGTTTGATGTAACCGATTGGGTTGGTAGTTTTGGCATACCTCGCGAAAAAGATGAGGAGCCTATTGAGCTATCACTCGATCAAATAGTTGGCTTTGCTATTGATGTGGCTGCAGATCCCACTAACGTGATTCCCGGCACAGCCATGGCCAAGTTTGCGGGAAAAGCCGCTAAAGCAGGGGCTAAAGGTGGGGCTAAGTTAGCAAGAATTGCTGTACCTAGGGCGGCTCAAAGATCCATTGCGGAAGTTACCCAGTCGATTGGTAAGTTATGGAATCCAAAGATAGCTCCTGATTTTGACGAGCTGAAACAAATAGCAGATAGGGCCGGAGTCACTGGCGAGCTTCCTGAGTCGGTGGAATTTGGGCGCAGATCATTTCTAGGCCGAGCTGCAGAGGCTAAACGAGCTGGGCCAGCGGGCGAGGTAGCCGTTCAAAGATTCGAGGACACCTTACGGCAGATCGACGACGCGGCAGAAAGAAAGATTACAGAGATCGGCGGAGGAACTAACCTCACAAAAGTCGAGGCTGGCAATCATCTAAAAGAAGCCTACGACCGGGCAGCGGAAAAGCTATTTAATAGTATTGATGAGTCCTACGATACGGTTGTTAGAGACTTTCCCGATTTGAAAATATCTGATTTCAGACGGGCTGATATTCCGGGGCCAACACCTCGCGCTAAACTTGATTCGGCTCTAAAAGAGCTAGAAGACTTTGCAAAGGGCCGGATTGAAAGAGGAGTCACTGAGCTAAACAGGTCACAAGGCCGGGGCCTACTAAACTCAGTCGAGGCTATCCGTAGAACCGATGGCTCATTTGCTCAGACGGTGGAAGTGCTACGCGATGTGGGTGAGGCAGCTTTCAAGTCAGACAATCCTCTCATTGTAAACCCTCCCGATGTTAGGAGGATGAGAAAGCTATACGGTGATTTGTCAGAGGCTCTTATTGAAACGGTAAGACGAGATGTTGCCGACGGGCAAGCTATAGCCGGAGCTGTACAGATCAACAATAAAAGGATGACAGATTTCTTTGGTGAGAAGTCGGTCATCGCTGGCAAGCTAGGTAAAAAAGACATCGGACCCGAAAAGGTGTTTGATGCACTAGTGCTAAATGACACTAGAAAAATAGAGGCTTTGCAAAATATCCTATCTCCACAGGATATGCAGGTTGTAAAGGCTTCAGCATTAAAAGCTTTCAAAGATCAATCCAACAATAGCTATGCGAACCTCGCTAATATCTTGCGACGAAAACAGCCTGTAGTTGAAAAGCTCCTCACTAAAGAGGAACTAGCAGACTTCGGCGACCTTGTAAGATTGGGCGAGCGCATGGGGCCTGTGGTTGTACCTCCACCGGCAGCGGGTATGTCCGGGGCGTTTCTTGGAATACCAGAAGCGGCAGGTAGGGCGGTTAAGGCTGACATCGTAACGGAAGCTCTAAAGCGTAGGGCGAGAGGTATTAGGCCACCAGTGGCTCCACCTCCTCCTCCGATGCTAGACGAGATAACAAAGCGTAGTCTTATTGACGCGGCAGCAAAGGCGGCTCAAGTTTGGAGTGTTCAAGAAAGAGAACAAAGAGAAACGGCTATTCAAAGACGTATTAGGGAAGGAAGATAAATTATGGCAGCACCAAGTTATACTTACACACTAGCGAACTCCACTACGGCTGATGCCGATGAGGTGATGCAGAATTTTAACGATATCCTTAACGGCGTCTCAGACGGCTCGAAGGATTTGAGCATTAGCGCGCTCACAGTGGCAGGGGCGGCCTCGTTTAACGGCGCGGTGACTCTCGGCAATGCGACGGGTGACGACCTCACTTTTACGGGCAGAGTTGCTAGTGATTTCGATCCTAAAACAGCTAGCACATACGATTTAGGAGACGCTACTCAAATATGGCAAGCCGCCTATGTGGATAACTTTTTAGCATCTATTAACGCGGTGGGAGATCCATCCTTTTCCTTCCATGCAGATACCGATACCGGAATTTATTCTAGTGGCGCAAATGCGCTCGATTTTGCTACCGGAGGCGTTAAAGCTTTAGGCTTAACCAGTGGCCAAGATGTAGAACCACAAAAACACGTTTTGGCTCCTGTAAATGACGCAACGAATTATGACGAGGGCGACCCACCATATAGTTTCTCAGGCGATACCGACACTGGTATGTACAGTGAAGGAGCCGACCAACTTAATTTTTCAACAGGTGGTACGGTAGCTGTTTCTATAGATAGCAGTCAGGCCATAACTTGTTCCGGTAGCCTCCAAGCGTCTAGCTTCAAGGGTGTTCCTGATACTACCCGGCAATATGTGACGTCGGTTGAACCTGGTTCAACTACAACCATGAATAACGGGGAATCCTTTACATTTACAACGGTTAATAGTGCAAAATTATTTTTACTTGATACGGGGGCTGGTAAGCATGGAATATTCGCTACAGGTTACGATACGGCTACCATTTCAGCATTAAATGGAGCGGTACCCTCCGGTTTTACAATAACGAAGAGTGCCAACAATCACGTTATTACTGTTAGTAACGTCAGTGCGGGAACTCAATCGGTAAGGATCACTTGCTTAGGTGGATCAATTACCGCAGTAGGCGCAGTGGTTTAATAAATGTTTATAGGAAAATAAATGACCACATTAACCACAAAAAGCTCCCTTTCTTTCGGCGTGGCTTCTTTGCTGGCGGGTGGAATTATTTGGCTCAGTGAAACCCACAGCGACGTTAAAGCCGTACAACGTGAGGTTGTGGAGATAAAAGAAATTAGGCGAGATTTTATCAAAATTGATGAGAGGCTTTCTAAAATAGAGGGCCAGCTCGATATCATCATCAAACAATTTTTGAAGGAGAAAAAGTAATGGCAGATTTTGATCTAGGGCCAGTTGCAATCGAGGTTGCTAAAGGTGACGTAGTTATCGGCGCAGGATACAAGCATGACCTTGGAAGTGCCGAGGTAAAGCTAGTGGTAAAAGCGGTGGAAGTTATCAAGGCAATTGTAGCCTCCACAGAGAACGCGGTTGATGATGCCATTGCAGCTCCTATCATCGGAATGCTTCTGGCAGCCGAGGAAACGGTCGACGAAGTGGAAGCCCCGGCGGAGGTTGCCGAGTAATGAATATTCCTGCCCCTCTCGCTTGGGCTCTTAAGCTAGTCGTGAGCTACTTTTTAGATTGGGCCTACGACAAAATGAAAATGTATAAGCGGTTAGAGGATAACAAGAAAGAGAGGCGGGCCATTACTGACGGGCTAATAGCCGAGCTGACTAAAGCCGAGACGGAAGAGGAAAAACGAGAGGCTCTCGACAAGATAGTGAGAGGAGGTTTCTAAAATGAGATTTTTAGCAATTCCACTACTGACCGCGTGTTCTCTCGTCCCTCCCGTACCGGACTTTGATTTGTGCCTACTCGACTACACGAGATTCCAAGTTATCTGTCAGGGATTTGTCGACAATGAGCGGAAATACGACATGACAGTAGAACAGGCCAACAATTATCTAATGGTAAGCCCGGAGGATTGGGGCAAGATTAGAAACTATGTTGGGGATTTAAAAGACTTGGTTGAGGAGTGCAAGAGTTTGCGCTAGGATATCCTCACAAATGTTATAGAGATTTAGAATTATGATGTTATTAGAGCTACTAGCAATCGGGTGTGTTGTACTTGCTACCATATCTATTCACCTATACCTATCTGTCAAAGAATTAAGCAAACAACTTGAGGACGAAAAAAAAGCTAATGCCGAGGTTGCTGAGAGACCGCCGAGTGTTGAGCTAGATGAGTTTTTGCATGATATGACGGCATACGGTAAAGGCATGGTGATAGTGACGAGGGCTCCGGTTGAGGGTACGCTACTTAGGAGCTTTAATGCAGCCAAGTAACCGAGTATTAATCACTGGAATAACGGGAACCCTTGGGACTCAACTAACGAAATACCTCCTCGAAACATATGAGGACGACATTGAGATAGTGGGTATTAGTCGGGACGAACAAAAGCAAAATAGCTTCCCGATCAATGATCACAGGGTAAAACTAAAGCTCGCCGATATCCGCAACAAAGATAGCCTCTACAGGGCGGCAATGGGCCAAGTGTGGGAGGGCTACGACTGCATTTTCCACTTGGCAGCTCTCAAATGCGCTCCACAGTTAGAGGATAATCCTCATGAGGCAATCGCCACCAATATCACGGGTACAGAGAATATTCTCGACATGGCTAGGGAATTACAAAGCCGCGTGTGCTTTACTTCTAGCGACAAGGCAGTATATCCGGTCAATATTTACGGGATGACCAAGGCGGTTGGGGAAAAGCTTGTATTAGCCGACCCGATAAATGTGGTGTGCAGATATGGCAACGTCCTAGGCTCAAGGGGCTCCATACTTCCCTCACTTGTCAAAAGTTTGAGGCTCCACAAAAAAGCTCACATAACAGACCCGGAAATGACTAGGTTTTGGCTACCTATCGAGGATGTGGCGGCGTTTGTGGCTACTCAAGGGATGGACGGCGAGGGTGGGCTCCACATACCTCCACATATGCAAAGCTCCGCAGTAAAAGATCTCATCCATGCTACTGCCGAGCTACTCAACATTCCGGCATTTGAGCTAGAAAATATCGGTGTCAGGCCGGGCGAGAAAATGCACGAACACCTAGAAACAAGGTACGAAAATGGACATCGAGACATTAGCAGCGGAGACATCGAGAGACTTGTCTCAAAAGATGGAATCAAGGAAATCATCCGGGGGAGTGTATGCACCCTTTGAGTGTATCATCGCTGAGTTTCGAGACTTCGTACCCAATAGGCCATATGAAAAGCCCAAGATTGTTAAGGGGCCATTTTTCATTATGGCGAGAAGCGCGGAGGAGGCTAGGGAGCTGGCTATCCCACAGATACCGGACCATTTATTTAAAGCGGGCACTAACCGCGTATTTGTAAGAGAATTTTTAGATGACTCACTTAAACGCTACGGTACTAATTGCAATTCAGGCCAGATCGACCAGCACGAGACTACCTCGCAAACACCATGAGATTATCGAAAACAAAAGGCTCCTCGACCATGTGATTGATGCCTGTCTTTCAGCTCGTGACTATGTGAACAGACAAAAGCGAGAGGAGGTTGCCCGTGTGGTTTTGTTAGTACCGACGGGCGATGCGATTAAAGATGATTTCTCTCGAGTGCCGATATTCGAGGGCTCCGAACAAGACGTATTGTCTCGGTACACTAAAGCCTGCGACCATTATAAAGCCTCCCATGTGGTGAGGATTACAGGCGATTGCCCACTTATTAGGCCATTTGTCATTAGCAAGGCAATCAACTTGGGGCTTCGAGCTGGCTACGATTATCTGTCTAATGTGGACGAGAGGTGCCGAACGGCTCCCGATGGGCAGGATGTGGAATTTATGACAGCTAGGCTACTTAACGAGCTTAACCAAACTGCCTCGACTGCATACCACCGAGAACACGTTACCACATACGCTAGGGAGAATCCGCCAAGGTGGGCAAAGCGTGGGTTTATTATCGACCATTTCGACTACTCGAACGGCGAGAAAATCTCAGTCGATACCGAGGAGGATTTGGAAAGAGTCAGGCGAGTTTATAGCGATATAGCAAAAAAGACCGAGAAAGCCTGTATTGTTTACCCGAAACATTGCATCCATAGGCTATAAGATGACACTAAACTATGACACATCAAGGCCAGTTATCAGACGCGACCGATTCGAGTACAAGCACAGGGCGGAGCGGGCCATTGCTCACGGGGCTCTAACTAACTCAAAACGTATCGAGTCATTTGTGGAGGGTGTTTATCCTACCCACATTAAAGAGGGCCAAGGCTGTTACGTCCGTGACCATTTGGGCAAAAAATACCTCGATTTTATCGGGGCCAATGGCACCAACTTGCTCGGCTATGGCAATCAAATTCTAGCGAGGCATCTAAACCAAGCATTCCTAAAAGGGCCTCTATTTAGCTTGGGCTCCACTATCGAGGTTGAGGCGGCGGAGAAAGTTAAGGCAGCCGTGCCGATGATTCAAAGCCTTAGATTTCTCAAGACAGGGAGCGAGGCATGTATTGCAGCTATAACAATTGCTAGGGCCTACACGAACAGGCAAGAGATATTAAGCGAGGGCTATCACGGTTGGATAAACGAGTTTACCTCACTGACTCCACCACATAACGGCGTGCCGGTTGTGCTTGGTACTAAGATAAACAAGTTTGTAGACCTCGACCAAATAACCAAGAAAACGGCGGCGGTGATTTTAGAGCCAGTTAACCTAGATGCTAGTCCGGCTCGATTCAAGTATCTGCAGAAACTCAGGGAAAAGTGCGACGAGACTAAGACGCTGCTCATATTCGACGAGGTGATAACAGGTTTTAGAGTACCTCGACTCACGGTGTCTCGGTGGTGTGGTGTAATCCCTGACCTAATATGTCTCGGCAAAGCTATCGGCGGTGGGATGCCACTAGCGGTAGTGGGTGGATCAAAAGCTATCATGGAGTGTGAGGATCAATACTTTGTCTCCTCCACATTTGCAGGTGATACCGTATCGCTTACGGCAGCAATCCAATTCATTGATATTATGCTGACAAAGCGCAAAATTGAGGATTTATGGGACGCGGGTGAAAAGTGGATCGAAAAGTTTAACGCAATCGCTCCCGATATTATCAAGTTAGAGGGCTATGCCACTCGCGGCGTATTTGTTGGCGAGCTTCAAAACAAAGCACTATTTTTCCAAGAAGCTTGCAAGGCTGGCATCCTCTTTGGGCCGAGTTGGTTTTATTCATTTCCACATATGGACGCGGAAAATATTTTACCTACACTAGAGGAGATCATATGGCGGATCAAGAGGGGCGAAGTGAAGCTGCAGGGGCTACCACCGAGGAGCCCGTTTGCAATGAAGGCGAGAACAAAATAACCATATTCTTGGGGCCTCTCGATACGGCTCTAAAAGATATGATCCGCAAGTGGAGAAATGATCCAAGCATCTATCGGTGGTGTAGGCAAAATGACCTGATTACAGACTTGGACCAAGATGCGTGGTTTGAGAAACAAAACGCTGACCCTCGGATTAGAATGTATGCGATTGGGGTTAAGACCGAGAACGCCAAGGGAGAGGTTACCACCAAGCCGGTTGGTGTTTGTGGGCTGACCGATATCGACCTTGTTAACAGACGGGCCGAGTTTAGCCTCTACATTGCTCCACATATGCAGCGGCAAGGCATCGCTTCCATTGCACTAAAGCTCATCTTTGGTCGCGGGTTTGAAGACTTGGGGCTCAATGTGATTTGGGGTGAGACATTTGCAGGCAACCATGCGCTCAAAGTATTCGAGCGGCTCGGTATGAAGGTGGAAGGTGTTCGGCGCGAGTTTTATTTTAAAGAGGGCAAGTTTATCGACGCTAGCCTCGTGTCGATGACTAGGGAGGAATGGAATGGAGTTTGTGACAAGTAGCGAGTTTTTCATAATCTTTGTATGTATGGCAGTGTTAGCCCTGCCTGTTCTATTGGCTTGTGTTGGTTTCATGTTTTGGATTCGCCAAGATATTTTGACCAATTTAAAGGCAGATGATGGTATAATAGTGAGAGACGGCGTACCACGTAAGCGTATGCTCGAGAAAAAAGCACCAAGGGCTATAGACGATGCGACGGCATTTGCTATCGAAAAAGAACAGGCTCAACGTAATGCGCGGGACTATCGTTAGGAGTCGAGATCATCTATTTTTGTATGCTCCATTGGGGGCAATGATGAAAGCTCGGCAACAGCCAGCAAAGCGGTAGTAATACCGATCAACCAATGAATATCATCATTAAGCGGGTGCTCGAGCCTTTGCAGCTCCTCTTCTATTTTTTCTAGCCTAAATGGGATTGTATCAAACACGAAAGGCTCCGAGGATTAGCCCAAGCCCCCAGTGGAGCTTAGGCATTGAACAGTGAGAATCAGACGAAATTACAACGATCTTACCACAGCGGGCAAGTCTCGTGCAGTCTTTCCCTTCATTGCCTCAATAACTTTAGGCAATAGCGCAATGGGCTTGCCTTGCCTGTTTATTTCAGCGATCGCTAAAAGCTCTTGATTGTTAGCTTGCGGGATTGTTTGGGCGTCCGGGTCTGGCATATCTTGGGTTGGAATGCAGAATGTTTGAAAGAAAGCATACTTCTGGGCGATTGATGCACATTTGTTGGACGTTTTATCGCCGCTATCTGTAGCCTCTCCATCGGCGTCGGTTGTTATAAAAGAGCCGTCTTCGGCATGGAAATAGAAGCGGTATTGGTTGATGTAATGAAACATCTTACCACCGTTTTTTGTGGTGATTACCTCGCAGCGCTCTCTATCCCTAATTTCGACGGTGCAAAATACTCCATGTTTTGCCAGCAATGGCTGCAGTGCGTTATAGACATCATCGATACCTCGATAGTTAAAACTCGCATACCCGGTGGTTCGCTTGTCCTTACCGATTGCTTTCATATCCTTCATAACGGCAGAGATTTGCTTGTAAATCATTGGAGGGTTTTTCTCGCTCATTAAACCAGCCCCCTTAAATGAGTGCCACGCTCTAAACGAGCCCATGGCAGCTCGACTCCTTTTTCCAAGTCAGCCAATACCCTACCAGTATCAAGAACGTGATACATTTCAGTTTTCACGTATTTTTTCCACTCTTCCTCGTAAACGGGGGGTTGATCAAAAGCGATAATGTTCCTCACGGTTTTGTGGCCGAGATCGAAGTCATATTTAACTCCTGCTTTCGCATTGGCTACAATTGTTAGCTTTTTTCCTAATTCATCTTTGAAAGGCAAATCCGGGTGGGCCTCCACTATTTCTTTTGTCATTTGTTTGAGCTTGTCTAATGCCGACTCCAGCCTTTTTCTATGGTGAGTTACTTGCTTTTCATAAGCTTTTGCCTGTTCGATAGAGAATCGAATTGCTCGGGCTGCAGCTTTCCTCCGACCGACGCCGGCTGATAGCTGGCGGCTTGTTTCGTTGAATAGGGCCACCATTGTCTCGTCGAGATCATCACTCGACTCGATTGCCTCGCAGATTGTACTCAGCGCGTTTGCCGAGTAGCCTAGATGTACTTTCGGTGGTTGTAGTTCTTTCGTCATATCTCGCTCCTAGGGATTATTATATTTAGTAGCCGTCGCCGTAGCCGTTGCCATAGCCGAAGCCGTAGCCGTAGCCGAAGCCGTTGCCGTTGCCGTTGCCGTCGCCGTCGCCGAAGCCGTCGCCGTCGCCGTAGGTAGATTGATTATCTTGGAACGCAATCATTTCCAGTTATCCTTATTGCATTTAAGCCGGAATACTGTTGTAAGCTCGTGCCACTCTACCACGTCTTTGCATGGATCTAGCTTTGTCTCGGATAGCGGCCCTTTTTCCGCTAGTTCGCCTAAGCCTTCTTTTGTGCCCCATTTACGGACGTTGCTGGCATTAGTTAGCCTGAACTCAGACCCGCGCCTTTCTAAGTCGCCCACAAATACCCAGCCTCGTTGCAGCACTACTATGTACTTGCCCATTTTTTCGGTCGATTCATAAACTTTTGTGGGTTGTTTCAATGCAGCTTCCAACAACAGTTTTAAAATTTCGTTATCCATTTTCCCCTCCTATAGTGTTAGGCGGCCACACTACGAATTAATTTCGTGTCCGTCAACTTATTTGTGGTACACTAGCCCTATGAAATCCCTAATCCTCACATTGTTGCTCGTGCCAGTGTTGGCTTGCGCCAAGCCGATCAAAAGGCGCACAGATGTTAAGCAATATCCGCTACTTGACATGTTAACCGAGGTGTACCTCGAGAATATGACCAAGGCACAAGACGATTGGGGATTTATCGAAAGTGACAAGTGCGACAGTCTCCTGTTTTCCGGGCTACTTGGATCCGCAGGTGTCCGGGTGTGGCTTTATGGCGCAAGAGATGATGATGGGCGGTGGTATCGAAGATGGCAGAAAGATTGCTACCCCGATCACTCGGCAAGCTCCATAAGCCGAGATATGTTGCTCGGAGTGCTTTGGTACGCATGGGGCAATAAGCGGGCAGATATCGCCGTTAATTTACTTCAATATGCCGACAAGCATGGCTATATCATGGGTGAGGGGCCACCGTCTCGAGTGCTAATGACACCGGCTCTCGTCAATACGACACAGCTCATTGCCTTCAAACTAGGCGCGCGAAAGTATGCGTGGAAAATGCCCGAGATTTGGATAGCAACACCAAAGGGCTCGGCGCGTCACATTCAAATGCTCCACATACTCTTAAGGGCCGAAGTGTTGGGCCATATGAGCCCCGGCGCAGCTAGGAGGCTCAAAGCAATTTATAGAGCGGAGCCCGAAAATGTACTCTTTGCCGCAGCTCATAACTATTGGATCAAAGATACCGACATTCCCCTACATGACTACCCAATGGACAGGCTACCGGATACCTCCGACTGGAAAGAGCCCTGGCGACCTCAACGCTCGATGGATGATTCTGGCAGGTTGCCTAGCTTGCCGCTTAAGTATCACTCAGGTGGTGAGATAGTGTTTATCAACCACTTTCTGCAGTAGCCAACACCACATTTAGTGTCCACCGATTTCTCTCGACAGGTTGAGCCCTAAGCTCTATAACAGTTGAACTTTCAGAAAAAAAAGAACCCGCAGCCAACGGAGAAGCAAACTGCGGGTACTAGGAGTGAGCTTTTACAAACTCTATCAACACCAAACCACCTCGGAAGAGAGAGGAGGCTTATGCGTTTTATAAGTTACCACATACGAAAAGTCAACAAAGATCAGCCAAAAACCGTACCCTCCCCAATTAGTTGGAATGCTTGTGCCGTAAGGACTTTGGGCGAAGTGGCTAGGTTGATATGTGAGCGTAATTGGTCGCCGG
>Ga0070751_1001515_pt1 | contig 13599 bp, 6 predicted proteins | sample VirMetDEL_Aug_28_FD_78514 | JGI IMG/M metagenome (GOLD analysis project Ga0070751, IMG submission 78514) | Aqueous microbial communities from the Delaware River and Bay under freshwater to marine salinity gradient to study organic matter... | ecosystem: Environmental > Aquatic > Marine > Coastal ...
CAAACTCGTACTAGAACAGCTACCCAAACGAGAACACAAACACCTACACAAACAGCTACACAGACAAGAACATCTACTCAGACAAGTACGAGAACACCAACCAGTACTAAGACCAGAACTCAAACACCAACAAGAACAAGAACTCAAACACCTACACAAACGAGAACATAACACAGACAAGAACAAGAACACAAACACCTACACAGACAAGAACAAAGACTAAGACAAAGACAGCTACCAACACCAAGACAAGCACACAAACAGCTACTAATACAGCAACATCTACCAGAACAAGAACAAGAACACAGACACCAACACAGACAAGAACATCTACAAGAACAAGAACACAGACAAGAACAGCTACACAAACACGTACAAGTACACAATCCGCTACTAGAACAAGAACACCTACCAGAACAGCTACGCCTGAAAGTACTCGTACTAGAACACCAACCCAGACGAGAACACAAACACCTACACAAACAGCTACTAATACAAGAACGTCTACACAGACTAGAACACAAACACCTACACAGACAAGAACAAGAACAAGAACACCAACCTATACACCGACACAATCTAGAACACAAACACCAACAAGTACTAGAACAAGAACACAAACACCTACAAGATCTCAAACACCTACTAATACTAGAACAGAAACACCAACGAGAACGAGAACGAGAACACAGACACCTACACAAACAAGAACAAAGACCAAGACAGCAACTCAAACACCTACTAGAACGAAGTCTATTACAGAAACACCAACACAAACGAGAACACAAACACCTACAGCAACAAGAACACCATCTCAAACAGCTACTAGATCTAGAACACCAACTAGTACTCGTACACAAACCCCTACTAGAACGAAGTCTATAACACAAACACCAACAAGTACAAGAACACCTTCGCAGACAGTAACTAGAACGAGAACAAGAACACCAACCAATACTCCAACGCAAACTAGAACAAAGTCTATTACACAGACACCTACACAAACTGCAACTCGTACTAGAACACCAACCCAGACTAGGACGAGAACAAAGACAAAGACAGCTACTAATACAGCTACTAGAACAAGAACACCAACTAGAACTAAATCTATAACTGAAACGCCTACAAGAACGCAGACACCAACACAGACAAGAACGAAGTCTAGAACAGCAACTCGTACTAGAACACCAACCAATACCAAAACTAGAACGCAAACACCTACACAGACGAGAACAAAGACTAAGACCAAGACAGCAACACAAACGCCTACAAGATCGCAGACACCAACGCAGACGAGAACACAAACACCTACAAGAACAGCAACTCGTACTAGAACAAAGACAAAGACCAAAACAAATACACCTACCCGCACTAGAACGAGAACACAAACACCTACACAGACAAGAACAAAGACTAAGACAAAGACGAATACACCAACAAGAACACGTACAAGAACAAGAACACCAACCTATACTAGAACGCAAACACCAACTAGAACACGAACACCAACCTATACAAGAACGAAGACCAAGACAAAGACAAGAACGCCTACTAGAACTAAGTCTATTACGCAATCACCTACACGTACTAGAACAAAGACTAAGACAAAGACCAATACACCAACGAGAACACGTACTAGAACAAGAACACCAACTTATACACCTACGAGAACAAAATCTATTACGCAATCACCTACCCGTACTAGAACGAAGACTAAGACAAAGACAAATACACCTACAAGAACAAAATCTATTACACAATCACCTACCCGTACTAGAACGAAGACTAAAACCAAAACAAATACACCTACACGTACTAAAACGAGAACAAGAACACCAACCTACACACCAACGAGAACGAAATCTATTACGCAATCACCTACCCGTACTAGAACGAAGACTAAAACAAAGACGAACACACCAACAAGAACACGTACAAGAACAAGAACACCAACCTATACACCTACACGTACTAGAACGAAGACCAAGACAAAGACGAGAACACCAACGAGGACATCTTCAGTAACACCTTCTTCAACACCACCTTTACCAACGTGTTGTACTATAGTCAGTAATTTTTCTTGTGCTGGTATGTACCCTAATACGTATACCGGTTATTGTTGGAACCATACTAGTAATTTGCAATGTCAATTTGAAGACAGAGCTTGTTGGTATCCTAATAATGCGGGTTGGAAATGTTTAGGGTGTATTAAGAATTTAAGAGTATTCCCTGCATGTGGTGGGTGTATATATAACGAAGGCTGCAGTTTGGATAACTTTATGATATGGGGTATACCGAATTACGGGGGTTATTGGGATAAAAGCCCTACTGCAACGGTTAAACATGGTTGGGAAATGAAAATATGCCACCCATTTAAATTTTATTGCCAAAGGTTATGTTCATATAGCGGTTATCAACAACAACAAGGGTACGTGTGTACATGCATGACGGTTAATAGTTTTGCAAATTCATGTGTAGTGTCAACAGGAGGTACTTGGTGTAGATGTGCAGCTCAACCAAGTAGTTGGCCATATATGGGGTGTTCATGTACCGCTAATTGGGAAAACTTTACTTCATCTGCTTTTGAAACAACAGTACAAGTGTTTCCGACAACGGCATGCCCGGTAAAAATAGTAACTGAGACTTATAGTACATGTTTTAGTTCTACATATTGTTGGAGAGCATTTGACGGTAAATTCGCTCATAATTATGGGTATCTGTGGAACTGTTTTACAACTTATGGCATGCCTTGTATGGCAACTTTAGGTTATTCAGGGTGTCGCATACCGGGAGGTAGCCCAGCTGCTGCTATATATTGGGCAAGACCTTTTTATGGTCAAGGATTATGTGCTTGGTTAGGATTTAAATGTACATCTTGTTATTATTGTTGTGGTTGCCCACATCTTTATCCTCAAGTGAACAATTGGTGTCATTCTTATGCATTTTGTTGTAGAGCTTGTTTTTGTTCTATGTTGTGTGGTGATCAATTTATACCTACTGTAGGTTATTTAGATTCTACTGATAATCCAAGTTTATATTGGTATGGAACTTCTTGTTGTACGGGTTGCATGTATAATGAGTCTCCTTATGTAATGTCTGCACGTATGGATCAAACCGTTTGTTGTGGTAATTGTTTGGTTTGTGGTCCTAAATGTCTTTGCTTATGTGTTCATGCGTCTAAAAGTTGGTCAACCCCTCCAACCACTGTTTACCCGCTTGCTTTCCATAAAGGTACTGGTGGGTTGATTTGGTGTCAAATGTTACCATCAATAAGTGGTTCAACGTTTTGTTGTTGTCATTTTTGTGTATGCAGAGAATTAGATTATTGTTCATCTTATATGAATAATTATAATTTTGATATACAAAGTGTGGGTATTGTTTTCCTTAGGGTAAATAACGCTGCATGTATTAATAATCCTTTTTGTGTATATTGTACATTTAATAATAGAATGTTCTTTGATGTTGAACAGCAGTCATTTTAAAGTTGAAAAAAATAATACCTGGCATAAAATAAAACATGCCAGGTATTAAAATTGTACGTAAATCCAAAATTAAATCAATTGGAGGTTCAATTAATAAAAAAGATATTGAACAGCATGATACTACTACTTACCATAAAAACTCTTTAGGGTTAAGTACACCGGATAATAATCACACAGTTAATAATAAAGAATCTTGGGATAAAGTAGGTACATATTATCATAACAAAATTGATCAAAATCGTAAAGGTAATCAACGTATTTTTGTCCAAATAGCAGCTTATAGAGACCCGGAATTAATTCCTACAATTAAAGATATGATTGATAGGGCTGATAACCCTGAAAATTTACGTTTCGGAATTTGTTGGCAGTATCATCCTGAAGATGAATATAACGATGATATGTTTGAATTCATGAACGATGATCGTTTTCAAATTATAAAAGTTGATTCTAGAAGAGGTCACGGTACGTGCTGGGCAAGACATTCATTACAACACCTTTATTGTGAGGATGAATTTACTTTAGCTATTGATTCTCATCACAGATTTGTTGATCATTGGGACTCAGAAATGAAAAGCATGTATTACTACATGCAAGATAAAGGTCACGAAAAACCATTATTTACTGGTTATATTACTAGTTATAAACCTTGGTTAGAAAACAAAGACGGTACGGGTAAAAGAAGTATAGGTAACGGTTTTGAAGAAGAACCTTGGAAAATGATTATTGATCGTTTTATTCCCGAAGGGGCAATGTTCTTTTTACCTACTAATATGGAAAGAGATGAACAAAGAGAACCTATTCCTAGTAGATTTTATTCAGCTCATTTCTGTTTTGCTTCAGGTAAGATGTGTAAAGAAGTACCTCACGATCCTAATTATTACTTTCACGGAGAAGAAATTAGTATTGCAGTAAGAGCTTTTACTCATGGTTATGATCTTTTCCATCCTCATAAGATTATTGCATATCATGAATATACTCGTAAAGGAAGACCCCATCATTGGGATGACAATAATAAGTCCAGTGGTAGGGAGTTTGATTGGTACGAAGTAAATGATCAATGTCATAAACGTAACCGTATTCTATTCGGTATGGATGGTGAAGATCCTAATCAAATTAACTTTGGAGACGAATATGGATTTGGTAAAGTTAGAACTGTTGAGCAGTTTGAAGAATATGCAGGTATTAATTTTAAATTAAGAGCCATTTCACCAGATTGTAGAGATTATAAAACACCTAGCTATGAGAATATTACTCCTCATGATCAAACCGAATGGTGTAAAAATTGGTGTATTGACTTCTTTATTCCATGGGAAGAATTACCAGAGACTTATGAAGATACTGAGTTTTGGTACGTAGGTGTTCATGATAAAGATGGTAAAGAACTAAGAAGAGAAGATTACGACATTGGTAAGATTCAAGAAATATACGATGAACGACAAGATGCATATGCTGCTAGATTCCCGATGTCATTAACTTGTCAGGAAACACCTGCTAGTTATACTGTTATACCTTTCCAGCACGGTGAAGGTTGGTTAGATAAGATCACAAAAGATATTGTTGATCCTAAGTAAATCGTTAATAAAATATATTACCAGGATGCTATGAACGAGGAAACTATTTTTATACAAATTGCGTCTTATAGAGACCCAGAACTAGTTAAAACACTTGAAGATTGTATTGAAAATGCTAATAAGCCAGAAAATTTAAGATTTGGTATTTGTAGGCAATATAAACCCGGAGATGATTTTGATATATTACCCGGTTGGATGCAAAACGATTCTAGATTTAGGGTTGTTGATGTAGATTGGAAAGATGCTAGAGGTGTATGTTGGGCAAGAAATATTGTTCAAAATGAATATCAGGACGAAACTTATACCTTACAATTAGATTCGCATCATAGATTTGCACCGGGTTGGGATACTCTTTGCATTGATATGATGAAACAATTGCAAAAGAAAGGTCATAAGAAACCTCTTTTAACTGCATACTTACCTTCTTATAAACCTAATATCGACCCAGACGGTAGAGAAAATGACCCATGGCATATGGAGTTTGATCGTTTTATTCCGGAAGGTGCAATTTTCTTTATACCTGCTATAATGCCTAATTACCAAAATAGATCTGAACCTATGAGATCTAGATTTTATTCTGCTCATTTTTGTTTTACATTAGGTCAGTTTTGTAAAGAGATTCCTCATGACCCGGATTATTATTTTCATGGCGAGGAAATTAGTATAGCTGTAAGAGCATTCACACATGGTTATGATTTATTTCACCCACATAAGAATATAGCATGGCATGAATATACTAGAGAAGGAAGAGATAAACATTGGGATGATCATGATGTAGATTCAGGCAGTTCGTATGGGTGGTCTTCTGTTAATAATGCATGCCATTTTCGTAATCGTACATTATTTGGTATGGACGAGACTGAAAGAGAAAATTTAGATTTTGGTATGTATGGGTTTGGTACTGAAAGAACGTTAGAAGATTATGAACGTTATTCTGGTATTAAATTTGACAGAAGAGGGGTTATGGAATATACATGGCCAGGTATACACGAAGCTCCTACACCTTGTTATAAAAATAATCCAGGTATTTATAAGAATAAAGAAGAATGGGAAAACGCATTTGGAAGAAATTGGTGCGTTGATATTTGGATTGCTAAGGAAGATATTACAACTCAAGATCACGCTGATTGTGATTTTTGGTGTTGTACTGCACATGATAAAGATGGTAATGAAATTTATAGAGAAGATCTTAATGAATGGCGCATTAGTGAAGAGAAAGCTAAAGATGCTGCAAGTTTCTTTTTAAAGTTCTGTAGTAATGAAGAACCTAGATCTTGGGCAGTATTACCTCATAGTAAAAGTAAAGGTTGGTTAGAAAGAATTGGTCCTAATCCAATTAACTTACCTCATTCAAAATACGAAATAACGAACGGAATTTATAATGAATAATATTCACAATCACATAGTTGGGGATGACTATGAAGGTAGGATTTCAACGAAATATAATACCTGGCAAGTCGAAAGAATTTACGATATAATTTTACACCATTACGGTCGTAAAGGCGATCCTATGTTTAATTTATCTGTGGGTTCATGTAATGGTACTTTTCATGATACTATTTCTGCATATATGTGCACATATAGATGGAGAGGTATGTTCGTTGAACCTATTCCTGATGCATTTGCAGAACTTAAAAAGTATGTAGAACGTGATTTACCAGAAGGGTGTGTATTAGAAAATGTAGCATGTTCTGATACCGAACGTACAGAAATCATGTGTTATATTCCATGGAGTAAAATTGAATCAGATGGGCTTCATGAAGCTATTATTGGAATGGGTTCTTTTGTACCTCCTAAGAATGGTTTTGAATCAGACCCTGAAACAAAACAATTACTAGAAGAACACGGAGAGTTAATTGAAGTGCCAGTCAAAACTGTTAATCAATTATTAGAGAAAAATAATATTGATAATATTGACTTCTGTACAATTGATACAGAAGGGTTTGATTATGAAGTATTTCTAGGATTTGATGTAGAAAAGTATTTACCTAAAGTAATTAAGTTTGAGTTGTTCAATAATGACGAAGATAAACTTGTCAAACTATTTGATAGACTTATTGCTGCAGGTTATATTCTTACTAATCAGGAAGGGTGTGATATTATGGCCTTCCATAGTAGTGAGATTGAGAAATTTAAAACTAATAGACGCTGGCCTGAAGTAGAAAGATTAGGTTTATGTGTTGAAGGAAATGGTTTTAGAAATGATGCAGATGGTAACTTTATTGACGTGCCAGAACAAATCGAAGAAGGTGATTATTTCCAAGATGGGTTCGTTGTAGAAGATAAAGAAGAACAAAAGAGAGTTATTTCTAACGAAGGACCTTCTAAAACCACTATAGTGACTGGTATTTGGGATCTTAAACGTGGAGAAATGGAAGGAGGGTTCAATAGACCATTTCAACATTATCTAGATAAATTTGAGGAGTTGCTTCAAACAGACACTCCAATGATTATTTTTATTGAAAGCGAGCATCAAGACTTTGTATGGAAGCATAGAAAGCGTGAAAACACTCACGTAATTATTAAAGAATCAGACGAGTTTAGAACTTGGTTTGAATTCTATGATAAAGTACAAGAAATTCGTTCTAATCCAGATTGGTATAATAAAGCATCCTGGCTCGCAGAAAGTACTCAAGCTGGATTAGAACTGTACAATCCAATGGTTATGAGTAAGATGTTCTTACTCAATGATGCTGCCATTTCTAACCCATTTGATACTGATTATTTCTTATGGGTTGATGGTGGTATTACCAGTACAGTTCATCAAGGTTACTTTACTCATGATAAAGTAATTAATAAGATTCATCATTACTTACAGAAGTTCTTATTCGTTTGTTTCCCTTATGAGAATTATGAGATACATGGTTTCGATCATGAACGTCTAAGAGAATATTGTAATGTTGATAAAACTACTCGCGTTGCAAGAGCGGGTGTATTTGGTGGTCATAAAGATTACATTAGTAAAGTTAATAGTCTTTATTATGATTATCTTAAGAACTCTCTTGATGAAGGTCAGATGGGTACCGAAGAAAGTGTATTCACTATCTTAACTTATAAACATGAAGATATTGTAGACCGTACAATGATTAGAGATGACGGTCTATTTGAATGCTTCTTTGAACATCTTAAAAATGATACAGTTGAGTTAATTACAACAAGAAGAATGAGACCTATAGATGAGTTAAAAACTTATCTTTACGTTATCACATATAACTCTCCTGCTCAATTTTTAAGATTATGTGAAAATTGGTCATCAGTAGATAAATGGTTTGAAAAGTGTGAAAAAGTTGTACTTAATAATTCAACAGATAGATCTACAGATGAAGATTATGAAGCTATTTTTGACTTATACGGATTTACCGAACATAAAAAAGATAACATCGGTATTTGCGGAGGAAGACAATGGGTAGCAGAACACTTTGATAAAACAGATGGTGATTATTATATCTTCTTAGAAGATGACATGTACATTCATGATAAAGAAGTCGGTTATTGTGAAAGTGGTTTTAGAAGATATATTCCTAATTTGTTTGACAAAACTCATAAGATTATGGAGAAGCATGGATTTGACTTCTTAAAGTTCTGCTTTTCTGAATTCTTTGGTGATAATCGTACTCAATGGTCTTGGTATAATGTTCCTCAAGAAGTTAGAGAAAAGTTTTGGCCACATAAAAAATTCTTACCTGCTAATGGTTTAGATCCTAACGCTCCATTAGTTAACTACAATAACATATATTGTATGGATGGTCTTGCTTATACTGATGGAGAGATATTCTATTGTAATTGGCCTCAGTTAGTATCTAAGGAAGGTAATAAGAAAATGTTTCTTGATGAGAAATGGGCAGCACCGTTTGAACAGACGTGGATGTCATATATGTATCAGCAAACAGTGAAAGGTGAACTAAAACCAGCAATTCTTCTAGCTACCCCTTGTTACCACGAAAGATTCGAATATTATAAAGCAGAAGATAGAAGAGAGAACTAAACAATGCTTCTATATTAAATAATTTAAATGGAAGTAAAGGTACTTAATAGTTCCAATTTTGCAAGTTTAAGCGCGACCTATGGTTTAGATAGTAATGTTAAATTCGGTATACAAAACCGTAACACTTACCATGGGTTCGACTTAACCTTAGATGACTGTTTATCCGCTACTAGAGATACGTCGATAAACAAATATTCATCTTTTTACCTATCAGATGCGTTTGATTATAAAGACTTTCTAGAATTAGAACAACTTCAAATACCATCTAATTACACATTTACATCTTACATTGCTGCTAATGCTACAAGTGATGTAAGATATCTATCAGCTTTACCTGCTAATAATCAACCTTTGACTAATATAGTATTAGCTGATTATTTTGATAGTAATTCGTTTTTTGAAGTTCATTTCTTAGATGGTAACAATTGTAAGATTAAAAATACTGAAGGTACAACAACTAGATACCTTTCATACGATTATCTCAATAATAACTTTATAATGTTAACTGGAACCAATGTGGTTTCTCCAGGAGATATTAATACGTTTCAATATACATACGATAAAACATTTAACGTTATTACTTTTAGCAAAAAAATATTCGATAAAGTAAATTACCTTACTTATGAACAATCTAGTAACTCTTTAGCATTTGAACCAGCTCCTACAGCAAACAGATACACACCATTTAGCGATAATGCTTTATTCAAATTAAGAGTTAACGCTTCTACTATAAATGATAAACTCTCAACATCTCAATATGTATATGAAGAGAGTTTAGATAATAGAAAGTTAACTGTTGATATTAATAAAAGTGAATACACTTATAAATCTAACTTTTTATTCAATACAGAGTATTATAATATAAACCCTTATAACAATAAAAAGTTTGATGTTAATATTTTAAATTTAAAAAATCAGAAAACAGTATCTAACACCCAATCATATGGTGGTTTGTTTCCTAATCACCCTACTTTTAAACATAGATATTATGAAAATTTATTTACCGGTGTTAATCAAGAAACCGGTAATTCAAATATTGGATTAGGATTTGCAAGTTATACACTAACAAAAGTACTTAAAAAAGATACACTTAGTTATTTTCATATACCTTATGAAATTTACCCATACACTAAACTCAATATAAATGATAGTAGTTTAATTTCATCAGGTGCAATTGCTAGTGATACACCCTATTATGCAGATAAAGTGTTTAAGAAATTAAACAACTATAGAGATAGCTCACCTTTTGGAAGTGTTTCAGATACTCAAACAGGTTCATTTTTATGTACATGGTTATCGGGTGGTAAAAATATTAATGAAGAAGGTATTTGGGTTGATAGATATTATGACCCTGCTAATATTAGTTACTATGACGCTTTAACAAATCCTTCTACAGGTTTAACTACTAACTTTGATGAGATTAGTAGTATGGTTAATAATGATAATAATGCTTATGATCTTTATGATGTTAAATCTAATTTAACCTTTGAAAAGGGAGCATTATATGCTTATCATCACATAGGTAATAAAAATTGCACATCATTTGTTAACAATTTATCTTCTGATTTAATTGTTGATGGTTTACCTTATTACTTTAGTTTAACATATGATAGAAAAGTTAATACCGGAGAAATAATTTTTGAAGGCAATTATTTTACAAAAACACTAACAGTACCGTTAGATACCATATCAGAGTTTGATAATTTCACAGTTTACTTTGATTTAAGTAATGAAAATTGGGATAGACCTTTCGGATCGCAAGTAATCGGTAATTACACCAACAGAGGGTTTGGTATTTTTAACTATAGAAAAATAACACCTCATACAGTTTCATATTTTTCAGATCAGATATATCTTTTTAATACTCAAGGTGTTAGAGTTAAGACCATAACAAATGATAATGAAATTGCATGTATACTTAAATTTGAACCTAATGGTATATTTTTAGTGTTCGACAAAAAAGGATACGTTACAAAATATAATTATATAGGCACTGCAATTGATAAGCATTTCTTACCATTTCTAGATAATGAAAATGACAATTATTTTTACAGTTATGGTGATTATGCATTCATTTTAGTAGGTAATACTTGGTATAGATTAGATATAAATTCACTCTTTTACAAAAGTCAATCAGAATTGGACTATAATGAAGTAAGAATAGGTATTTCTTATAATGGTATTGTTGCAGATAAAACGACGGTGTATTTATTATCTGGTACCAACCCTAAAGTATACAACAATGAAATTTACTTCAATAGTAATACATCTATTCAGTACTATAATATAGATACTACTAAAATAGGTCTTAAAGTAGAAGGTGATATTTTAGATTATACATTTGATAACGCTGGTAATTTTTATTGCTTATACGATAAAGACAAGATAGTATCAATTGATAGTTATGATAATATCACTTATAATGATAGGCTTTCATCTATCACCGGGTTTGATAACAGTTTAGGTAAAGGCATTGACTTAATTGATGAGTTTTATGGTGGTAAAAAAATAGATAATTATCTTTCTATTGTAAGTTTAAGTTCTAATGATGTAGTTGGTAGAGTAGCTTACACAAGAACAAAAACAGACTTTACTGAATCAGTTAATACCATTACAGGAAATGAATTAAGCTTAGATAATTTCCCAGTTAATTATAATATTAACAACTACAACTATTTGAGAAACAATTATGATAATGGAGAGAATATTTGCTGTAAGATAAAATTACCTAACATTTATGATGTACAGACATTTGAAACTGGTACATTAGTTTATCCTCTATCTAATTTATCTCCAGGTTATCATAACTTTACCGTAACGTTTGATACAGTAAATGGATTGTTTAATTTTTATATAGACGGTAAAAACGTTGATACATATCCATTTGATAATGGTAAATATAGCTTTGGGACAATATTTGACAATGCAATGTATATTGGAACGGAAGCCAGTTATGGTAATAATAAACTAAATGATAATCTAAATGATATCAATTACTATAATTACGGTAACTTTAAGTTGAAAAACTTTAATATGTACAATACACCATTATATCTATATGATATAGCTAATATAATTAGAAGTAGATATAAGATAAATGATTTATTATTTGAGTTACCTACAGGTAAACGTAGTTACGTTGAAAATATAGATAAATTCTTTAAGAATAAATTACCTGGTAGAAAGAGTAACTTATTAAACGTTTCAATTCAAGATACGGGTATTACTGAAACAGCATTACAGCAAGATATTACAGAGGAAATATTTGCAAATATAAGAAAAGTTTTACCAGCTAATACTAAACTTAACAAAGTTGTTTGGGAAAAAGATAATGATTAATATTTCAACAGAGTTTAATGACTATAGTTATTCGTTTAACAGAACACTAAGTTCTGTGATTGAACTTCCATACAATAAATCTGATATTGAAATAGGAGTTAATGAGTTAGCTAATGGATATAACTTTAATACAAGTTTAGATTTACTACAATCTAATTTGTTATATCTTTACTCAGTATCAAAATATGCCAATCCTGATTTACCCAAACAATATCAAGGTTGGCTAGGTACATATTACCCTTCATTTACGGATTTAAATGTAACAATTAGAGGTAATTTTTTCTATTCAGGGGTTACATTTAATGACGACGGTAGCGTTAATACAAATTCAATACCTTACTTTTATATTTCAGATAAAGACGGTAATAATTATAATTTTGTTTTTACTTACAATGATAATTATAATCCTAAAGTTGAATTTTTACCTATAGGTCAGAATGTATCATTTGATATATCAAGTACTTATAATGGTAATAAATTATCAGTAGAAGCTGTTAACAAACAACTTACTGCCTATGGATTTACTTCATCGTATACTGAAGAATCAAATGGCGTTTTACAATTAAACATTACTAGTGTAGACGGTGGTGTATTTTTTGGTAATAAAAATCCTGAAACGTATTCTAGTTTGTTTGGAAATGACGTTAATGTAACTGTAACTCAAGGTTATAGCCCCGTTGAGTTTAGCATTTATAATGAAAGTGTAAATGATGTATTAGCTAATCCTTCTAATTACGATAATCTTAATAACTTTTCTATTGCACCGGGTTCATTATCTGGATTTAATGTTTTGTTTTTATGTTCTGATAATAGAATTCAGTCATTAAGTGCAAATTTATATAGTTCGGATGCTAGTGATTATACTTTCTTAAATTATACAGAAACGTACGGTGAATATAATAAATTAGATTTCTTAAAAATTAATAGTTCAGCTTATTACAATAATAGTTTGTATGTTTCTGATGAATTGAGAAATAATGTAGTAAGAATGAACGTTACTGGTTTTACTAAATCAGGTAGTCATAGATTTAATAAATTTTACGAGACTGAAATTATAGGTGGTGAAGGTGAAGTTAGAGATAACTATTCATTTAGACAACCTAAAATTGTAGATTTTTATAATGGTTATCTTTACGTTTTAGACCAAGGTAATCAAATGGTTAAAGTTTATGATGAAGATTTAGGCTTTGTAAGAAATATAAGAAAAGCTGAATTTTATAAA
>Ga0070751_1001519_pt1 | contig 13585 bp, 20 predicted proteins | sample VirMetDEL_Aug_28_FD_78514 | JGI IMG/M metagenome (GOLD analysis project Ga0070751, IMG submission 78514) | Aqueous microbial communities from the Delaware River and Bay under freshwater to marine salinity gradient to study organic matter... | ecosystem: Environmental > Aquatic > Marine > Coastal...
ACGCGAGCGCCAGCAAGCAGATGCCCAGGGCAGTCCAACCGAAGCGGTGGAGGGAGGATTGTTTCATTAGTCATCAGAAGTAGAGGACCATGGGGCCACTGGTTTCCACATACAAGCGAGCACCGCAAGACAGCGGTTTGTGGATCGCGTTGACGCCCTCAAAGTCACCGTTGGCAGTCCACCGCTTGCACGGGTGGGACTTTCCTTTGTATTGGACGGTGTAAGGGCAGACGTCTTCGCCTTTGAGGGCGCGGCGGAGCAGGTTTTGGTTGACGTGGATGCGTTTAATGCAACCAGCGGGGAGGGTTTCAGTCAGGGTCATCGGCGTAGGGCATGATCAGTTGACGGAGGTGAAAGCCTTGCCACGAGCACCGTGCGCCAGGATGTAGTAGCCGCCAGTGCTGCCGTCGCAGGAGTGGCAAGCAGTGCAGGTGGTCTTATGACCGGCCTCGGCTGAGGCGGGGCATAGGGTTAGTCCCTCAGGGGCAGACTGCCCTGCCTCTACTACTAGATACGGCTGCCAGCTGTGAGCTGTTGCGTCGAGATAATCGCGCATCCCGTGGCATGACGCCTGCAGGAAGTCGCGATAAGGCTCGGCAGCCTTGCGACGCCATTGGGCGGTGTAGCCCGTGTGGTTGCGGGCATGGGCCAGACACTGACGCCAGACACTCTCGGGGACGCAGAACGGATCACCGGCAGAGCCGATCCGCAGATCAAAGCCAGAGAGTGCCGAGTAGTCGGTGAGTCGGGCATAGTTGCCGCGCTTGTAGCACTGCCAGACGGACAGCGGGGCCTGATACCACCTGACGTAGCAGGTTTTCTGCACGAAATGAGCACAGCCACCGCAGACAGAGACGTTTGAGCCGTCGCGATAGCCGACGTTAGGGGCAACGTCCTGGCGCAGGATCCAGGTCTGCAGCATCGCGCCGGTTTTGTCGTTGGCGGATGCCTTCTCGAAGCCGGTGACGATGCACACGATGGGAGCACCGTCGATGGGGGAGGAACCCTCCCACAGGATTAGGCCGTTTTTGTTCATAGGTCGAGGTCGAGTTGTTGAAATACGAGGTGGTCACAGCAGCTGTCGTCGTCGTGGAGATCGATCTCTTCGAGATCAACGTGGCCGCACAGCTTGGTGAACAGGAAGTCCACGAACGCTTTGTCGTCCATGGAGGGGTGGAAGTCGACGGTCATGAGTCAAAGGATGCGGTTGCGGCGGGTGAGCTCCATCCCGTAGGTGGAAGCTTGGTCCAGGTAGTAGCCTTCACGGGCAGGATTCCAGCCGCGCATGGCGGTGGCTGCCTGGTGGCAGTCCGCGATCACATAGCGGATTGAGTAGGCGTCGAGGGTGGCCGCATGAGCTTCCCAGCGAGCAAAGTGCTCGGGTGTGGCATGTTCGGTGATCATTTAGCAGTACCCCGTCTCTCGAATGCGGACGTTGCGGAGATCTCGGCGAGTCGTGTTAAGACGACTGACCAGCATCTCGGCTAGTGCATGGGTGCCACAAACCCAGTGCGGCGGTGCCATATCCGCGCGGGGCGGAAAGTAGTCGGCATCAACGTGGAATAGTTTTTCAGTCATTAGTTCACACAATGGTGGTTGTTGTACCTGCGGAGCATTCGCATGTAGCGGGTCTCCTCGATTTCGGCGGCTGTTCGCTTGGCTTCCAGCTTTGTGAGATAGTCCCGGTCAAAATTCGGGACTTGCTTGTACGTCTCTACGAGAGCACGCGCATGGCGAGCGTTATCCAGGATTTCTGCTCCGACGTTCATTGGCCTGCCTCGATAAGGGCGAATAATTCTTGCTTAACAGCGGAGACGGTGGAGCCTTCCACGGTGTGGATGCCGTAGCACCCGTAGAACCACCGCTTGCGCGGGGTGCTGTAGATGTCGGTGATGAATGCGATGGCTTGAGGGCGGACGCCCTCAGGGAGGGGAACATCTGTGCGCCAGATGAATTCCAAGTAGCCATCCGCATCGGCGCGGCGGGAGTCGAACTGCATGGCTGATACCTCAGCTAGGTGGATATGGGGTGAATGCCCCAAATAGAGAACCCCTGCCACTCCGAAGAGCAGCAGGGGAATCTCTGTTAGTGACAATCTTTGTGCCTGGCAGAGCCGTTTGCCAGGGCTTATCCCGCGCTAGTGACGCCGCGCATGCTTGCTTTTTTCGCGGGGGGCGGACTCTCAGAGCCGTAGTGACAGGCGGAGCGTTAAGGGGTCCGCGCACCATGCCCGCCGTTACGGCAAGCACAAGGGGAGCTGTCACCCTCCCCGGTTATGAACACATTCGTGCCGTCCGTTGCGCCCAAGGAACCGCCTTTTCTCCACCACACCCTTGACACCCTCTGACAGGTGCTCCGTCACATGGCTCCACCTCCGACCCGTGCTCGGCAGCTGTTCTGCCTTCGGGTCTTGCTGGTTTGCACCACGCTCCGGTCAGATGCGGGGCCGCACGCCCATCGCAACTTTCGTTAGGCAAAGATCAGGAGCCGCCCCACGTTACTAGGGTTAGGGCTGATCTCAGCACGAAGCTATAGCTCCCGGATCCCCCGGGCAGGGGTCGCGCTTCGCTGACAGCGCCTGTCTTTAATGCATGAAGTGAAACCTCCTGTACTGAATCAATGGTGGCATCGATTGGCTGGATTGTCAATCGATTGGCCGGAAGTATCAGGCGGAACCTCTAAGGGTTGCATGGCCTGAACCTCTCGGCTGAATCAATGGTGGCACAGAATTCAGCAAACCGTCAAGAGCTCAACGAATAATCCGTTAAGTCTATCGAGACTCACTAGCACGCTGGAGAACCTCTCGGAGTAGAAAGGAACCGCACGCGCGCGGGTGTGCCTAACCCAGTATTGCACGAGTCCAACCTAGCGTCAAGTGTATTGGATGAGTCTCATGCGACGCATGAAGGGGTGATGAGTCTCTGTGAGTCTTAGGCTGAGATCAGGCCGAAGGGGGGTATACCTGTGTATGTATGTAAGTACGCTAGAAAAAATGTATATGTATGTATTACATTGGGTGGGCACACTCGGGTAATTGGCCGCTTTTAAATGACACAAGATACACCGTTTAAATTTAAAATCGGAGATAGAGTCGCTGAAAAACCGTGCCTTAAGCTAAACGTTTGCAATAGACGCAATAAAGAAGCAATAAAAAGATTCAAAGAAGGCGAAGGTCAGCGCTATGGAGTTGTAGTAAGTATGTCAGTACATAAAAATGCTAGGGGGAGTAAGAGAAAATTTGTTGAAGTTCTGTGGGATGGCAAGCAGTCTCCAAGCCTGCATGAACAAATGAGGCTGTGCCTGGCCAGTGAGATTGTGAGTGAGACTCACTCGGGGGTGCAGGCTATTGGTTAAAAGCTATGTGTAATCAGAAAGGTTGAGCCTAAGTTTGTACATCGCCTTTTTTAAAAGTGCGGATACACAATGGCGGGATAAGCCCAGGTTATCGGCAATTTGTTTTTGGCTGAAACCGTCTACGTATAAGCCTTGTATAATCTGCTGTTCAAGCGAAGTAAGTGAATACACGGCTCGGTTAACCAGCTCGTAGGTTTCGTTGGCCTGTGCGTTAAGTTCGGGGTCTTCAGATGTGGCTGGTTCGGTATTTGTTAGTACGTCCATTAAAGGAGCATCGTAAAGATGGAATATAGTGTCAGTAGAAAGACAGGCGGAACGAGCACAAATTGTTAGTGTTTCATAAATACGTGATGGTGGTACATCAATGAGCTTACTTACTTCAGCAATAGTAGGTGCGCGATAGTTTTCTGTGTTGAACACAGCTATAGCTCTTTTTATCTTAGATGCAGTATCTTGTATGTTTATAGGTAGCCTAATTGTGTTAGCTGAATTATAGATGGCGCGTGTTATAGATTGGCGTATCCACCAATAACTGTAAGTGCTAAAAGCGTAACCGCGAGTAGGGTCAAAGAGTTCAATACCGCGAATAAGTCCAATACTTCCTTCTTGGATCAAATCGTTGAGGCTAAGCCCTCGGTTTTTGTAGCGTTTAGCAAGGTGTACGACTAACCTCAAATTAGTCGTTACCATAAGATCGAAGGAGCGTTTCCCACGGCGGGCGATGCGAGAAGGCGCCGCGTTACGATCAGGCTCGGACGCTCCGGGTGGTGTGTACTGAATCCACGCTTGAATGTTATAGGCGTGTCTAAGCTGCGCTTCTTGTGAAAGAATCGGGTAACGGGCGATAGCTCTGAGATAGTGGGATATGTTATCCGACATAGCGCAAGTGCAGACTTACGTAGTATGCGGCAACTTGCATCTGAATAGCTAAGCGCCCTGGTTAGCATTTAAAATAGCGAGTTCCACGTTTAGCTTGCGGTGGAGGTCTTCAATAGAGTTGTTATTGTTAATAATAGTGGAAAAGGCGATAGAGTAATCGTTAGAAGGATCGTCAAAATGACGTAGGTGGTCTAAGCCGCCCTCGGAAGAGTGGGTGCTCATTGAAGCTGCATTAGGTCGTTCAACTTTCCAGAGATGGCCCCCTAAACGGCTAATTAGAGAGGCTTCGTTCTCAAAACGGACATCATCCACCACAATATTAGTAGCGCCGTCAGCACTTAAAACCAAGTAGCGGGATAACCAACAGCGTAGCCAAATATCAGGGTGAATACACTGACGGCCCCACTCGGTGCCTAAAGTCTGTAGTAGCTGGCGGACATCTATAGTACTAGCTAGCTCGGGTACAGGTGCGTTTTTTGTAACGTGTGTCATGTGGTAAGCTTCATCGGGGCTGTAACCGAACTCAGTTAATAACACATTGGTCATGCTTTTAATAGGTGAAGCAAAACTCAACAACGCAAAGCCGTGGGATTGAACAAGAAAGTTAGCTACGGTAGATTTACCGGAACCGAGAGTAGAAGAGTAAAGCGCAATTAGCATAATTAAGAGGAGAAAGAAGATGAAAGCTGTAAAATTAACCAGGTATAAATGTGATAGGCTGCCTCTCTATACATAACGGGTGGAGTAGTACCGTTGCTATCAGGATCACCCATAGTGTTCCATAATAGCTGTGAAATACAAGCGGTATTAGCTTTGACTACATTAGGTTGTTTTAAATATAGAGTAAGAGCTAATATGGTATGAGTAGCCGTAGTGTCAGGATACTCCCCGAGTGTATCAATTAAATAAGTGTAGATCTCACAGCTAAAAGGATTATTAGGCTCATACAAGTCGTCTAAAGATAGTCCTAATTTTGTAGCGCGCTGCATGATTAAAGAGCCAACAAGAGCATCTCTAACAAAAGTTTTAAGTGAATCGGATGGCTGATCTGTCATGCACGCGCTCGGGTAAAGCGTTTAACGCGGGACTCGAAATGCAACATGTACTGCTGTAGCTCACGAGCGTTTAATTCCTGAATTTGAGGTGGTTCGTCCGGTAGAGCCACGACAATAAACGCTCTTTTAATGTCGAGGCCTTGCGGTTTATAAACGTAGTTAGCGGCAGCAGTATAAGCGGCGACCTGTAGAGAATACTCGTACATTTTTACCGGGTTGCGTAGTTTATCTGCGGTTTTCCAATCAAGCAAAGAAGGTTGAGCTTCGTCGTCGTCCATGTACGCAATACAGTCAAACGCTCCGGCATAGCGTAAAGGATGGTATACGGAACCCTCGGTAACTAGAGGTTTTCTAATGCGGTTAAGAAAGCTACGAGTACTCTTCCAGTAAGGTGTGTTTAGGTAATCAAATACAGGTTCAGTGCCGTCAAGTAAGTAGCGTTCAATGGCATCGTGATGGCGTGTGCCTCTAAAGCTAGCTAAATTGCATATGAAATCAGCTCGGTCTACGCCAACAGATTCACGCCATAGTTGAAGTCCCGTTTGGTCCTTAGTGCGACTTAGAATAGTAGTTACTGAACTACAAAGACCTAATGGTGTCTGATAGCTACGGTTACCCTCATTGTGGGTACGTACAAGCTCGTATTTAGGCAGTGCGGTAATAAGATCATTCGTCATAAGGCACTCCCTCGATAGGTTGTAGCAATGCGTTAGCGTCGCATTTAAAAATCTCCATTAGGTCTGAAAGCACATTGGGGTCAACAAGCTTTGTGCGGCCACTAGCCATACGGCCTAAAGAATAAGGTGAAACACCGGAGCGCGCAGCTACGTCACGTAATGTGAGTTGGGTACGAAAAAGATGAAAACGAATGTTGCGCCCAAGTATTTGAGTTGGGGTCATTGTGGTTTAGGTTATGTAAAAAAGGGGGAGTTGTTAGCTCCCCATAAAGTTAAAAAGAAGTAGAGCTAAAAGGGTCCTCGCGGTCGTAAAGACGAGTTAAGTCGCATGTCAGCTCGTCAAAGCGGGCTTGTAGCTCCGGTTTGACGGGTCTAGGTGGTGCAGCTACAAGGCTGTATTTGGTGTTTATACCGTCTCCGTTTTTGCTGATCTTAACGTCGTAGTTACGAGGATCACCATATTCTTCATCGTACATGTACTTAAATAAAAGGTCCATCAAAGTCCTTTGTGTGATTTGAAGGATTTTGAAATCATCAGAAATATAGTCATAGACTACAGCTGCAAGAAAACGCTTAAGCGGCGTGCGGCCAGGCTGCTGCTTAATGTTGGCAGGTAGCTGCTCGGGTTTCTGCTCCCAACGAATGGGCTCGTTAGCTTCGGTCCAAGCTTCATAGCCTGTTATACCGCTACCAAAAAAGCGCAGACGTGTCTCTTCGGTGAGTTTGGCTGGGTTTAAATACCGACCGGCGCTAGACGACTCTTGAGAAATCTCTTGGATAACTGCTTGTGGGAGAAAAGACGACATGTGGTGAAGCTACACGAAAGTGGATGAGGTGAAGGAAACGGTGCTCTGCTCCGTCTCATGAGCGTATGGTACCGGGTAAGAGCACGTTTGTCAACAATGTAATGAATTTTGCAAAACTATTGCGATTCTATTGAGTCTTGTGCAGTTTTATTGCCCTATAAGGCCTCCCTGGTTACGGTGATAAGCAGCCAACAAAAAGCCCCCGCCAGTGGCAGGGGCGTTGGTGTTCACTTCGTCAATTAAAACCTTAATGGCACAGCTACAAAAAAGCAACAACCCAGAACTGCTTAAAGGTAGAGCTATTGAATTGTTACGGCGTGACGTATTCCCTGATAACTGGGCGTTTGTACCTGTAGCAGGTAAAGCCACTTACATCAAAGAATGGACAACCAAGCCGCTCACTCGGGTGGAGTGCATGACGGCTTATCAACTGCGCCAGGACTACGTAGGACTCGGTGTTGTGACCGGTTCATTCTCGGGGGGTTTAATCGCTTTAGATATTGATGGCACAGACGCTGATGACCGTTATCGCCAGGTCGCAGGTGAAGCCTATGAGCCTTATGGCCAAGAGCGCACTATGTCTTGGACATCGGGTAAACCTGGCCGGCGTCAAATTCTGTACCGCGTACCTGAGTACATGGTGTCTGAGCTGGAGCATGTCAAGACACTAATCTTACGTACTGCAGATGGTGAATGGCACCTTGGGCACGGAGACACAAACCGTGGCGCAGGAGGAGATGTTCTCGCCTCTGGTGAAGGTGAGTACCAAGAAGTCGTGCTGCGCTTCAACGCCTGCCAAAGCGTCGTGCCGGGGTCGCCTCACCCGGAAACTAAACTGCCTTATCAATTCCTGAATTACAACGAGGGTATCGTTGCATGGGCACCTGCATGGGTGTTGGACATCCTCCGTCCTTATAGAAAGCCAGTGCAGTGGCTAACAGAGGCACAACAGCAGGAGCTTAGTGAAGATTTTGGGGGTCAGACCGCTATCCCACCGCGACAAATTAGGGGATGGTTTTTTAAAGAAGAAGTGCAGACTCGGTTACAACCTCGGTTAGATGAGTTGGTGTTTAAGCACGAGGTATTTGATAAGTACGGATGGAAAGAGCGGGGTGGAACGAAACCGCAGCGTATGAGCGGATGTCCCTGGCACGGTGGACGCAGTGGTACGACGTTTCAGTACTCGACTGATAGCGGCTGTTGGGACTGCAAAGCTTGTGGGGTCGGGGGCAGTGTTCTTGATTTTGTGCATAAAATCCGCACCGAAGATATGCACGCGGGTAAGCCAACAGGGCCGGATTTAGAGGCATACGTAGCCGAAATTGCGGGAAAGCTTGGGTACGACTACCCGGCGTGCGCGTTGGCCTCAGAAGTCACAATTAAAGACGCTCCGCTTAAACGGCTGAGTGGTGACGACTTTTTTACTTCGGTGGAAAAAATCGTAAACGGTTATGACAACGCCGAACTCGGTCATTACCACCTAATGGAACTGGTCAGAGACGCTGGACTGACGCATGTGTATAAATCAGGGCCTCAGGTTGAGGCTGCACTCGAGAGGTATCTTTTACATCAAGAGCAGGTTGCAGAGGACCCGCAATGGCAAGAAAAAGTACGTAATCAACGCGATTTTCTGATACCGGATTTTATTTCATCACCTAGCTCGATTTTGCTACACGCAAGAGGAGGTATGGGTAAGACACGCATTGCTGTGTTGCTTTCCAAGATTGTCGGGCAGAAGTTGCCTATGAAAGTGCGGGGGTTGACTGTAGAACCAACAATCTCGGGGAATGTGCTTTTTATTGGTAATGATATGTCAATGACGGATTATGCAGAATATCTAGATCAGCAGGGCATTGACACTACAGGGGTAGATAAGTGGTTTCGATTTAAGCCTCAATGGCAGCAAAGCCAGTATCGAGTTCTACTGCGGTGGTTGCAGGAGATAAAACCAGTGCTTGTGGTTGTGGACTCTTTGACTTCGGTTAGCACCATGATCGCAGCCAAAGAGTACGAGAAGGAGTACTCAAACACGCTTTACCGCCTAGCGAGGGAGAACGGTACAGCCTTCCCGCCCACAACTTTCCTGTGGATCCACCACAACACCAAGGACGGTACAAAATTCCGAGGTACGGACACGCTTAGAAATGCCGTGCATGAGACTTGGGAGCTTAAAGAGCTTAGTGACGAAGAAAGAGCTCAATACGGAGACAAAGCGCTTTTGCTCGAGATTGATAAAAGCCGGGGTATGCGAGGCGGTGATCGCTTTTTGATTAACGAGGACATTGAAGAGGTTCTAAGCATTGAAGACCTCACTCCTACCGTTACGCGTGAGAACAACGGTCAGGGTGACGAAACACCTCGGACGATGGTGCTGGGGCTTCTTAAAGAGGCAGAGGCACCTATGACCGCTCAAGAGCTCCGATGTGCCTTAAACGCGAAGCTGGCGGGGCGTAGGGGGCCAGGCACCATAGTCAGCGAAAAAACAGTCAAGCGGTGGGTGAAGCGGTGGGTAGTAGCCGGCCTCGTAGAAGAATCTGCGGTGAGACAAGCGGGATCTAAAGGTGGCCGCCCTCGGAAGGTGTTTTCCGTTAAACCCCTTATATACGAGCCAAAGAATGTCCAAAACCTCCCTTCTTTCTTTGTAAACCCTTCTGACACAAGGGATTTGAGTTTTGGACAAGGTTCGGAGAAAAGTGTCCAAAACCTCGGAGTGTCCAAAACTACCGAGGGTGATACGGCTCACCAGGGCACACTCGGGGATGAGACATCTGCGACACGCGAGGCTGTGGAAAAACTGTGTAAAAACCCCCCTGAAAGTGGCCCTGAAGTTTTGGACATTTTGGACAAATTAGAGGGGGTGTCCAAAACCTCTGAGGCTGAAACCCTCTCCAGTACAGAGGTTCTCGAGAATGCACCGGAGGTTTTGGACACTTCCTCAGGCATAAAGGGGGACCCCCCTTCTACGGAGGACTATACAGATTGGGATCCAGAGGGCTGGTCCTGAAGTTGAGACAGCATTAAAGTTGCTATTAGACTCCGTGACTCGAAGTGCGACTTAAGCAAAGTTTTTGCTAAACTTTGTAGTTCCTGCACATTGCTGCATTCATCTATCTGTCTTAAGCCAACTTCTTGAGCGAATTTGAGTGCAGCCCTGTCCATAACAATTTCGTGTTTAAACAATTATGCCTTCAGCTACTACACTCGGCCATCAAAAAGCTCTAAATGCTGTTGATTTTGATTTTATTAAAGGTCCGCAAACAGCCGCTTTGTTAGAAAAACGCGTTTCTGAGTTTGTTGAGTCACCCGAAATTCTAGGTATAGATACCGAGACCACGGGTCTAGATCCCTTAGTGGATCGCGTCCGTCTAGTTCAAGTCGCGAATCAAGACTATGCCTTGATTGTGGATCTTGATGGGTGGCGGGTAAATGGTGAAAGAGGTCTGTGCTGGGACGTACCAGGCCTGCGGAGCCTCAAGCGATTGCTTGAAGGCTCGGGGAAAAAAGTTCTACAGAACGCTGCTTTTGATCTGAACTTTCTCAAGGGGGCTGGCGTTGTTCTTAAGGGGCCTATTTTTGACACCATGATCGCTTCCAAGGTGTTCAATAACGGTACAGGTGCAAAAAACGATCTAGGTAGCATCGTGAAGCGTGTATTACACGTCGAGCTACCTAAGGAGTTGCAGAAAGCTGATTGGTCAGGTGAGATCTCCTCAGAAATGCTTAACTACGCCGCAAGAGATGCAGCGTGCCTACCTCGGTTGGTAAAGCCCTTGGTGGCGGCTTTAAAAAATTCTGAAGTGACGGACTCTAGGACGTTATGGGACGTGTTCCAGCTTGAGATGCAAGCCCTGCGTGCAATCGCCTCCATGCAGTGGAATGGCTTTGGGTTTGATGCCCTTAACGGGTCTGAATTACGTGTCGCGCTAAATGCGCAAGCAGAGGGGCTCAAAGACCAGTTTTTAGAAGAGCTTGATCAGGCTCTTAAGCGGGAGCATCCAGATGGGCCAGCTGATCTTTGGTTGCCACGCGACCCCGACGGTGCACTCAATACGCGTGTGAAAGACTCAGGTTCTGTGAGAGCAGGGACAAAAAAATTCAAAGGCTTTAACCCTAGATCGCCGCAACAAATGGCAGCTAAGTTTGAGCAGGCGGGTATTTTGCTACCGCCAAATGAAAAAGGGTTACCAAGCCTAGACCAGAACTTACTTTCGTTTTTACGTCATCAATACGAACTCGTTGATATGTACTTGAACTGGAAAGCGGCTGTGACTCTTGTGTCTCACATTGATAAGCTGCTTGACTCTATAGGGCCTGACGGACGTATACATGCCAACTACAGACAAATGGGCACCGATACTGGCAGACTAAGCTGTGCCTCTCCCAACTTGCAACAGATACCTCGAGATGTTGAGTTCCGCCGATTGTTCCGAGCACGACCGGGGTATTCTCTTGTGGTTGCAGATTTTAGTCAGGTAGAGTTACGTGTTGCAGCGGAGCTTTCGGGTGAGCCTTTGATGCACGCAGCGTACAAAGCAGGCCGAGATTTACACACAGAAACTGCAGCTTTGCTGACAGATAAAAACCCTGAAGATGTGACTAAAAAAGAGCGTACATCGGCAAAAATATGTAATTTCGGCCTTTTGTATGGCGCAGGTGCGGCGACACTGCGCAGACAAGCTTCCGCCCAATACGGCGTAGATCTAGAGCTCGAAGAAGCTCAGCAGCTTGTGACCCGCTTCCGTCAAGCGTATCCGCGCCTCTATGAATGGCAGTCAGAAGAAGGAAATAAAACCACCGAGTGCGTATTTACTGCTTACGGGCGCAAGCGACGCTTGACAGGATTTAACAATAAGTACACTACACGCATAAACTCACAGGTTCAAGGAACGGCGGGGGATATAGCTAAACTAGCGCTTGTAAACGTATGGAAGAGTATAGGTAACACCAAAGCTGGAGAAGCTTTTTTAATAGCTATGGTACACGATGAGATCGTGCTTGAAGTTCGCGAAGCTTATGCAAAGGCTTGGGTACAGAAACTAACGTCCGCTATGGAAGAGGCTGGTGGTGTTGTTTGCGCTAGCGTTCCTATTATCGCGGAAGGCTCAGAAGGGCTTACTTGGGCAGATGCCAAATAAAGCTAGGTGTGTTAATCTTTTTATGTGTTGTATTTCACCTATGTTGACTGGGCAGGCTTTATTGTCTTTCGTAAAGGACAATCCTGATATGGATCAGTGTGAGTTAGCACGGGCTACTGGCTATGTGCGCTCCACTACTAGCGGTAATGAGCGTTTGTTGACTAAGCAAATGTGTGAAGAGCTCCTGAGTGCAAAAGGTTTAGATATTAAACCTAATAAAAAACCTGGAAAAGTTGCACAGTTTTCTACAACTGTGCACCGCTCCGGTGTTATTTTGATCGGTAAAAGCTATTCGCGTAAATTCGGAGTAGAACCTGGAGACTCACTTACAATTGTGCTTGAGGATGACTGCATTCGTCTTGTGCCTGCTGTGACGGACAGCTTAGCTACCAGGCTAGACGCTTAATGCAAAGCCACGAGCTGCGATTAATGCTTTTGACTAAGTTGCAAAAAATTGCAGCTCGTTTGCCTAATGGTCTTTTGTTTCGCTTGGTGCGAGATGCTCAGTTTTTTGAAGACTGGAATATGAGTAAGCGCAAGGCTAGAGCTTCGGGACGCTTTATGCAATACAAAGCATGGGAGGCTAAAGCGGAAGAACTATACTGGAAGACCAAACAATCTCGTTAAAGCATGTAGATTGGGTTAAATGGCTATGTGCTATGGCTTCTGGTGCTAAGAAAGCGAGTCAGCCTAGTGGACGCAGGAGTTTTTCTGAGCTTGCTTTGCCTAACTCGGGGGAGTCCCAAGCTCCGGCTGCCCTAAACACTGTTGACGCAGCATCAACTTTACATAAGTCGCGTAAGCCCGTCTTATACTGCATAAATGCTGTGCATAACACTTGGCTAAAGCACATTAAAGCACCGGCGAAGGATCTTAGTGCAAAAGAAAAACGCGAGTGTCCTAAATCTGTTGTTTATTCAGTAGTTTCTTACACTGAGTGCCCTACTGATGCACACGCGATAGTAGAGCTAGCGGAGTTGTTTGGTAAATGGTTTATTTATGAACCACATTGGCGCAAAGTTATTTCTGGTTCACAAGAAATTGATTGGTGTAATTTTGGGAGCATGTTAACGCCTTCACTCTCGGTTGGTGAAGTGCTCCAATGGGACAAACGTCGCATTCCTGGTCCTAGATTTGCATATCGGGATCGTTTGTTGCGCACTGCGCATGAGTTTCAAAAAGTACGTGACGCTTGGGGCGGTCCTTTAGGCGTAACCTCGTTTTACAGACCGGAACCTGTTAATCAGATGGTCGGCGGAGTGCCAAACTCGAGGCATGTTACCGGAGAAGCTTTTGACATATATCCTGTCGGCGGAAGCGTAGACACCTTCTATAGATGGATTTGTGATCGCTGGACAGGTGGACTGGGGGATGGTAGACAGCGTGGTTTTATACACCTTGACTGCCGCCAAGGTGGTGTATTTGTACCCGGAGCTGGTGTGCGTCCTTTTACACAATGGGTTTATTGAGTAATTGCCTGAAGATTTGCGTCGGGCAAACGCACGGCGAAGTCATTGCTGTCTAGGAATACGCTTAGATCTTCGGTGAATGCCATGGTGGGTTAGGGATTAGCGGTGATGGTCCAGCCTTCTACGTTCTACCGTACCGTCGCCCCATTCCACTTCATAGTCCACCGTACCAGTGGACCGAAGGTTAAACGTACCACCAGCACTTGTGAT
>Ga0070751_1001532_pt1 | contig 13542 bp, 14 predicted proteins | sample VirMetDEL_Aug_28_FD_78514 | JGI IMG/M metagenome (GOLD analysis project Ga0070751, IMG submission 78514) | Aqueous microbial communities from the Delaware River and Bay under freshwater to marine salinity gradient to study organic matter... | ecosystem: Environmental > Aquatic > Marine > Coastal...
CGTGGCCGTGATCGTGAACCTCAAGCCAACAGGCATGGCCTTGGTCCATTCTCGGCAGATCCATTTGTATTCTGTCGTGTCATCTGGTGGGGTCCATTCAAATGCTTCAACACCACCACGTGCCTCTAGAAAGTCTTCGATGCTGTTGGCATCAGCGGCTTCTAGATAATTCCACGTCAAACTCCAAGTCTTAGGGTCTTGATTCAACCCAAAAGTCGTGCGCTGTGAATAGCCACTGCCAAACTGCGCAATGCGTACATTGGGTTGAGCACGCTTAGATGCGCCGTAATCAGGTGAAACGTTAGGGAAAGTAGCCATCAGCTTGCGAGTAAACCACCAGGGCGGCGTTGCTTAATCAATTCTGCCTGCACTGCTGCAGAAATGGCACCACCCAACTGCTTGCCGCGTGTGTCATTACCTTGCACGCGAGTACCGCTTGCATCGACATTGACAACGATGTTGCTTGTACCACCAGTTGCTTCAACGCCAAGACGACCGCTTGCAGTACGACGCAAAGGCATGATCGCTTCAGGGCCTGCTTCACCCATCAACCCGGCGCCATTTGCCATCGGGAACAATGTCGGCTTGTTTACGATGCCGCCATAAGCGAAAGGAACAATCTTGTTTTTCGCGAATACACCACCATTTGCAAATTGGAATCCACCCAGATTTGTAAAGCTCAGCCCACCAAGAGCGCTTGAAGGATCTCCACCAAACCCTCCAAAGGTTTTACTTAAATCAAAGTTGCCGGTGGATGGAATCGCAAACATACGTGCAACACCAATCGCAATGTACTGTGCAATCATTTGCTGAGCAGTTTGAAGCAAAGTCTGAGCGATGCTCTTCAAGAAATCTGCAAACACTTGTTGGGCTGACTTGGCACCTTCGACAACGCTCTGGAAGCCAGATGTCATCAATTCCGCTGTCGCGTTAGCCACTTCGCCGAGCTGAGGGTATTTCTCTAGTAATTTGTCGATTGCTTCGCCTTGGCGGTTGAGGACATCCGCGCCAACATTGAAAAATAGGTTGCCATTAGCACCATCGCCAGTAGCAAAAGACTCCTGCAATTTATTTGTTAACTCGCGGAAATTGCTCAGGTTTATTCCAATCTCTTCCAACCTTAGGTTGAACAATGCAAAATCTTGCTCTGTTGCAGCAACTTTAAGTAGACCTTGGTTTAATTCTTCAATAAGGGCTGTCAACTGAGGGAACGTAGTTCCTGCTTCTTTCTCTAAATCTTTTACGACTCTGTTGAGGTCTGTATGTTTATCAATCGCCTTTTGAAGGGAAATCGTAAATTGATTTTCAATTGCTTCGCGAGCCGTCTCTGCAACGCGAGTATTCGCAAAAGCAGTATCACGAATTTCTCGGTTTAATTTTTCCTCAAGCTCAATTGCTTTTTCAAGAGCCCTTTCTCTTGCCCTTTCAGCAGAGCGAGCAGCACCACCACCACCACCACCCGTTGGTGTAGTTGGAACTGTGCTAGGTAGGCCGGTGCCGCGCTCTGGTCGCGCAATATCCCGCTCGGCGCCTTCGAGAACAATTGACAATTGATCCCTAGCCTTGAGCAAAGCGTCAGCATTCTTTTTAATCGCTAGCTCGACCTCTCTTACAACTCTTGGAGGATTGAACGGGCTTTGTAAACGCTTTCTCAACCTTGCGTCAGTTTCCACAAGCCTATTGATCTCATCGTTCAGGCCTTCAGCTCCCATTCCATAAAATCTGGCCAATGCTCTGGCCGCACCATCAATATATTCAACAATCGCTGTAAATGTATTCTGAAACGCTGCGCCGATTGGTTCCAACAGAGTGCCAATACTTTCAGAAAGGTTGCCAAGCGCCACCTTCAAGCGATCACCAGCACTCTCTGGTCCATCAGCAATTGCCTGAGCGGTTTGCCCATAACGCTCAAACAATGATTCAGCAAAAGTCTGGAAATCTTGCAGGCTGACCTTTCCGTCTTCGAGAGCTTTATCTAACTCTTGCGGGGTCTTGCCAATAGATTCAGCGAATAAAGTAAACGCACCAGGCAAACGCTCACCAATTTGCTGACGAAGTTCTTCTGCAGAAACTTTGCCTTTACTGAAGACCTGAGCAGTTGCAGTTAGAGCTGCATCAACGTCAGCGAGTGAACCGCCAGTTGCACGAACAGCAGCAACAATGCCGTTGAAGGCAACTTTCGTGTCTTCAATGTTCCCGCCAGCGCCTTGAACTGATGCTTGCAGTTTCGTAAATTGACGAGTTACAACGTCTTGAGGGACAGCAAAATCTTCAGTTGTTTTTTTAATAAATGCAAGAGAAAGCTGATACTCCTCTTGGCTTGTTGTAACCCCAACCAACGCAATGCGAAGCTTTGCAAGATTCGCCGAATATTCAGCAGTGGCGCCAGCGGCTTGTCTTAATTGGCCGACCTGAGCACCAATTGCACCACCAACAAGTGCACCTTGAGGCCCAGCAAACGCGCCTAAAGCGGCACCAATAGCACCCTCAGCACCGCCAAAGACATTAGCGGCTGAAATAGTACCTGCAATTTGCGTTCCAGCTCTTAGTCGTGCACCAGCACCGCCTCCTTGACGACGACCTTGAGCCTTCTGCAGTTGAGCATCAAGCTTCTTGGCTTCTTCTGTGGCCTGCTTAAACTCTTTGCTTCCAATATCAACTTGCTCGGCAATATCTCGCCATGCGTTTTTGTAATTACGCAGACTTGCAATACTGTTACTTGAATTTTGTTGAACTCTCCGAAGACCTTGCGCTACTTCATTGAAATTGACAGACGAAGCCTGTGCCTGCTTGCCAATATTTGTCAGGCTACGGCTCAGCCTATCCAGCCCCTTGTCACCAGCTACCTTGACGAGAACTTTAAGCTCAGTCGTAACAGCGGCCATCAGGAGTTCCTCTTGTTCAGACTGGAGAGTGCGACAACTTCCATCACCTGTACCCCCTCGAACAGAGAAACAGGATCCTTCACTGAATACAGTCTACAGAGATACTCCAAGCTTGAGTAGTTCAGACCAGTCACACCGCCCATGCTGGTGTTCCACTGCGTCTGCATCCTGAGAAACATCATCACCGTTTCCCAGTTCTCTTCCCACACCTCAAACGCCGCTGACTTTGCAGCTTTACGCATAGCGTTGATCTCGCCAGGGTCCATGCCCCGAGCCATCAAGTCTTCAGTGCTTTCTTCAAAGACACCGCCGCCCTCGCACCAATGCTTAGCGGCCTCTTCTAGTTTTTTGCTTGTGCTCCAAGCAGACTCTCGGTGTAAGCGTTGATCACCGCACGAAGCACATACGGGTCATCAAATAGCTCAACACGGGTCTCTTTGCTGTAGAGGACCTCGTCACCATCTTCATCCTTGATGCCCTCCCAACCTTCAACAATCTCACCAATCAAGGCATCATCGCCCTGTTCAATGAGATCGTTGAAAGCTGAACGGCTCATCTTCTTGAAGACTGCCGTGAAGGTCTCTTTCTTGAACTTGCCACCGTCAACGGGAACGTCAACACTGACAGGCCACTTGTAGGAAGAAACCTTCTTGAGGACGAAAGACATGCAGATCAGGTGTAAGCGATCGTCATCTCATCATTACCTGAGGATGACGGAACCATCGTAGTCGGAAGGTTCAACATCACAATACCTTGATCCTCACCGTATGTCGGGTTGCCCAAAGACAATCCAGTCGCAGGCGAAGTCAAGGTGATGATGTTGCCAGCGTTAGTGCCGTGAACGATGCTCAGGTTGCCTGAGGTGCCAGCCACTGCCAAAGCAAAGAAGTCAGCAGTTGCAAGGGTTGGGGCCTCGATCACGAAGTTGGCGGTTGCTGCACGGTTGGTGATCAGAACCTCCTTGTCGGAGTTCACCAGTTCGCGATAGACAACCTCGTTGCCAAGGTCGATCTCAGCAGACTGCAGCGCCAAACCAGTCTCAGAGTAGATCTCAAACGAAGTGGTGTTGGTGTCGTTGAAGATCTGAGGGGTGGCCTGATTCTGGAAGGTCAGGGTCGGTGATGCAGTGTCAGTAGGAGCGTTGTACTGCCCCGTCATCGTGAAGTTATAAACAGGGATCTGGTTTGCGTTCAGGCTCATGGTGAATGAACCACGGCAACCAGTCACGATGTGGCGAATGCCGTCGGTGTCGTAGTGAATCGTCACCGAATCGAACGAGGTCGAAACCGGCGCATAGGTCACAGAAGTGGCCGCAACAACAGTCTCGCTGAAACCGCAAGCCTTCAGAAGAGGTCCGTACTGTGGAGCGGTGCCTGCAGTGCCTGAACCTGCATACTCAACCGTGAACGTAACGGTCACGCGAGTGTTAGCGATCAGCTGAGGGCTGTTACCCAGATAGCTGCGGATCAGGTCACGGGACAGGATCTCAGACTCTGCAGGGCTGACTTCAAGTGCAGAAACCTGAATCGCGTTAGCTGCTCCAGTTGGGGTCGGATCAGTACCGTAAGTGACTTCTTCTTTCGCGAGGATAGACCTCACGCGGGCGAGCTTTGCCATTAGTCAGGCCTCAGCAAAAGACAATGTTTCTTGCATCAGTCTAAGTTCAACCGCTCGCGCAAGCCAACCTCAAGCTGATGTCAGGTCAACACGGTCTGACCGATATTTGACCAGATAGTCCATACTAACAACTCCCAAAGGCACGTCAGCCTCATACAAACTGAAGTCAACTCGGTCAGGATCAATATCAAGCGCATAACCATTTATCGATGTATCGGTCATGATCAAATCATGCACCTGCTGCGAATAGGTGTCTGATGCATCATCAGGAACACCAGCTCTCACAAGCACCGTCACCCTGACACGCAGACTCCACTGCAGCTTGTTGATGAATGCCTCGCTGGGTTGATCTGAAACCGGCTCGATGATGATCGCAGGCACCTCCCCACGAGCCAAGGGCTCAACACGGCTCCGATATACCGTGACGCCTGTTGCAGCATCAAGGTTCGTCTTGAGTTGGGTGAGGATCAGCTCGCGTCGTGTGTCAGCCATGATCAGGCAGCAGCAATTTGACAGACAGTGCAACCAGCAGAGGGGCTGCCAGGTCGTGAATAGGGGCTAGTGATTGCAGGCGTTGAATTCAAGAAGATGTTGGTGTTATTCGTCGCCCAGATCAATTCGATGTAATCATCCTTGGCCAACTGCAACGTGTGACACAGCCCGCCATTGACGTTGCCAGGAACACCGCCATGACTCTCGACAACGCTGATCTTTGAATCAGTCATTGGCAAGTCACCAGCTGCACCAGCATTGTTCTTCCGCAGCCAAATATTTACGTCATGGATTTGACTGTCATTATTCGTCAACTGCAGCATGAAAACAAACGTATAGACGCCTGGATATTCAACCGTGATCTTGCTGTCACTTACAACGCGAACGCCATGATTGTCGGCATCAGCAAGGCGAAACTTCACTGCATACGGTGTATCGACCGCTGCCGCAGTTTGATCAATTTCATCTGAAAAGTCTCCGAAATACCCAGGGCTTCCAAAGTATTCCAGCTTGTTCCATGTACTCTTGCCATTACCAATCTTTTCATTGCCAGTGTCAGACTCAAAGCCTGTTTCACCTGGAAGAAGGGTTGGATTGAGTGCTGCCCAGTTCGCACGAGTATCGATCTTTGAAATACCCATGACGATCAGTCCTTGCTCAACAACAGCTCAGAAAAAATTCCATCATCGACAGGGCGATTCTCCCTGACGGTATATGCCTCAGAGGCAACAGTGATAGAAGTGCCGCGAGTGGCAGAACTTACATCTGAAGTCTTTGCAATCAACAAATACTCCCGACTCAGCGCCATACCACCCGCGATCACCTCCATTGGGGAATCCAAGATACCAACGAATTCCGCACCAGCACCAATCTGGCAAGTAATGCCAAACTCGTCTGTATTGAGAAAAGCGAAGGTATCTTGGAGAGCCATGATCAGTCGTACTTCTTGGCGTAAACCAGAGCGACAGAGCAGACGAACACAGGGCTCGTACCACCCAAGGTGATCACGGCACGCACATAGCGGCCAACATCATTGGTGTTGATGCTGATCTTTTCAAATGCAGCACCGCCATCAGTCACCTGAGTGAAAGTAGCGCCACTGATGTCAGTGAAGGTGCTGTTGTCATCAGACTCCTGCAGCTTCACATCCATGGTGGGGCTGGTGCCGCTTCCGGCCTCAGAATCCAGGATGACAATGGCTTCGCCTTCAGCGCCGTTTGAACCTTCAAGGTCAAAACCAGTGCCGTTTGCAGAAGCGTTGCGGGAATCAGCGCCAAACAAGCTGGCGATGTAGCTCTTAGAGCCAAGGTTGTGGATCATTGAACTTTCCTCCGTCGAGTCGAAGTTTTACGGGGTTTGGGTTTGGGGATCTCGGCCTCGGTTGTCACGATAGGCTCTTCAGCTTTTGAAGGCTCATCAATGACTCGTTCGGCTTTGCCAATACCGATGAGAAATTGAGATTCGGTGGGGGAAGCCTCAACGACCTCCCCTACTCGAACGATCGTGCTCCCGAGCTGAGTTTGCTTCAGGATACGGATCTTCATCTATCAGAGGGTGTTGTTACCCCGTGAGAAGGACTCAGGATGACGGACTGCAATGTCCACGTCCTGCATAGCCACCACACGAACGGTGCCGGAGGTGCTGTTGCTGTAAGGATCAACCATCAGATCCAGACCGGAGAAGTAACCGATCAGCAGATCAGCGAAGTTGCCGAACCACAGGTCGTTGCTTGCGACTTGGTTGCTCACCAGACCGCGATAGCCGTTGACTTCACCGCCTTCGTAGATGAACTGACCGGAGCCAGAATCCTTGGTTGCAGTCTTCAGAGCGCCACGCATTGCAGCGTTCATCAGATAAGCGGGGTTGCCGAGCAGAGCGTTGGCGTTAGCCACGTCAGACTCAAGTGCCACCACTTCAGCGAAGGTGGGGGTGTTAGCAGCGAAATCTTCGGTGCCAATACCGGTGGTGTTCTTCAGACCCAGAGGCTCACTGTTGGTGCCGGTGCCATACAGGCCAGCGAGGTCGATCTTGAGAGCCAACACACGAGCCAGGTCGCTACGGACGAGGTTCTCAACGTCGATGCTGGACTGCAGGTTCAGACGACGGCTGAAGTCGGTGTAGGCAGCAACGGTGCGGGGCTGCATCGTCACTTGATCGATGGTCTGCTGAGACTCGGTAGGAGCACCAGACTCGGAGACCCAGTAACCGGTTGCACCGCCAGATTGACGGGGGATAGCCACCATGCCGGTCAGACCGGTCAGGACGGTTGCACCAGCTTGATCAAGAGCAGACTGGTTACGCAGCAGGTCGATGAAAGAACCGGCGAGCAGTTCAGTAGCGACGAGGTTGCCACCAGCAGAAGCAGTACCGACGGTCAGGTCGCGAGTGAGCACGTCCTGAGGAACGGTGATGCCACGGGACTGACGACCCAGTTGGGCGGAGGCAGCTTCAGAAGCCTCGATTTCAAATGCAGCAGCTTCGCGAGCGGCGCGATCGGCAGGATTTGCCAGATAGTTGATTGCACGCAGGAAGGAGAAACTACGAGCTTCCTTTTGGGAAAGGCCGATTTCACCAGCGGTGCTATCAACGGGCTTGACTTCGGAACCCATTTTTTCGATCAGAGCAGAACGGAGTTCATCGAGACCGCGAGAGTTCATAACGAAATCTTGGGCCAACTCGATGTTGTTAGTGCGCTTACCAAGGGCAAGCATTTCGGCGGCTTCCTTTGCCTTGGCCTCAGAGGCCTCAGCACGAAGAAGCTCCAGATCAGGAGTTTTTTCTTCCATGGCGGAATTTGCAGGGTGAGTTGTTACGGCTGAGGCCGTAGACACAGTCTCATTATGAGTGAAACTGCGCCCGATACCAACCGACTGATCAGCTGGCACGGTAACCAAGCTGATTTCGAAGGGTTGGACCGATGTTGCGCGATATGTAATTGGATCTGTGCTGCGATCTTCTTCCATTTTGTTGATCTTATAGCCAAAGCTTACGTTGCGAATAATCCCATCACGAATGAGATCTTGCATCTCACGACCAAGTTCGTTGTTGGCAAGCTTGACCTTGGCATAGCCACGCCTGTCCTTCATCCATGCACGTTGAACAACGCCAACAATCTTGTCAGCATCATGCTGATAAAGAAGAGGTGCGCCGTCATTCAAACGAGACAAGTCCATTGCCCCTTCATCCATGCTGAGCACTTCCATTCCGAAGTAACGCTCAACAGGCATTTCAGAAGCGAATGGGAACTCAAGTGTCCGATCTTCTGCTTCAGCAAAATCTGCACTTTGTGAACGCTTGAAGGATGAACCCTCAAACATGCGAATTGCAGCAATCTTGGTCAATGCGCTGAATTTATGCCCGACTTGAATGTCAGTCTCTTCACCATCGCGATAAACGTTGATGAGAGCAGCGGGATCATCCTCAGTGCCGGTGATCTCAAAGCTTGAGCTAGGGACATCAATCTTCCCGTTGCGTTCAATTCGAGCAATCTTGCCACGTGCGCGTCCGCCTGAGGTGTTCCAGCTGACGAAATCGCCAACCTTCAATGCATCAGGCTCTGCACGAAACTCTTCCTCAACGATTGCTTCGTCGATTTGAATTTCCTCAAGAGCACGATCTTGTGCTTTTTTGATTGATTCAGACTTCATGGTGCTCCAAGATTGACCGGCATCACCGCCCCATGCTGCCCATGCTACGCGACCCTTGCTAGGGTAACCATCTTCATCAGGGCTGAATCCTTTGCCCTTCTTGTCAACTTCATGGCGTGCAAACCATGCAGCCATAGTGATGACAGTCTCAGGGCTTAGCTCATCACCTGACAGGATTTGAGTAGCGCGAGTGCGAGCGACATCAGTGCCACCAGCTTCTCCTTCGCTTTTCCAGTCCCTATAACGCTGCGCTTCCTCACGCATACCCTCAGTGGGCATCAGGTCAATCTCGCTCCCGTTGACATTGGCCATCAGTCGTTCTCCTCGTGGATTTCAGGGTGAGGCGTTTCTTCAACAGGCGGGTTTTGTGATTGGCCTGCCTTGTCAACAGCACTAGGGTCAGAATCCAAAACGATGCCAAGGTCATCCATAGTGGCAAGTTCATGAGCCCGCTGACGCATTACCTCCTCAAAGTCACCACCATGTAATGCGATGACTTGAGATAGGGTCATGATCCCCGATCGGATCATTGATTTGTAGGCCTCTGCTTCCTTTTGCGGATCAACGAACTGTGCAGCAGGGGCGATCCACTTGCACTCGTAATAACGATCAGGATCCATGTCGAATGCAGGCATCTGCAATGCACCTGACATCACAGCCATATCAACCCAACGCTCATAGATCGGCTGACACAGCTTTTCGATCATGTACTGCTGCAACGTCTTGTAATGCGCCCGTGTCTCGATCAACTCCAGACGAGAAGAGCTGTAGTTGCTCTGTGAGAAGTCAGAACTGACTTGCGTATAAGAGCAGCCAACACCTGCAGCGACTGCACGCAGCATCTGCGCTACAAACGGGGTGAAAGCATCATCAGGACGGGAAGGCGAGAAAAACTGCATCTCTTCCCCAGGAGCAAGACGACGTATACTGCCGGGCGCGAAATCAAGCACAGACTGATCTTCGTATGTGCCATCTTCGAAAAGCTCTTGATCAGGGGTTTTGACAAAGCCCATCATTGCTGAGCTTGCACGTGCAGCGATAATCTCTGCCTCCTCATAACCCTTCAAGTTATTGAGACGCATGATCGCTGATGCGAATGCAGTCACGCCACGGGTCTGGCCAGGGCGATCCACTGAATAGAGATGAATGATCTCATCAGCAGAAATGCGAGTGCGACGCTTCTTTGCTGTCTCGCTGTAGCTGAATTGATAATCGCCAGGGTGATAATTCAGAAAGTGATACGCAACCGGGCGATTCCACTCGTCAATTTCCACCCCCATCCGTACGCGATTACCATTCGACTCAAATCCGGTGTAATCATCGTCAAGAAGGTCAGATTCAATAACTTCAATGCCAAGAGGAACGCGGCTATCACCAAACCGCTGACGAACGAGACGAACAAACACCTCGCCCGATTCGATCATGCTGTTCAGGCAGAGCTGCTGAATTTGAGCCCAAGACAGCGTGCCACCAACATGACAGTTGTCAGCCTTGCTCCATTTCTTGAACTCATGCTCGATCAAGGCGTTCAAGCGTTCATCAAGACGCCCGCCACGAATCATGCGGACTTGTGCTTGATGCTTGATGCCTTGACCAACGACATTATTCTTGACCGCACGCAGGGCAGCCTTTGCGAAGTCAGAATCACGAACAAGAGCACGAGCGCGATTACGCAGCACTCGCAAACTATTCTTGATCTCAGAGTCAGCGCTGGTGCCTTGACTGACCCAGTCATTCGTCAGGCGATTCATCTGTGCGCCTGAATAGTTGCGACGTGCAACGCGGCGCTTGCGAGAAAACGGCCACATGATCAAACGAACCTCACTTTTGCGACGCCAGGATTGCCAAGGCCCTGTTTGACTTTTTCGGCGCGACGCTCACGATCGACCTCAGCCTTCAAGGCATCACGCAACTGAAGCAATTCTGCCATCTTGTAGCGTTTTAAGCTTCTCCCCCCAATCGTGTATTCCTGTACGACACCGCCTTGCGCAAGTGTCCTGATCGATGCCTCAACATAGTCAAGGTCGATTTGTGCTCTTGAGCGATCATCAAACGCACTTGGAGTTCCAGAATATTCAAGTGTCGCCTTGACCGTAAACTGTCCTCGACCAGCTGTGTACTGAACTGAACCTGAGGTGGCGATTGCCTGCCAGGTCCATAGGCCAGCGTCAAAGCCGCTAGTTGTACTTTTAGGAACGGTGACGCGCCACCCCGTACTTTCTGCAACGCCAACGATCGCTGCGCCTTCCGATGCAGTATTCGTGCGGGCGTACCAAGTGAGTGTATAACTTCCGCTGCCAATCTCAGTACCAATCGAATCGGTGAAGGCAGGTACGTCGAATTTGACAGTATCACCCGCGTAAATCGTGTCAGGAACGAGAATGGTCACCAGCTTGTAACGAAGGACTGCTGCGGACGACGCATACGTCGCCGTTTTAATGGCTGATATTCGGATTCTATCTCTTTTTGGGGCGAAGGCTCGTCTTTTACCACTGCCTTCTTGAACTGTTCAAAGATCGTATGACGGTTGTAACGCAGATAGAGAAAATTCAACGCAGCATACGAATAAACGAAGCAGTCCAACGCCTCGTTTCGATCACCGGCCTTTTTCTTCCATTCGCGCACCGCAAAGCCTTTGACGTAACGAACGACCTGCCGTTCTGACGTGAGCTGCTTGAAGTATTCAGCACTCGCCTCAGCGTGGAAATGGATGTAGCCAGGCCCGACTTCGTTGTGCTTCAACCTGCCGAATAGCGTGCTCTTGATCGTGTCAACACCAACAGGGAACACTTCGGCGGAGTTTTTCAGCACCTGCCCGCGATAGTTGATGTCAACCTTGCTTGGCTTGCCGATCGGTGGCTTGTTGCGTTGCGACTGACCTTTCAGGGCAAACACGTTTCGCTTCATCCGTTGACGGCAGAACGCATAGACCTCACTTGTGAAGTGACCGCCTGAGTCGATGCCAATTGCAGCGAGCTTCACCTCCTCACCCGTCGTACGTGTATACGTTCGGAAGATCACGTCATCAACTTGATCCCAAAGCTTCGTGCCTGCAGGGTCGCCATAAATCTCATCGTGTGAGATCAACCAGGCCTCTTCCCCTTCGGCCCATGCATAAATTCCGACAGCAACGCGATTGTCCTGCACGTCGATGCCAGCCGTGACAATACTTGCCTTCTCTGGGATCTCACCAGCCGGATAGAACTCCGCACGTTCACGTAAGCCTTCAGCACCGAGCTTTGCGCCAACTTCTTCCTCCCAAGTCTCGCCAAGCACAGTATTGACGAAGGTCTTCAGCAATGGGGCGTCGTTTTTCGCACGTAAAAATTCGCCGACGATTTCCTCCCAGCTCTTCCACCCAAGAGGCGAATACAAGCTCGACAGGTGAAAGCCTGCTGTACGTTTATCCTCTGAGGTTGCGGTGGGCCGCCACTCGCCGCGCCTCAACATCTCGCTTTTGAAGTGCTCTTGTATATGTGTTCCGCAGGACTCACATACATAAGCAGCAGTCTTCGGGTCAGCATCACGCCATTGAATATTCTTCCACTGCAAATGCTGCATGTGATCACAATGTGGGCACGGGACGAAGTAACGCCTCTGATCTGAAGCGAGATACTCCGTCTCGATACGACTCATGTCCTTGACAGTTGGCGTCGACGTAAGGATGATTTTTCTGCGTGAAAAAGTAGAAGCTCGACGTTCAGCAAGTGCGCAAGGATCACCTTCGCCATCAACATCGGAAGGAAAGGCATCTACTTCATCCAGTAACACCCATCGACAAGGCGCAGAACGTAAACCCGTAGCTGAGTTCGCACCTGTCAACAACAAAATACCACCTGGAAATTCTTTGCTGAACATCGTGTTTCCCGAATCTCTACTTCTAGCGGGCGCAACCTTCTCGGCTAAACAAGGAGTCTCATGTATCAACGAATCAAGGCGCTGCTTCGACAGCCTTTTCGCCATTTCAATCGTCGGCTGAACGAACAAAGCTGGTCCTGGAGCGTGGGCAATCATGTACCCCACGACGTTATTGATTCCCTCAGTCTTGCCGAGCTGAGCACCAGCCATGAACACTACCTTCTGCACCGAGCTGCTGGACGACATGCAATCCATGATCTCCCGTAGATACGGCGTGCGATCAGTTCGCCATGGGCCTGGCTCTGCTGATGCTTTATTACTCAGCATCCTGTATTGATCCGCCCATTCCGAAACCGTCAGATTTGGGTCGGGCCTCAAACCATCAATAAATGCTTCGCGATAAGCAGCAGCGCCATCACGCATGGGTCAAACGCTCCAATGCTTTACGCAACTCTTCCGACAAGGCTTGATGGATGACGACTGGATCCGTTTCGGCGGCAAACTGGTTCGCAACCCGATCTGGAATGCTGTTGACAGCATCACGAACAGAACGAGCAAGCGAAAACGCCTCACGTTCAACCTTCTCGACTTCACACAACTTCTCCTCCTTCGTCTCTAGATCAAGGCGAGCCAGCTCAGCGCGGAAATGCTCCGACTTGGCGCGAGACTCATTGAAACTAGGGATCTCTTGTTCTGACCCCGCGATTCTGGTGGTAAGCTGGGGGATTTCGCCGTTCCAGGCCGCGACCGCCTTCTCTTGGTCGTAGAGGATTGAGTTTCCTCTCTTGACGTAGGTGCCCTCAAGACGGCCTGTCTTCTTTACTTGGCTAATCCTTGGGGCGGATACACCCAAGACTTCGGCCAACTTTGCTTGCGTAACAAGCGACAACGGCGATTAGGGGCGATTAAGGAAAGACTACATCAATCGTGATTTTTTACAAATATATGATGTTCATACCTGCTGATCATCTGATGGTATGCACTGCACACCGTAAGCAGATGGTCATTTGGCGCTAGAAAAAAGACGGGGTTCGAAATTACCA
>Ga0070751_1001533_pt1 | contig 13541 bp, 21 predicted proteins | sample VirMetDEL_Aug_28_FD_78514 | JGI IMG/M metagenome (GOLD analysis project Ga0070751, IMG submission 78514) | Aqueous microbial communities from the Delaware River and Bay under freshwater to marine salinity gradient to study organic matter... | ecosystem: Environmental > Aquatic > Marine > Coastal...
ATCGATTGGAATGAAACCTGTTTATGATGTTCCCGCAAATAATAATCCTCTGCCATGGACACAACATTGGATTTCATCAAAAGGATTACAAAATGCTCCACAAGAGACAGAAATTGAGAGTTATGTGGTTGGAGCTATCAAACAAGATATTGGAGAAAGTACTTTCTCTGACTTTAAGCTTTGATTACAAGCTTCTAATCAAACCACAAGAAATGAACATAATCATTCCAGACCCATGGGTGGAAGCCGGTGATGATTATCTCGCCGGAGATTGGAATGATTATTGTGCTGGATATTACATTCTAAATAACCCCAGAAGGGAAAAATGAATTGTGTGATTATGAAAACCCGTGGATGTGGGAAGGGAAACCTTTTACTTCTGATGACATCGGCGATAACTTTGGGTTTGTTTATCTCATTTCCAATGACATTTCTGGCCGCAAGTATATCGGAAGAAAGGTCTTCTGGTTTCATCGCAAGCCTCGGGGGAAAAAACGACGGGTCAAAGTGGAGTCTGATTGGAAAAAATATTATGGTTCTTCCGATGAACTCAAGGCTGATTTAAAAGAACTAGGAGCTGAAAACTTTTCACGGCAGATTTTGTCCCTTCATGCCACAAAGGGAAAGACAAACTTTGCCGAAACAGAAGCTCTCTTTAAGTATAATGTGTTGACAGAATCAATGGAGGACGGAACTCCATTGTTCTATAATAGCAATATAATGAACCGATATTTTAAGAAGGACTATTTCCCTAAATAACCAAGAGCCATCTTAAGATTATGAAAGTTGATCTCCATAATTTCTTTAAGCATTATAATCCAGAACTGAAACACCACATTGAGGCCATTCAGTGGTTGGAAGATAACCTTCCTGATGAATATACTGAAGACACATCAGAGTGGGTGAGGATCTTTCGCAAAAGAAAAGAAGAAGAACCACAGGAGATTAGACTTCCAGTTCCTTTTTACCCACAGACAGACAACTACAAACTGGCAGATGTTACCTGTAATAGTTCCTCATGCGCTATGTGTCTGGAATACTTCAAACCAGGAACACTAGAAGGACCAAAGGGTGATGATGAATACTTAAAAACAGTGTTGAGTATTGGGAAATCCACAGATCACACTGTTCAAACAAAGGCACTTCTGTCTTATGGTGTGAAGTCTTCCTTCCATTACAACTTAGGGTTCTTGGATTTAGATGAACAGTTGAAGAAAGGAAGACCAGTGGTGATTGGAATTCTCCACAAAGGTACTCTCAGTAAACCATTAGGCGGTCATGTCTTGGTGGTGATAGGTAAGACAAAAGAAGGACATTACATTTGTAATGATCCCTATGGCGACCTTTATGATGGGTACACTGGTCCTGTAATGAAAGGGAAAGGGGTCGTTTATGAAGCAAGTGTGTTGCAGAAAAGATGGACAGTCGAAGGTTTAGACAGTGGTTGGGGTCGATTGTTTCACGAATCGCCACCTGGAGAGGAACAACCAAAAAAGAAATCAGCCAGCCCACCAATAGTGGAGCTGGCGAAATCCCAAGAGTTGCAATCAATCTCATCAAAGAGTTCGAAGGACTCCACGACGTTAGGGGGGATGGGATGGTTTACGCATATCCTGACCCCGGTACTGGGAATCTTCCGATTACTATTGGCTGGGGAACAACAAGAAAAAGAGACGGAAGTCCTTTCAAACTCGGAGACAAAATAACCAGAGAAGAAGCAGATGCTCTGTTTGAGGAGCAGCTTAAGAGAGACTACTGGGACAAACTGAAAGTCAAAGTTCCTTATTGGGATGAGATGAATGATAACCAGAAGGGTGCTCTCTTATCCTTTGCTTACAATCTTGGTGCTGACTTTTACGGGCATCCTGGGTTTGGGACCATCACAAGAGCCCTGAGGGATCGCAAGTGGAGGAGTGTTCCCAATGCTCTGAAACTTTATGTGATGGCTGGAGGAAGAGCTCTGGCTGGTCTGGTCAGAAGAAGAGAGGCAGAGGGGAGTCTCTGGAAACGTAAATAAATATGAAGACCAGTTCCAAGATTGCCCGTCTCATGTGGTATAGTATTGAGACCGGCGAAAGTTGGAACGATCAGATGTTAACAAACGTTATGAGGATTAAATCAATTTTGTGCCTCTTCGCCACGGTGCCATTTTTGGTTGCTTGTGGTGTGAGCAAACCCATTAAAAGTAAAGTCCCTGTTGATGAACACGTTCAGAAAGTAACCTTCACGGAACACTTGAAGCCACTTAGGGACCTTATCTCTAAGGGTGAGGGAGATTATGACGCTGTGAATCGAGGCCGTGCCGGAGACACTCCTCAGGGAATTGTTGACCTTACTGGAAAGAAGTTTGAAAATCACAGTGTTGGTGAGGTTCTCTCCTTACAGAAGACTTCTGTTTTTGCTGTTGGTCGTTATCAATTCATTCCTAAAACTTTAAGATTTGCGGTGAGTGAGTCCAATGTCAACACAAAGGATAAGTTTACTAACAAAGTGCAAGATCAATTGTTCACTGTCTTGGTTAGCCACAAGCGCCCTGTTATTGGTGGTTACCTCCTTGGTGAACACGACAACGTCGAAGGAGCACTTGACGACCTCGCTCGTGAGTGGGCTTCGGTTGAGTTCAGAAAGGGAACAAGTTATTATCAGGGACGTGGAGGTAACAAAGCTCACATCTCCAGAGCAGATGCTAAGGTCGTTTTAGAGAAAATTAGAAATGACATTGAAGACCGTGACGAAGAAACAGAAGTTCAACATTCTGAAGTTTCATTTCGGGAAGAAGAATTACAAGATTCAGGATTGGATCAAGGTCTCCCTTCTGTTGAGGGGGGCGATTAGTGCAATTTCCTGGGTGCCATTTGTCTCTAAGAAACAAGCATTCAACTTCATTGATGAGTTGCAGTTGAGAGGTGATAATGACTTGCTTAACAGACTTATCATTGAAGACCCAGAGTTTCTCAGTTATCGTCTGGAGAGGGTGTTAAATAAGGCAGAGAATGAATGGTTAAAGGAAACAAGTGGAAATTAATTTCTTTGGAAAGAAAACACTTGCATCTTTTGTCTTGACAATGGTGGTAAATGCCATTAAGATAAGATTTAGAGAGTTTGAGATCACTGATGAGATTCTTTGGAAGGCTTATTATGAACTCAATAAACTTGTGGAGAGAACACCATTGGGAAAGATTGCAACTAAGGAGGAGTTTGCAGAGAAACTGGTGGAGGTTCTTGATGTTTTGGAAGGGGAAGTCGCCAGACAGAAGGAGAGAGACCCTGACTTTGTTAAGAAATTAATGAAGAAACATGCATGGATCTGGGAGATTTATCAACTCTTTAGTGATTATGTGACAAAAGAAAATGTGGAATCTGCAACTGACAACTTCCTTATGGATGAGATAAAGTTACAGATAAATCAGAGAATGATTACAGACCCCACTCTTCTGGATTATAAAATCAAGAGGGATGTGGATTATGCGATTGAAGATTATTGGAAGGAGGTAAAGAACATTGAATCATCGTGAAGTTTTGGATTCGGCATCTCAAGAGATTGTCAATAAACTCTTTGGAAAGTTTTATGTTGATGGAGACCTTGAGGGTTTTATGACTCGTTACCGGAAGGTTACAGAATGTAAAAAAGCCATCCTTAAGGACTTGGGTCTGTTATAGTAAATAAGGTTTGAATTTTATTATGAGATTATGTGCTGAATGTTTCCGAGAGACAAACAACCCTAAGTTCTGTTCTCAAAGTTGCTCAGCAATCTATAATAATCAACGACGACCTAAGAAACCTAAGAAACCTCAGAAACTCTGCGAGGACTGTGGAATCGTAATCGATGGTAGAAGTAAAAGGTGTCGTCGATGTTGTCCTTCTTTTGGCGAACTAACACTCGATGGAGCCATTTATTCTAAACATCATCGTTCCTCAGCTTTTGCTTTGATTAGAACCAGAGCGAGAGCGCAAGCCAAGAAACTGGGACTTGACACCTGCCAGTTTTGCGGTTATGATAAACACGTTGAGATAGCTCATATCAAGGGCATCTCGACCTTCACCGGAGACACTCTCGTTAGTGTCATCAACGGAGAAGACAACCTAATGGCTCTTTGTCCTAACTGCCATTGGGAATTTGACAACTTGCCCGCGTAGCTCAGCTGGATAGAGCACGAAACTTCTAATTTTGCGGTCGGGGGTTCGAATCCCTCCGCGGGCGCCTTGCGAGTATGGTGTAGTGGTAACATCACAGCCTTCCAAGCTGTTGTCACGGGTTCGAATCCCGTTACTCGCTTCCCTTTTAACAAGGAGATTATGTCAAAGAAAACATTTGAAAAGACCGACAAGAAGGGTCGGACTGAAACCTGGGAATGGGAAGAGACTCCTGAGACCGTCGAGGCACTTAAAGCATTGCATGAAACTGTGAAGAAAACACGCGTTGCTCTTGACAACCTCTCCTGAATTCCTTATGATGTAAATGTATTGAAGTTTTATCATGTACAAACCCTACACCCCTGAATGGAATCGTCAAAGATACCTAAGGGAATCCATTCAGAGGTATTTTGAAGAAGGTGAATCTGCTGAGGTTGTGATCGACGATCTCAGAGATATCTTTTCGCAATGGGTTAAAGAAACGGAAACAAGAAATCTTGAACTGAGGCAAGTTTTAGACAACCTTCAGACTAAATAAAACATCGAGGAATTATCACATGCTTTCGACAGAGTATCGCCTTCGTCTTGAGGGAATCTGCGCAAAGATTGTAAAGGGAGAGACTGTTGAACTGTCAGACATGATTTGGGCAGAGAAACTAGCAAAGGCTAATGGATCAGCGGGAGAGATGCTCAGAAGGGCAAGGAGGAAAGCACTCAACCCAAAGATGCAGAAGGGAAGTCTGGATGACTTCCTGAACACAATGGATCTGGGAGATCCTAATCCAAACAATCATAAAACCAGTTTTGATGGGGCACACGACATTGAAGAATGGTTTCGTCGTAACCGTCCAGACGATTGGAGAACTAGAGACTAGGCACCATGATACACGTTAGATGCAAAGTTTGTAACAGAGAGTTAATTGGAGACACCATTCACGCTAAGAGTTGTGGATGTTCTAACATGACAACCGTCACAGAGGATAGAATAACAGCAGTGGACATGACCAAAGTGGTTCTTGTGAAAACAGACATGGCGTCGCCATCTGGAAACACTCTTTCTGATTCTGATCTTATGGATCAGGAAATGAGAAGAAAGAGAAAAGTAAGAAAACTTGACTTTGAAATTCGATGATCATTGAGTACATTCTGTTCACCGTCCTGATTGGACAACAATCAATCAGAACCAAGTTTCCTGATAATGCATGGAGAACAGTTCCTCATGAGGTGGTAACCACCTGCAAGAACCGTCTGAACGTTGACCCATTTCAAGCATGGCCTCGCTTAAATTCTGTGGAGGAGATTGACATGTGGAACTGCATGAATCAACTGGAAGGGCTCCGAGGATCAGACAAACAATGGGATGGAAGAAATCACGAAGATCCCAACTTTGACAATTGACACCTGACACACTTTCGTTTACAATACAAGAGTAATCAAATCGAACGATGACTATTACTTCTAAGTTCAAAAAGGACATTCAAACTCTCCGCGGCGCCGCCAATGGTGATTTCTTTCTTGACGTGAGGAACCCCAAACTCTTCAAGAAGGTTCGTAAGTTTTATGAGAATGATGGTGTTGTGTTTTCCGGAGACCCTCTGGATGATTATGACATTCTGATGGATTGTATCGCTGAAGATCTTGTTGTTTCTGAGATGGTCTGATGGAAATTATTCTTGAAAGATATCCTTATCGATTTGTAATCAAAGGAGAACTGGAAAACGGAGAACCAGATTGCCAGATTGAAAAGTTTCACGAACATACAAAGAGATATCAGACAATGTATCTCTGTGATAATCAGATGCAGTTTCACATTGCGATTTCAGATCCCGATTATGTGCGCTGGCTTGATCCTGCCGATGTTCCATGTTATGTGAGAAATATTAGAAAGAATCCTTATGTGAGGGGGGAGTAATCCCCCCTTTTTTGTTGACACTGAATTCTAAATAAGTTACAATCTATATGTTCATGAACAAAGAATATGTCTGAATATAAGAAGACAGCACTTGTCCTTGGTGCTGGTGGTTTTATTGGATCACATATGGTAAGACGCCTAAGGAAAGAAGGTTATTGGGTTCGTGGTGTTGATCTGAAGTATCCTGAGTTTTCCCCCACAGAGGCTCATGAGTTTATTGTAGGTGACCTGAGGGATCCAAAGATTGTTGAACGTGTTCTTCAGTTCAAAGGTACTGGTGATAATAGTTATTACGCCTCTGTTCCTTGGCATTTGATTCAACCCTTTGATGAAATCTATCAGTTTGCAGCAGACATGGGTGGAGCCGGGTTTGTCTTCACAGGTGAAAATGATGCAGACATTATGCATAACTCCTGTCAAATCAATCTGAACGTTCTGGAACTTCAGAAGGTGATGAACGAGAGAAAAGAGATCAATCAAACTAAGATTTTCTACTCTGGTTCTGCTTGCATGTACCCAGAACATAATCAACTAGATCCCGACAACCCCGATTGCCGTGAAGAATCAGCATACCCAGCAGACCCTGACTCCGAATATGGATGGGAGAAATTGTTCTCAGAACGTCTCTACTTTGCTTACAATCGTAATCATGGTATTCCCGTTCGTGTTGCTAGGTATCACAACATCTTTGGTCCTGAAGGAACCTGGGATGGTGGAAGAGAGAAGGCACCAGCAGCCATCTGTCGAAAGATTGCACGACTTCCAGAAGAAGGTGGAGCTATTGAGGTTTGGGGAGATGGAAAACAGACAAGGTCTTTCCTTTACATTGATGAGTGCATTGAGGCAACCCGTCGAATGATGGATAGCGACTTCATGGGTCCTGTCAATATTGGTTCAGAGGAAATGGTAACCATCAACCAACTGGTGGAAACTGCAGAACGAGTTTCTGGTAAAACAGTTCGAAAGATACACATTGACGGACCTCTTGGTGTCCGTGGTCGTAACAGTAACAATGACCTCATCCGGGAACATTTAGGATGGGATTATACCATGACATTAGAAGATGGTATTCGTAAAACATATGAGTGGATTGATCAACAATGCAAAGAATTAAGGATTACACAGAACTCACAGGTCGAATCTCTGGTTGGCTGAAAGAATACCTGCAGGAGTCAGGATTAGATTGTTTTGTTATTGGTGTCTCTGGTGGAATCGACTCGGCTGTTGCTTCCACATTGGCAGCAGAGACGGGACTTCCTGTTTACGCTCTTGGGATTCATATTCACCAGAAACCAGAACAACAAGATTTGTTAGACGCTCATCTTGAATGGTTGGCGAATAACTATGAGAATGTTCAACCTCTTAATTTTGACTTGACGAATGTATTCGAGACACTGAAACTTAGCATGTTCTCGTCTGTAAACCATTTACATGCACTTGCTAATACTCGTAGTCGTCTCAGGATGGTTGCTCTTTATCAGGTTGCTGGCGAGCATCGGGGTTTGGTTGTCGGTACGGGCAACAAGGTAGAAGATTATGGTGTAGGTTTCTACACTAAATATGGTGACGGTGGAGTTGATATTGCACCGATCGCTGATCTCTATAAGACGGAAGTATGGGAACTTGGACGCCACCTTGGAGTTGATCCAAGGATTGTTGAAGCAAAACCAACTGATGGTCTTTGGGATGATGGCAGAACTGATGAAGATCAACTGGGAGCATCATATCCTGAGCTTGAAGAAGCTATGGAGTATGGAACTGGTCCTGGATTGGAGGTTCTTGAAAGGTTCAATAAGATGAACCAACACAAAATGCAACCTATTCCTACATTCAAGTTATGAAAATTGGAGTCATTGGGGCAGGCAGATTAGGTATCTGTTTTGCCCTTCTGGCTGAGGCGGCAGGATATGATGTCCTCGTCTCAGATATCAGAGAAGATTATGTTGAGAAACTCAATCAAAGAAAGATTGAAACTAATGAGCCTGAGGTTGCAAACCTCCTGGAGAGATCTAAGAACTTCAGAGCAACAACAGACAATAAAGAAGTCATTGATGAGTGTGATCTCATCTGGGTCTTGGTTGCAACTCCTTCATTGGAGAATGGAGATTATGATGTTTCCTCTGTGTGGAATGTTGTTTTAGATTTTCAAGAGGTGAAGAAAACAAAGCACCTAATCATTGGTTGCACAACCAACCCTGGTGATTGTTCTTCCTTCCAGCAACAACTTCCCCATAATGTTCATGTTTATTACAACCCTGAATTCATTGCGCAGGGATCCATTATCAAAGACCTGAGAGAAGCAGACATGGTTCTTCTGGGTCTGGATTTGAATGCTCATGGATCATCTTCTGTGTGGGATGTGGAGAGAAAGATCAATAAGTTGTATCATGACATTCAAACCACAAGGGTAATTTTCTCGGTAATGTCTACTGGCGCGGCAGAGATTACTAAGATTGCACTCAATTGTTTCTTAACAACCAAGATTAGTTACGCCAACATGGTTGGTGATGTTTTACGTCAAGCTGGATGTGGAGATGAAATTACTGCTGTACTCAATTCTATTGGCGCTGATAGTCGTGTTGGTAGAAAGTATCTTCGTTATGGTTATGGTTACGGAGGCCCGTGCTTGCCGAGAGATAATCGAGCATTTGCCTCCTTTGCAAAGCGGGTTGGACTTGATTACAATCTGGGCACAACCACAGATGAAATCAATAATAAGCACTCTGACTTCTTGGGTGAATACTATTCCAAGATGAACAAAGATGGCCACCCTTTCTACTTTGAGTACATCACTTACAAGAAAGGAACAGACATCATGGTGGAGAGTCAGCAGTTCCGGCTGTGTCTTGACTTACTCACCCGCGGATACATGGTCTACATTAAGAAAGATAGAAGAGTTCCTGATGAAGTTTATGAGGACATTCTCATGGCTCATGGAGAGAACGTGAGGTTTGTAGACGACAAGAAGTACATCATCGGCCCCGTTTTTATTGTAGACTTATGATTGGATATGACAGACTTGGAACGAATGGACGTTTCGGAAATCAACTCTTTCAGTATGCTGGACTAAGGGGAATCGCTGCCACTCATGGTTATGATTGGTGCATTCCACCTGAAATTCATGCAACTTATGCGAACTATGGGATGCATCATCCCTTCAAGATGAAGCACATGACCGAGAAGAACATTGGTTTTGTGAATAAGAATGTGGCACCTCAGGCGATGTTCAGTTTTGATAATCTGAAAGCATTGAATCCGAGTGTTCCCAATCTCACTGAGAGTGTTTATTACTTGGATGAGAAACTTGTTGATGAGTTTCCTGATGGTGGTAATCTGGATGGGTTTCTTCAAACTGAAAAGTATTTCAAACACATCGAACAAGAGATCCGTGAGGACTTCGAATTCAAAGAAGAAGTTGTTGCACCTTGTCGTGAGTTCATGAAGAATTTCGATAAGATTATTTTCCTGCATGTTCGTCGTGGGGACAACGTGGGAAGAGAAGACTATTACAGAATGATGTCATTCGACTACTACAAGAGGGCTCTGGAACATTTTGATGATGATGTTTCTGTTCTGGTTTGTTCTGATGACCCTGTGTGGTGTTCTCAACAGGAGTTCTTTGAGGATGAAAGGTTCCTCATTAACACTGATGTTCCTGAGTATGACCATCTTTGTCTTGAAGGAGATGGTCATCAGAGACATTCTAAGGTTCCTTACACTGACCTTTGTTTGATGTCCCTGTGTGATGGTGCCATCCTCTCCTCTTCCACCTTGGGTTGGTGGGGAGCCTGGTTACAGAACCCCAGAACCCGTCCTGTGGTGGTCCCTGAGCACTGGTATGGACCCATTCTGGAGGCAGTGAATGACTGTCGCGACCTTTATCCTGAAGACTGGACTGTGATCCCGAACTGACATGAAATACGATCTGAAAGACACCACTTTTATCATTCCCATTCGAATTGAATCTGAGGATCGAATGAGGAATGTGATTACAATTTGTTGTTTTCTCCTGGAAAACTTTGACACCAGAGTGATTATCAAAGAAGTGGATAGTGAATCTGTGTTCAAAGAACAAGCATTACCTCAGATTTCTGATTATGTTGAGGATGGTATTGATAACCTGACACACATCTTTGAGAAGTCTGATCCAGATGATCCTGTGTTTTATCGCATGAGATATCTGAATGAAATGCTTCACATGTGTGACACAGATGTGGTGGCAAATTATGATTGTGATGTTCTAATGCCCATTCAGACTTATCTGGATGCTCAGATGATGATTCGAGAACTGGACTTCGATGTCATTTATCCTTATGGACATGGTCCTTGGCAGAAAAAGATTTACGCCACTGATAAGATGGTGTCAGAGTTTCTCTCTGATGACTGTGAATTTTCTCATCTGGAGAGGAAGTCAGAAATTGACAATGCAGAGAGTGGACATGTTCAGTTCTTCAAGAGATCAGCTTACATTGAAGGTGGAATGGAGAATGAAAACTTTAGAGGGTCTTCTCCAGAAGACAAGGAGAGGCTCCATAGATTCCAGAAGTTGGGTTATAAAGTAGGAAGAATTGAGAATTGGATATATCATCTGGAACACAGCAGAGGCAATAACTCCTGGCCCATTTCGTTTCATGGAAACCCACACATGCAAGACAACATTGCATTGTGGCGTTATCTTCATGATTTGAGTGAGGATGAATTGCGTCTCTATTATCGAGACCAAAAGTATTTGAAAAAGTATAGATGATTGGATTTAATTACCTTGGAAAACTAGGACAACTTGGCAATCAAATGTTTCAATATGCTGCTGTTCTTGGAGCGGCAGAAAAGGCAGGAACAGAGGCATGTATTCCTCATCACCATGAAATCTTTCATGATGGATTGGGAAACAATTTAAGAATCGAACTCTTTGATGCCTTTAAGATTAAACCCTCTAGGGTTGGATACATTGTCACAGACAGGAACTATCAAGAAAGTGACTTTACTTTCGATGAAGATCTTTTTCAATTAGATCCAAATCATGATACTTGTTTAGTTGGTTTCTTTCAGACACCGAAATATTTTGATCACATTAAGGAAAGAATTAAAGAAGAATTTACATTTCATGATGATGTGATTGAGGATTGTCAAGAGATTTTAAAGTGTTATGATAATCCCATTGCACTTCATATTCGTCGTGGTGATTACCTCATCAACAGTGGAAATCATCACAACCTGAGTATCAAGTATTATGAGAGAGCTCTTCAGGAGTTTGATCAAGACAGACAGGTGATCATTTTCTCAGATGACCCAGAGTGGTGTCTTGACCACCCACTGTTTGATGGGAACAGGTTCATTGTGTCAGAAGGTAATGGTTCATATCATGATCTCTACCTGATGACAAAGTGTAGTGATTTTATTATTGCAAACTCTACTTATTCTTGGTGGGGTGCGTGGTTGGCAGACAGAGGAACAGTGATTGCACCTGAAGTATGGTTTGGGCCTAACAACTCTCATAAATCTTTAAGGGATCTTTATCCCACCCATTGGAAACTTATTAGTGATAGATGATGATTTACGTTACTGGAGCGAGTGGATTTGTTGGATCTGAGTTTGTAAACTATGTGAAACATGGTGCCTCAATCACACCTGTTTCCTATCGAAGAGAAGTCACAGATGTGTTTGATTCTCATGAGAACGCAAGTTTAGTTCACCTTGGATGGTCTACAACACCAAGAGATAAGTATGACACGATTGCCGATGCGATCAATAATGATGTCCTTCCCAGCAAACAACTGTTCGATATGTTTGCAGCAAAGAATCCTAACGGGAAGATCATCTTCACGTCATCGGGTGGTGACCTTTTGAGTGGTCACGATAGAACTGTGGACGAAACCACACCTCCTGTTCCCAAGACACTTTATGGTGAGTGTAAGTTACAAGTGGAAAACATCCTGAAGACCGTTAATTGCAACACTACGGTTCTTCGTGTTTCTAATGTGTGGGGTGGAAAGAACCTTGGAAAAGAAAGAAAGAATGGTCTAGTTGATAAACTGATCGCTGCTTTAGATACAGACGAAGTGATTGATCTTTATGCCAATCTGGACACAAGAATTGATTTGATTCATGTTTCCGATCTCTGCAGTCTTCTTGCGGATATTTGTTCAACACCAGCAGCAATGCCTCATCAAACTTTTGTGGTGGGTGCTCAGAGTCTTACCATCAAACAGATTCTGGAGAGAGTTGCAGGACATGGGGCGTTGAATCTGAGGTTGAGAACTTCAGAGAAGATGCATTATACTCACATTGAAAATAGAAAAGTAAGAAGCACATTTAACTGGTCACCTAAAGTATTCCTCACATGAATTGGCACCTTGTAACATATGCAGATGAAACCTTTGGCGAAGAGTCTGTAACGAAACAAAGAATTCTTCATCGTGTTCATGGGGGACTTATTGCTCACCCATATAACAGAACATGGTTAAAATCCCATAAGTTATATAAGAAACACAGGGACGTGTTTGATCACAAGAAAACAGGTGGAATGTGGGCATGGAAACCTCTTGCGATCCTTGAGGCAATGAAGGAGTGTGAGGAAGGAGATTTGATTCTCTACATCGACAGAAAGGACATGTTCTCTCCTGGGATCATGTCTTTTGTGAATGCCAACATGGACGAAGATGATCCCTGTCTCCTTCTCTTAGGTAACAATAGGAATGCGGATTACACAAAGCCAGAGACGTTTGTTCTGATGGATTGTGACGAAGAGGATTATCGAGACTCTCAACAACTGGAGGCTGGACTTCAGGTTTGGAAAGTATGTAAGAGGGCAAAGATACTCTTGGAAGAGTATCTAATGTGGTGTCTTGAATATAGTGTGAATTCTGATGAGTCTGCCAATGGGGAGTTTGATAATCACAGATGGGACCAAAGCATCCTAACTAATCTTGCCATTCGAGAGGGCCTTTCTGTTTCTCATCATGAGTTCAGAGAGTATATTGAGTGTGATTATGATTATTGGTATGAGAGATTGGATGAAGGAAAGATCAATCCTTACAGAGAGATTGATAGATTCTTAGTGGCATCCAGAAACACCATCAAGAACTTGAACCACAAGGCAACTTATAGTTTGATTCTTACTGTACATAATCAAGAACAATTGATTCCTCATGTTCTGAAAGGAATTGAGGAAAACACCACGGGCGATTATGAACTCATCGTGGTGTTGGATGGATGTACAGATAACTCTAAGGGGGTGGTTCTAAATTACGTCAAGCAGTCGGAAGCCTTCAGAGGAAGAGTCACAATCACCAGAACACCAGATGTGTTTGAGACAAAGGCAAACAACACTGGTTTGAAACTTGCCAGTGGTGATTATGTAATCATCATTCAAGATGACATGGTGATTCGTGAGATGGGTTGGAACGACAGGATGTCCAGACCATTTGTGGCATTTGATGATGTGTTTGCTGTCACAGCAAGAACATCACATAACTACGAGTTCAATCCCAACTC
>Ga0070751_1001537_pt1 | contig 13530 bp, 10 predicted proteins | sample VirMetDEL_Aug_28_FD_78514 | JGI IMG/M metagenome (GOLD analysis project Ga0070751, IMG submission 78514) | Aqueous microbial communities from the Delaware River and Bay under freshwater to marine salinity gradient to study organic matter... | ecosystem: Environmental > Aquatic > Marine > Coastal...
CAGCAGCACCTTGCGGTCCATGCGGCCGGCCACGCGCGCGGTGAGCAGGCTGGTGACCACGGCGAACGCGCCGGAAATGGCGACGCCGTAGCCCACCCAGCCTTCGCTCACGCCGAGCGTGGTGGCGATCGGCGAGAGCAGGCTAACCGGCATGAATTCCGAGGCGATCAGGGCGAACACGCACAGGCTCATGGCCAGTACGCCGCTCCAGTTGGCCGGATGGGCGGGAGCCTCGCTGGCGGTGGTGGCATGCGGGGACGGGGAGGCAGGCACGGACATGGCGACTCGGTAGTGGCGAAGACAAGGCGCCGGCCCATGGTGGGCCCGCGCTTCTGCGGGCTCAGCGGGCGCGCAGGTGGGTGGTGAAGAACGCGGTCAGCGCGTCGAACGGAATCAGCTCCACCCGGTCGTACAGGTCCACATGCCCCGCGCCGGGAACCACCAGCAGCTGTTTGGGCTGACCGGCCAGGCGGTAGGCCTCTTCGCTGAATTCACGCGAGTGGGCGGTCTCGCCGGTGATGAACAGCATCGGTCGCGGCGAGATGGTCTCGATGTCGGCGAACGGGTAGAAGTTGAGGAACTTCAGGTTGCTGGTCAGCGTGGGATGGGTGGTCAGCGCCGGCGAGGAGCCGGCCGGGGTGTACTCGCCGCGCGGGGTGCGATAGAAATCGTAGAACTCGCGTTCAATCGGCGAGGACGTTTCATCGATGCTGTGCACCGACCCGCTGGTGTACTGCACCGGCCCGCCGGCGAATTCCACATCGCGCTGGGCCACCGCGGCGGCAATGGCGGCCTTGCGTTGTGCCACGCTTACCGCGTGACCCAGCCCGTTGCGGTTGGCTGCGCCCATGTCGTACATGCTGACCGTGGCGATGGCCTGGATGCGCGGGTCGATCTTCGCCGCGCTGATGACGAAACTGCCGCTGCCACAGATGCCGATGGCACCGATGCGGTCCTTGTCCACGAACGGCTGCGTCCGCAGGAAATCGACCGCCGCGCTGAAATCCTCGGCGTAGATGTCCGGCGAGACGGCGTTGCGCGGCTGGCCTTCGCTTTCGCCCCAGAACGACAAATCCAGCGAGAGCGTGACAAAGCCCTGCTCGGCCATGCGCGTGGCGTAGAGGTTGGCGCTCTGCTCCTTCACCGCACCCATCGGGTGGCCGACCACGATCGCTGCGTGCGGCAGGCTGCGGTCCAGATCCTTGGGCACGAACAGGTTGCCGGCCACCTGCATCTGGTACTGGTTCTTGAAGGCGACTTTCTGCACGGTCACCCGGGGGCTGGAGTAGAAGTTGTCTGCGCCGTGGGACATATCGGCTCCGGAGGCAAAGAGGGGAAGGGTCAACAGCGCGATCAGCGCGAGAAACCTGGGCATCGGCGATCCATCGGTGAAGGGGGCCAGCCCAGTGTGGTCGCGCGAAAACCGTTTGATTAGCTAACCAATTGGTAATGACGCTGTTAGGTGCGCTAATCAATTGGGCGTGCCAGACTTGCCCCATGGCACGCCGCAATCTCAATGACCTTCTGGCCTTCGTCACCGTTGCCCGCGAGGGCAGCTTCACCCGTGCCGCCAGCGTGCTCGGCGTGACCCCGTCTGCACTGAGCCAGGCGTTGAAGGCGCTGGAAGAGCGGCTGGAGATCCGCCTGCTGACCCGCACCACGCGCAGCGTCTCGCCCACCCAGGCCGGCGAGCGCCTGCTGGCGGCCATTGGCAACCGGTTCGACGAGATTGAGGCGGAACTGGACGCGCTGACCGCGCTGCGTGACAAACCGGCCGGCACGGTGCGCCTGACCAGTGGCGACTTCCCGCTACGCACGCTGCTGCTGCCGCGGTTGACGCCACTGATGCACCGCTACCCCGACATCAACATCGAGTTCGATGTGAGCTACGGTCTGCGCGATATCGTGGCCGACCGCTTCGACGCGGGCATCCGACTGGGCGAGAGCATCGACAAGGATATGGTGGCCGTGCCGATCGGCCCACCGCTGCGCATGGCGGCGGTGGCATCACCGGCGTACTTCGCCAGTGCCCCACCGCCCAAGGTGCCGGCGGACCTGACTGGACATCGCTGTATCAACATGCGCTTCCCGACCCGTGGCGGCCTGTACGCGTGGGAGTTCGAGCGTCGTGGCCGTGCAGTGAACGTGCGCGTGGACGGCCAGCTGACCTTCAACACTTCGCCGCACATGGTGCTTGCCGCGCTGGATGGGCTCGGCATTGCCTTCCTGCCCGAGGACGAGTTTGCGCCGCACCTGGAGGACGGTCGGCTGGTGCGGGTGCTGGCGGACTGGTGCCCGCCGTTCCCGGGCTATCACCTGTATTACCCCAGCCGCCGGCAGCATTCCCCGGCGTTTGCGCTGGTGGTGGAGGCGTTGCGGCGCTGAAGCGGCCGCCCGCGTTTATCAGCGCAACTTACAGCGTGGTGCTGTCCACCAGCTGCCGCCCGGCCTGGGTCAGGTCGATGTCGCCGTCTTCGGCCTGCGCGGCGTAGCCGGCGGCAACCGCCCAGTTCGCCTCGGCGTCCGATACGGGGCGGGTGGCATTGATGTCATCCAGGATGCGGCGTTGCTCGGCGGTCAGGCTCACGTGGTCGGCCCACTCGATCCCATCGCGGCACCGCCCTGCCTGGCACGGATGGCGCGGCGGTGGTTTACCCACCACACCAGCCCGGGCAGCCCATACAGCAGGGCCCCGACCAACAGAAATATCTTGAATGCGGTATTCATGGTGTGCCTTCGATAGCAGCCTGCCGGGCGTCCGACGGAGGGAAGGCGGAATGATCTTCCCAGGCGACAGCTGCAGTTCAGCAGATGGCACGTGAAGCCGCTGTCCATCCGAAGCGGCAATGCCGTGACGCGGGCCCCAACAGCCGCGCACTTCATGCCCAGCCCACACATGCTTTGTACCCTCGTTGCCTGCGCCCCACTGGAGCAACGATGCGCCCGGATACACCGATTTCCTCTTCTGCCAACGCGCCCTCACCGGCCCGTCGGCTGCGTCGCTGGCTGGTCCGCCTGCTGCTGCTGGCCATCTGCGTGGTGGCCGTGGGCGCCCTGTGGAACAGCCGCTGGGCGCAGGTGCCGCGGGCGATGTGGACACTGGCGCGGATGCCGCCGCCCACTGCACTGCCTGTTCCCGTGGACGGGGTGACGGCCCGGCGCATTGCCGATACGTTTGGCGCACCCCGTGGCCGCGACCGCACCCATGCCGGCATCGACATCTTCGCCAGGCGCGGCACGCCGGTGCGCAGCGTGGGCGACGGGGTCGTGGTGGATGTCCGCGAGGGCGGGCTGGGCGGTCGGCAGGTGTGGGTGCTGGGGCCGGCCCGGGAGCGCTATTACTACGCCCATCTGGAGGGATGGCGCGACGGCCTGGTGCGCGGCGAGGTGGTGACGGCCGGCACGGTGCTGGGCTACGTGGGCGACAGCGGCAATGCCAAGGGCACGCCGCCGCACCTGCATTGGGGCATCTACGGGGCCGACGGGGCTTACGACCCGCTGCCCTTGCTGCGTGCGTGGACGCCGGCCCCACGCACAACCCCGGCCGCGCGGCGATGACGCTGGGCGTGCGCTAGCGGGTCGCGGGCGCGCCGGTTCCCGCTGCCAACGTGTCGCCAAACAGCTGCAGCGCCTGGGCGATGGCCGCTGCGTGGGCTGCGGCCTGGGGCGCCTCCGGTAGGCACAGCGCAGCCAGGCGCTGGCGGCCGAGCGGCGTGCAGGCGGCCAGGAATTCGTAGTGGCCCACATCGGGCAATGTGCGCAGCGTCGCCCGCGGTGCGAGCGCTGCCAGCACCTCGCCATTGGTGGAGGGCGGCGCCACCGCATCGGCGTCGCCGAGCAGAATCGACACCGGCTGCGGCAGTGCGCGCAGTTGCGCCGGCGTAAAGGCCTGCACGATGGCCGGTGCCATCAGGAAGGCGGCCCGCACGCCGGGCACGCGATGGTCATCGCCTGCCTGCGCCATGTAAGGCGCCAATGCGGGCGTCGCTGCGGCATCGATGCGGGCCTGCAGCGTGGACGCAGGCATTTCCAGTTGCGGCTGGCACACCCCGTCATCCGGGGTGGCGCGGCAGAACGCCAGCAGGTGGGCCATGTCCACGCGGGCACCGGCGGCGGCCAGCGCGGTGAAGCCGCCGGCGGAGAATCCGGCCACTCCCAGCCGCGTGGCATCCACGTGAGCGCCGAGCTGCGGGTCGGCCTGCACCGCAGCCAGTGCGGCCTTGAGGTCTTCGGCGCGTTCCCAGATCAGGATGCTGCCGGCCAGCGTCATCGGCTCCACGCCGTTGTTGCCCGGGTGGTCCACGGCGATCACCAGGTAGCCGGCCCGCGCCATGGCAATGCCGAACCAGCCCATCATCCGCGCGCTGCCGCCATTGCCGTGCGACAGCAGCAGGGTGGGCAGGGCACCCGGCGCGATCGTGGCATCGATGGCGGCGCTGCCGACGTCGAACAAGGGGGCGTCCGGGGGCCCGATGGTGATGGGCCGTTCGCGGGCGCTGGGCGCGGCCGGGTACCACACGGTGTAACGCAGTCCGTCGTGCTGCGCGGCATCGCGCACCGCAGCGCTGGCACTGCGGGTCTGCCCATGGCGCTCACCGACAACCGTCGGTGCGGGGGCCGCCAGCGAGGCGGCGCTGGCCATGCAGAGCAGCAGGGTCAGGTAACGGGCGGGCAGTGGCATGGGCGGTCTCTCATGTAGGGTCGGTGCCGGCCAGCGGCAGCCAGATTTCCATGCCGCCGTGGCCGCTGTGGGCGTCAAAACGTGCGTCGTAACGTTCCAGCTCCGGCGCATCGGCCAGGCTCAGGCCCGACGCGGGCAGGTAGTGGTTCAACAGCCAGTACCAGGTGGAGCGGATCGCCGAGATGTGGCCGGCGTGCCACGCCACCACGTAGCGGTGGGCGGGAATGCGCACGGCCTGCCAGCCGTCCGGCAGCGCCGCGAAGCCGGTCACGCCGATACCGGCGATGTAGTCGAAGCTGCCGTCCTCGTCGCTGTTGCAGCACACCCCGTAGCTCACCTCCGGTGCGGTGGGGCACTGCTGTGCCAGCCGTTGCCATTGCGAAGGAATGGCGGCCACCGAATCGCCGTGGTGGCGCGCACCGATGCCGGCCACCAGCAGGGTGTCGGCGCTGACGATGCGCGGGGGGTGCGCGCACGGCAGGGCATCGTCGTGCAGCTTGATCGCCTCCACCAACGCGATGCTGCCCAGTCCCTGCGCGCGCACCTGTTCCGGCGGGCGGCCGAACTGCTCGGAGAACGCGCGGGTGAAGGTGGGGTGTGAGGCATAGCCTGCCTCCAGCGCAACCTGCAGGATGTCGGGCGCGCCGCCGGCCAGTTGCCGCGCCGCTTCACTCAGGCGTCGCCCGCGCAGGTAGCGCACCAGCGACGTGCCGGTGCTGGCCTGGAACAGGCGTGACAGGTGGAACGGCGACACCCCCACCACGCGTGCCACGTCGGCCAGTGCGATCGGCGCGGCGTGGTGGCTTTCGATGTACCACAGGGCCCTGCGTGCCGCGCTCATGCCGCCTTCCGGATCGGGACAGGCACGCAGCGTAGCCCAGCACCGCCACGGCCGCTTGGCCGTTCTTGCTACAGCGTGAGGTTCAACGACACGAACAGACTGCGCCCGGGCGCCGGCGAGAACATCGGCTGGTCATCGCCGCCCCAGAAGAAATTGTCGTACCACGCGTAGGCGTAGGTGCGGCCGGTAAGGTTTTTCACCTGCAGGTCCACGCTGAGCCGGTCCGACAGCGCGTAGCCGGCGCTGGCGTCCAGCACGGCGAAGCCGCCATAGCGTCCGTGCTGGTTGCTCTCTTCCACGTAATAGTCGCCTTGCCGGCGGCCCTGAATACCGAAGCGCCAGCGCGCATCGGGGCGGTAGTCGGCCCCGATGTTGGTGATGTGGCGTGGCGTGGCCAGCACCTCGTTGCCGGCCAGTGAGCGGCCGTCGGCAGTGAACGCGCTGACCACCTTGGCCTGCTGGATGGCGTGCGATGCCCAGAGCGTCCAGTGCGCACTCACGCGGGCGTTGACCTGCAGGTCCACCCCGCGTCGCCGGGTCTGGCCCAGGCCCACGGTGGTGCCGGTGGCGGGCATGTTGGCCACTTCATCGGTGGCATCCTGCTGCCAGACCGCAACACGGGCCTGGGTGCCGTCGGCCGGGCTGACGTTGATGCCCAGTTCCTTGCCGGTGTTGATTGACGGGCGGAAGGCGGCCTGCCCGGGGGTCAGGTAGGCCGGGGCGGTGGACCCGGTCAACACCTGGAAGGTGCGGCCCCAGTTGGCATACACGTTGAGCGAGGGGGTGAACGCGTACGCCACGCTGAGCTTGGGTTGGTCTATCCAGCCGGAGCGCTGCAACGGTGCGCGGATGTCCCCGGGCAGGTGGGTGTCGCCGGAGAACCGATCCACGCGCCACGCCGGAATGATCGTCAGCGCCGGTGTCGGCTGGATCACGGCCTGCAGGTAGCCGCCGACGTTGTCCAGGGAATAGCGGTCATCGTTCTGGATGCGCGCCGGTACCGCGTCGAAGTCGGTCGGGATGCCGTAGGCGTAACGCAGTCGTCGGTACGCATTGTCCTGCTGCTCGGCGTTGATGCCGCCGGCCACGGTGAGCCGCTCGCTGGCGCGCCAGGTGAGGGTGCTCAGCAGCCCGGTCTGCCGTTCGTCCCACTGCCGGCGCTGACGCGGCGCGTTGCCGGGCCGGTAATCGGTGAAGGTCACCTGGCGGTCGTCCTCGTACCGGTTGTAGTACAGCCGGTTGCTGAGCTGCAGGGTGTCGGTGAGGCGCAGGTCCAGGTGCGCGCCCAAGGTGCGCATGTCGCGCACATCGCCATCGTTGGCATTCTTGCGCGGCGATGCGCGCCGTGCGCTGGCCAGTTCGGTGGCGGTGAGAAAGCCGGGTTCGTCGGCAGCGTGGTGGTACACGCGTGCGACCAGACCGGCCTTGAGCACATCCTCGTCGCTGCCGATGAACCATTTGCCGCCCAGCGAATACTTGCGCGACCGGTCGTGGTCGCGATAGCCGTCCGAGGCCTGGGTGCCGATGAAGTAGTTCTGCGCCACGCCGTTGGCTTCGCGGCCGACGGCGAGCTGCACCTCGCGGCTGTCGAAACTGCCGTAGCTGAGCCGGGCATCGGTGTAGGTGCCCCCCTGGCGGGTGCCGACGTTGATGTTGCCGCCGATGTTGTGCAGGCCGTAGCGCGGGTCGTTGGTGCCGCGCACTACTTCGATGTAGTCGATGTCCAGCGGGAAGATCATGTCCACGAAGCGCTGGTTGCCGCTGTTGACGTTGCTCGGAATGCCGTCGATCAGGATCTTGATGCCGTTGATGTAGCCCTCGCCGTTGAACGCACGGAAGCTGGCCTTGCCGGACTCGGCACCCTGCCGGGTTTCGGTGAGCTGGATGCCTGGCATCTGCCCCAGCAGTTCCCAGCTGTTGCCGACATTCTTGTCCGCGATCTGGTCGGCAGCCAGCACATCCACCGAGGTCAGCACCTGGCGCGACGCCAAGGGGCCGGTGCTGCCCTTGCGGGCGTCCACGCTGCCGAGCGTAACGGCCGAGGGAGAGGGCGGGCTGGCCGCCGCGTCGGGTGCGCACAGCGTGGCCAGCAGTGCGGAGGCCAGGGCGTGGGTTTTCATGAGGTGGGGGCGTCAGGCAGTCTTGGATGCGGAATGATATAACATTGCATTCAATGCGGCGGGTCAGGGGCGCCGCCGCCCCAACGGGCCTGCAAGGCGACGTCACCCCGTGCCGGTTTGAATGCGCAGGCTCACGCCGCCCCGCGCAGCCACGCCGTGATCGCCTCATGCAGGCGCGGGTGCGCGGGCACCGTGATGCCGAACGCATCGCGCAGCACGCTCAGCACATCGTCGGCGTCGTTGAGCAGGCGGCGCTCGCTGGGCTGCCCACGGCGGTGCACGGTGTAGGCGCCGGCACCGAGCGTGCGGCGTCCGTCCGGCACGGCCAGGGCAACCCGCAGTTGCCCGGGAAAGGACGAATGCGGGTGCGTGCACACGTACCAGTTGCCCACCTCATGGTCGATGGGCGCCTGCACCTGCAGGTCGAAGTGGTAGAGCGGCCGCCACTCGCCGGCGATGTCCACCTGCAGCAGGAACTGGTCGTGCTGCGGGTCCAGCCGGTAGTGCTCGTGCGGCGTGGCCTGGGCGAACCGGTGGTCCAGCCGCAGCGGGCCGGTAGGGGTGTTGCCGCCAAAGCCGACGTCGGCGATGTAGTCCACCGCGTCGATGCGCACCAGCACCAGCATGTGGGTGCGCGCGGTGGGGGCGTCATCGGTGCGTCCCATGACCACGCGCGCGGCCAGGGCGCGGGCATCGAAGCCGAGGTGCTGCAGCAGCGCCAGGAACAGTCCGTTGAGCTCGTAGCAATACCCACCGCGTCCTTCGCGCAGCAGCTTGTGCGCCACGCTGGGCAGGTCGATGGCCACCGCATCGCGCAGCAGCGTGGTGAGCGTCTCGAACGGGAACGTGGCGTTGTGACGTTCCTGCAGCAGTGCCAGCGTGGCCAGGGTAGGGGGCGGTGGCGCCACCACGCCGAGGCGGGCCAGGTAGTCGCGACAGGTTTCCGGGTCCATGGGCAGGGGCCGTGCGGGAAGGTGGGGCCACTGTGGTGGCTCAACCGTGGTTGAGGTCAAGCACGGGCGATCGAACGCTGAATCGCGCCCGCGGAATGCCCGCCACCGTCATCGTGCCGTCGCTTCTGCCCGCTACAAGGGGCAGGCAGGGCACCGGGTCGCGGCCACCGCGAAAAAATACCCTAAAGACCACGCGTTTCAGGCCGATACCGATGCGTCATTCCGCCTGGAGCATGTGATGTCGGCCGTCCCCCGCCGCCCGTTGTCTTCGTTCGCCCGCCTGGGTGAGCGCGTTGTCCTGCCTTGGTTCACCCGTGCCGCCGCGTCGGCGCGCCGTCTGAGTGTCGCACGCAAGCTGAAGGCCGCGCTGCTGGTCTGCGGCAGCGGCCTGCTGGTGGTGGCGTTGGTCTACGCATGGACCCGCTACAGCAGCGAACGCGCCACCGCCCGCTACGCGGCCCACCAGCAGGACGCAGCCCTGGCCGCCACGCTGGCCACCCAGGTAGCCGATGCGCGCCGCCTGCAGACCCGCTACGCCATCACCTTCGAGGACACCGACCGTGCCGCCCTGCAGCAGGGCCAGGCCCAGTTGCAGACAACCCTGCAGGCGCTGCAGCGTACCCCGCACGAGCCGGGCACGGCGGCCGCGTTGCGCGGGCTGGCGGCCCGTGCACAGGAATTCGCCGACGGAATTGCCGCGTTGAATAACCGCGCCGATGAAATGGGCCGCGGCGACGCCGGGCTGCGTGCACGACTGGACGCCAGCGCGGCCGCGCTGGACGGCCTGCTTGCCGGAGCCGATCGCCTGGCGTTGGCCGTGCAATGGCAGGCCATGCGCCGCCAGGAAGCACTGCTGCTGCTCACCGGTGATGCACAGCACACCGATCGTGCCAGCGAAGCCAAGTTGCCGTTCGACCTTGCGCTGTCGGCGTCGGGCCTGCCGGCAGCAACGCAGGACGCCCTGCGCGCCGGCATGGACGCTTACCAGGGCGCGTTGCTGGCCTACACCGCCGCCCGCGTAGGGCTGGACGTGGAAGCGCAGTCGTTGGCCGATACCGCCGCGCAGATTGCCCCGGCATTGCAGGCGCTGCACCAGGCGCAGGCGGCTGCGCTGGACGCCGCGCGTGCCCGCCAGCAGGCGCAGGCACGCGCGATGGCCGTGCTGTTCGGGTTCACGCTGGCGCTGGTGGCGGCGGTGCTGATCGCCAGCCTGCTGCTGGTGCTGCGGGCGGTGCGCCAGCCCATCGCCGATACCCTGCGGTTTGCCGAAGACATTGCCGAGGACCGCCTGGACAGCGTGCTGGTGGTGCACAACCCGCATGATGAGATCGGGCAGCTGGCGCAGCGGCTGGTGCACATGCAGCAGCGCCTGCGCGGGCGCATCGAGGCCGAACGTGCCGCCGCGCGCGACAACGCCCGCGCGCGGCAGGCGCTGGACAGCACCCAGGCCGGGGTGATGGTGATCGACCCCGACGGCCGCATCAGCCTGCTCAACCATGCGCTGTTGGCCGAACTGGCGGCATCCGAAGCGCCGTGGCGTGGCCAACCGGCGCAGGCGTTGCACCCGGTGTTCGCGCGCATCGTGGAAGCGCTGCAACGCCGCGAGCCGGGCAGCCATGAGATCGAGCACGCGGGCACGCGCTACCAGCTGGTGGCCACGCCGATCATCGACGACGGCCATCTGCTGGGCGCCGCGGTGGAATGGCGCAGCCGCGCGCTGGAAACCACGGTGGAAACCGAAGTGGCGGCGCTGGTGGATGCCGCTGCGCACGGCCAGTTGCATGGCCGCATCGACACCACCGGCAAGCACGGCTTCGTGCACACGCTGGCGGTCAGCATCAACCGGCTGCTGGATACCTTCCAGGGCAATCTGTCCGGTTTGCAGGCGGAGCTGTCCGCGTTGGCCCAGGGCGATCTGCGGGTGCGCATGCAGGGCGAGTTCCAGGGCGTGTTCGCGCACCTGCGCGACGATGCCAACGCCACCGTGCAGCAGCTCACCGACATCGTGGCACGCATCCAGCAGGCCTCGACTGCCATTGATGGCGCGGCGGGCGAGATCGTGGCAGGCCACCAGGAGCTGGCCGGGCGCACCGAGCGGCAGGCCGCGAACCTGGAAGAAACCGCCTCGTCAATGGAAGAACTCACCGCCACCGTGCGCCAGAACGCCGACGCCGCCCAGCAGGCCAACCAGCTGGCGCTGCAGGCCACCGGCGTCGCCCAGCAGGGCGGCGCCTCGGTGGCGCAGGTGGTGGCCAGCATGCGTGACATCGCCGACGCGTCGCGGCGCATCGGCGACATCACCGGGGTCATCGACGGCATTGCCTTCCAGACCAACATCCTCGCCTTGAACGCGGCGGTGGAGGCGGCGCGGGCTGGCGAGCAGGGCCGCAGCTTCGCCGTGGTGGCCAGCGAAGTGCGCCTGCTGGCCCAACGCAGTGCCGATGCCGCCCGGCAGATCAAGGGCCTGATCGAGGCCTCGGTGGGCACCGTGGCCGCCGGCAGCCGCCAGGTGGACCAAGCCGGTGCGACGATGGACCAGATCGTGGGCAGCGTGCAGCAGGTCAGCGCGATCATGGCCAGCATCTCGGCGGCGTCGCAGCAGCAGAGCGCCGGCATCGAGCAGGTGGGGCATACGCTGCTGCAGATGGATGGCAGCACCCAGCAGAACGCGGCGCTGGTGGAGGAAGCGTCGGCCTCGGCGCAGGCGATGGAACGCCAGGCCGCGCTGTTGTCCGACGCGGTGGCCGCGTTCGTGCTGGAGGTGCCGGTGACGGACCGACCGGGCCTGCGCGTCGCGGTCTAGCGTCGCCCCACACGCCCTGCTCACGTTCCTTCACTGGCCGCTTCGACGGGTGCTCTTTATCCTGCACCGATGAGTACCCGTCGCACGCCCCCGTCACCGTCCACCCGCAACGCCTTCGTGCGCGTGCGCGGGGCCCGCGAACACAACCTCAAGGACGTCGACGTGGACATCCCGCGCGATGCGCTGGTGGTGTTCTCGGGCATCTCCGGGTCGGGCAAGTCGTCGCTGGCCTTCGGTACGCTGTATGCGGAGGCGCAGCGGCGCTACCTGGAGTCGCTGTCGCCGTATGCACGGCGGTTGATCGACCAGGTGGGCGTGCCCGACGTGGATGCCATCGAGGGCCTGCCGCCGGCGGTGGCGCTGCAGCAGCAGCGCGGCACGGCCAGCGTGCGCTCCAGCGTCGGCAGCGTCACCACGCTGTCCAGCCTGCTGCGCATGCTGTATTCGCGCGCCGGCACCTACCCGGCCAAACAGCCCATGCTGTATGCCGAGGACTTTTCGCCGAATACCCCGCAGGGTGCCTGCCCGAACTGCCATGGCCTGGGCCACGTGTATGAAGTGACCGAACAGTCGATGGTGCCCGACCCGTCGCTGAGCATCCGCGAACGCGCCATCGCGGCATGGCCGCCGGCCTGGCACGGGCAGAACCAGCGCGACATCCTGGTCACGCTGGGCTACGACGTGGATATTCCCTGGCGCGACCTGCCCAGGAAGCAGCGCGACTGGATCCTGTTCACCGAGGAACAGCCGGTGGCGCCGGTGTATGCCGGCTTCACCCCCGCCGAAACCCGCGCCGCGCTGCGCCGCAAGGAAGAGCCCAGCTACATGGGCACCTTCAGCGGTGCGCGGCGGTATGTGCTGCATACGTTTGCCACCACCCAGAGCGCGATGATGAAGAAGCGCGTGGCCCGCTACATGGTGGGCACGGCGTGTCCGGTGTGCGACGGCAAGCGACTCAAGCGCGAAGCGCTGTCGGTGACCTTTGCCGGGCTGGACATCGGGGCGCTGTCGCAGCTGTCGCTCAGTGCCATGGCCGCCGTGCTGCGCCCCGCCGCCGAAGGTCATTTCGAGGCCCCGGCGGCGGCCGCCACCCGCAGCCGCGCGGCCGGGCGCAAGGCGCAGCAGGCGCGCGTCGCCGCCGGCGGCCCGTCCCATGCGGGCGGCAGCGACGTGCGGCGCACGCCGGACCTGTCCGAGGAAAAACGCATCGCCGCCCAGCGCATCGCGCATGACCTGGTCGAGCGCATCGGCACCTTGGAGGCGCTGGGCCTGGGCTACCTGTCGATGGACCGCGCCACGCCCACGCTGTCACCGGGCGAACTGCAGCGGCTGCGCCTGGCCACCCAGATCCGCTCCAGCCTGTTCGGCGTGGTGTACGTGCTCGACGAACCCACCGCCGGCCTGCACCCGGCCGACGGCGAAGCGCTGTATGGCGCGCTCGACCAGCTCAAGGCCGGTGGCAATACCCTGTTCGTGGTCGAGCACGACCTGGAGATGCTGCGGCGCGCCGACTGGCTGGTGGATGTGGGCCCGGGGGCCGGCCAGCATGGCGGGCAGGTGCTTTACAGCGGGCCGCCCGACGGCCTGCGCACGGTCAAGGCCTCGGTCACGGCGCCGTACCTGTTCGACGGCGACCGCGGTGAACGGCGCACGCCGCGCACGCCCTCGGGCTGGCTGGAACTGCGCGGCATCCACCGCAACAACCTGCACGGCCTGGACGCGCGTTTCCCGCTCGGCGCATTCACCGCGGTGACCGGTGTCTCCGGCTCGGGCAAGTCCAGTCTGGTGAGCCAGGCACTGGTGGAACTGGTCGGCGAGCACCTGGGCCACGAGCCGGTGGTGGAGGACACCGACAGCGAACTGCCGGTGCCCAGCAGCATCGAGCGTACCCGCGGCCGCCTGCATGCCGGTGCCAAGGCGATCAAGCGGCTGGTCAACGTCGACCAGAAGCCGATCGGGCGCACCCCGCGTTCCAACCTGGCCACCTACACCGGTCTGTTCGACCACGTGCGCCGCCTGTTCGCCGCCACCCGCACCGCCAAGGCGCGGCGCTACAGTGCCGGGCGTTTTTCCTTCAACGTGGCGCAGGGCCGCTGCGATACCTGCGAAGGCGAAGGCTTCGTGCACGTGGA
>Ga0070751_1001539_pt1 | contig 13526 bp, 16 predicted proteins | sample VirMetDEL_Aug_28_FD_78514 | JGI IMG/M metagenome (GOLD analysis project Ga0070751, IMG submission 78514) | Aqueous microbial communities from the Delaware River and Bay under freshwater to marine salinity gradient to study organic matter... | ecosystem: Environmental > Aquatic > Marine > Coastal...
ATCTCAAACCATCTCAAGCAACTTTTTTTCCGGGCCCCGTTTTGGGTGCATTAAAAACTCGTGGTTCACAAGCATCGTAACCACCAATAGATGGGTAGCTATTATCACAATCCAAGCAGGCGTTGGAGATGCCTGATAGTAAATTAAATATTCTTTCCGCTTGGGTGTCGAGCCAAGGGGGAGTCCAAGCAGAGGAGCGGCAAGCAAACACGGTATCGATCTCGTGTGCTTGCGCTGGAGTCTCTAGCCAATCGGACCACGAGTGGAAGGAGACAACCCCGCTCGACTCAAGGTCTTTGATATGTGAAGGCGGCGACCAGTTCCCATCTGAATCCTTGAACTCATTCAACTCACGCCAGTCTGGGTAAACAATCGTAGCCTTAGAAACCATCCCCACGTCAATCGAATGATAAAGCCACGAACCACAATCAAGAACACCTTTATCCTTTTCTTTATTGATCGCATCCGTGCTGTAGCCAAGGTCAGCGTGAGCATCGAAGTGTACGACCTCTATAGGCACCCCATAAAAAGACTCTCGAAGCGCGGAGTAACCGTGCGTGTGTGAATCTGCGAAAAAAAAGTTGTGCAAACCAGTCAAATTGAAACGGTTACTGAGTATATTAACAAACTCGTCCACACTAACAGTACCCTTCTCAAGGTGAGCATCGCAGACCTTTACTGGATCGACACCCGCACTCAGAAGAGCACCATAACGAGATTCCCAAAGAATACTCTGCAAAGACGGAGACCAACTCTCTGAGTGGCCCCAGTCGAAGTAGTATACGCTAGGTATAGAGACAACTTCACCAGTCTCTTGTGAGACAGAATCCATCATTTCGTCTTTGGACTCCAAACCATTCCAGACGAAGAAGTCAAAGTCCACACTCAAAAAACTTACACCCACACTCTCATCCTTTCTTCAGGTGCCCAATCACCCGTCCCCTATATTTAGCAAAGCTGATAAACAATTTCAACCTATGGAAAACAAATGCGTTGGCTTGCAAGGTGTTGTTAGCTTTGCTAGATACAGGATAGTGTCACGGGAAGGCACAAAACAAAGGAGAGAGATATATTTATGGCTGAGTGGATCGAAGTAGACCGTGCAGGACTAGCGAAGCAGTTGTCTCGCAAGGGGAAGGCTTGGGTACTATATGAACTCATTCAAAATGGATTGGATGAGGATGGTGTGACGCAGGTAGATGTGAAACTGGACCCTGCTCCAGATCACCGTGGTTACGTAAGGGTCACGGTAGAGGATAATGCGCCGGAGGGGTTCAAGGACTTGAAGCACTCGTGGCTTCTCTTTGGTGAGAGTCCGAAGAAGGGTGACGCGACGAAGCGTGGACGTTTCGACGCGGGTGAGAAGTTTGTACTCTCACTGTGCAAGGAGGCGAAGATTGAGAGTGTGACGGGCACCGTGGTATTCAACGATGCTGGCCGCAAGCTCTCCAAGAGAAAGGTTCGAGAGGCGGGGACCGCAGTCGAACTTCTGCTTCGATGTACGCAGCAAGAGGCTAAGGAAGCTTTGGAAGCTTGTAAGGGGTTGATCGTACCTCCCGGCATCACTTTGACGCTCAACGGCAACAAGATTAGTCACCGAAAGGAAACCTCCTCCTTCGAGGCACCACTGCCTACTGTCTTGAGCGACGAGGAAGGTAACCTGAAGCGAACGGTACGTAAGACCAAGGTAGACCTCTACGAAGTGAAGGAAGGTGAGGAGGCGACCATCTTCGAGATGGGGATTCCCATCTGCACTACGGGTGGAGATGACAACTACCACTACGACGTTGGGCAAAAGGTTCCCCTTGGTCTTGACCGTGACTCAGTCACACCTGCCTACCTTCGCACTCTGCGAGTCTCTGCGACAAATGAACTCTATGAGACCCTTAACCATGAATCGGCAAGCTCAGGTTGGGTAAGGGAGGCAGCTTCTGACGAACGTATCATTGAGGCTGCATACACGAAGGTGCAAGATGAGCGCTTCGGAAAGAAGCGTGTCAACTTCGACCCGTCAGATCCAGAGGCGAATAAGATCGCCATGGCGAAGGGCTACACCATCGTTTACGGAGGTAGCCAGTCCTCTGGTGAGCACGCCAATAACAAACGCTTTGGAACGACTCAGGCTGCTGGTAAGGTAACTCCTAGCCCTAAACCATATGACGAAAATGGAACTCCTCTCGTCACTCGAAGTGCCAAATCCGAAGATGAGAAGCGTTTTGAGAGGTTCGCCCAAGATCTGGGTTCGCTGCTCATCGAAAGAGAGCCACAAGTACGCTTCGCTACCGATGTGACTTGGCCCGTGGCTGCGACCTTTGGACCCGGATCTGACCTCGTAGTGAACGTAGGAAGACTGGGAAAGAAGTTCTTTAGGCAAATCAATTCATCGGTAGTCGAACTTCTGCTGCACGAATACTCACACGAGAACGTCAGTGACCACCTGTCCTACAAGTTTGCTGACGAGATCGCAAAGTTGGGTGCTAGACTCTCGATCCACCTCGCTACTAACCCTGAATCTAAGTTGAAAGAATACTTCAACTGAAATAAACGGTTACGCTGATGGAGCAATCTTGGGAAGGCTACCAAATCGACGATGGCGTAACAGTCGTGCTATGGTTAGGTAAGGCTTCCAAAGAGGCTCTGTCCGCGACCGCAAAGGCATTAGGCACTACCAATACAGATTAAGCTAACCTTAAGTACTGGATTCAACCACTAAAAGAAATACGACAATGACAACCATCCAAATTAAACAGAGCACGGCAAGTAGGTCTCGGGACATCAGGGCACTTCAAGAGAAAAAAGATTTGCCAGTCAAAGAAGTTAGAATTAGGTGGGATTCCGTAATTACAATCTGTGTGGAGAGACAGCGTAAGGTGCAAGGTATAGATATGGCATCTATCGAGTTTGGACTTGCTTCAGGAAATTACTTCCAGTGTTGGATTACAAACGAGGATGTGCCAGTCTTAATGAAAAAATGGGATAATGAATTAAAACTTAAAGGGGTAAGTAATATGGATTTGTTTTCACTAGGAAATAAACCACTTACGTATTTAAAAGAAGTTGCTAACTCTTTGGTAAAGATAGCGAGTATTTTAGAGCGTGTAGAAAAGCTACTTGAGCAACAATACAAAAAGAACGACTAATCAACATAAACACGACGCTCTAGCCTAAGCTCGTTACCTTGAGAATCCTGTACTCTAAAAGAAACAAGTTTATCCCCTGCACCAACTAATTTAGTCCAGTTGTAGAGACCAGCAAAGCCAGACATTAGGTCTGCCTCTGGGTATACGTTACGTACATCGCCCCTGTCGTAGCAACACGGCATCGAGATTGAGTATAAACCATCTACCCAAAGTGAAACTAGCGATACAATTTTACCATCTGTAGAAAAAGCCCACCCACCTACCAATTCAATACCTGTGGCAGCATGATTAGGCCACTCCATATTTGCAACAATACCCCCGGAAATTGTTTTGTGGATCCAATCACGTACACTTGGGTCCGAAGTGTCCGTGAATAATGTAGGTGTGCCTATACCACAGCCTCGCCTACCTCTTATTGCAATCCCGTAAATCTTTTCGTCAAAACCAACAAGGGGTGAGCCAGAATCCCCGTTGCAAGAAGACGATAAATATGACACCGCACAAACTACCGGCTCATAGTCACGCCAATACAAATCAGAGCTACAATCTAACACCTCGTTTATTTCCAACCACTGAGGCTCATCAACATCTAAGTACGGATAATCACCGCTGTAGACTTTTTCGCCCCAACCACCCGCAGTGCCAGACCATAAACCTACTGTTGGTCTACTACGAGCTAATGAAATGCTTTGAACACCCCAAAATGGGGTAGATAAACGAGCTACTGCTATATCATAATTTTTTCCATCCCAGTTAGGATGTGGGTGCCACTCAGCTACTGGAATCTTGGGCGCGTCTGGGTCATCTAGAGTAACTGCTCCAATCAAAGCAGTCTCTGCGGAAGCCTCGCAGTGAGCAGCGGTGAGCACCCAAGAAGGTGACAACAACACACCTGAGCACGGGCCAATCGTACCGTCTAATCTAACTAACCAAGGCACTGAGCCGGGTTCAAAATCATTCCCATTAACTACCTGAGGTATTTCTACTACACCCGAAACAAAAGTTAATGCTGTCACTAAAGCCAAACCCCACATTGAAGAGCCCCCCCCCTTTAGCTTAGCGCGAGTCAGTCTACCAAAGTAACTTTAGTCACTCGAACAGATTTATCTTGTTGTGGTGGCTGACCCTTATGTATTTCCCAATCTATTTTTAATGAAGCATAACCTAACTTAGAAAGAGACTTCTCCAAGCGCCTTAAACGCTTTTCTCTAATAGTGTCCTCATCAAAAAAGTTTAAGAGCCACACTATTTATGAACCTTTTGCTCATATGGGAACCTAACTTGTCCAGCCACCTCAAGGACTGCAAGTTCAGGCGTACAGATTCTGCGTTGGGATGGTTCTAAGTAAATAACTGCCGTCTTCACACTTACACGGTAAGGTATTAGAGAAGCACCATTAGAGCAAGATCCGTCAACAACCAAAAGAGATTCAGGCGACTCGTTCGTCTCAATTATAACCTCTGCCCCCATCACCAGTCTACGACCAAGCTGGTAAGAAAGATACAGTGCTGGAAAAATACCGTGGGGTGGAATGCCATAGATGCTAGAAAAGCTGCCTAGTTGACCTACACGTAAAGCCAACTCTTCCAAATCTTCAATATAATCTTTCCAGCTAATGTCTATTCTATTCGAGCCGCCTTCGACATCTTGATGGTGAACAGCACTTTCGATATCCGAAGTTACCCCTCGCATACTGCGGTACTTCTCCACCATTCCTTCTGGAATACGGCTCTCAAAATCGTCAGGCATAGACATATTAGTTAGATAGACCTATTAGTTAGGAGGATTGCTCCCGATAGCAGTTACTACCCGCATAGAGGAAGACTTTGTAACTCCAAGGTTAGACTCAACCACTTGCACATTTTTGTAAGGCACAACAATAAGACCAAACTTATTAGCCGAAGCCTTCTTTAAGCTTACTTCTGTAATGTGAAGTTTTTCTTGGGTCGAAATATCCCTGTATCTAAAGTCAACCGTAACGCGAACGGTTGAACCACCGGCAATTACCACATCCTTCACATTACGAGATTGAGAAAGAGCGGTCTTAACAAAGCTAACAGCTTGTTCAGCCGTCAAGGATATCTCTCCATAGACAAAGTTTCAAGTTTTCGATAACGCGAGCTAGGCCTCTTTAGTCCACTTATAATCGTGTACACGCGCAATCCGGGGCGGTCATCTTCATACACACCTCGATGAACCGTAGCGGCACCCGTCATAGTGGCTAACATGTCAAATGCGTAGTCAATTATATTTGGGAGACCTTCAACTGTTTCAAATGTATCCTTACCACCAACGATGATTGCAGCTGCACAAGTCGCCGTTGTAAGATCAAAGCCATCAGCCAATAACGTCTTACCTAGTGACTCCTTGAGTTGCTTAAAGACCTCAGTTTCATCCCCTAGCTTAGCCGGATGAATACTTGTGACCCCCATGATCGTGTGACCACCGGCTCTAGTAATAGTTTGGTAATCAGCCGGGTCAAATGAAGTATAAGCCGAGTGCTTTGTGCTGACTCGATTAAATATGTCGAACAGCGTTGCCACGTTGGCATTGATCGTAGGCCAGAAGTTCTTCATCGTGAGCTTCTTGCTGTTACCGTAGAGTTTCTGAGTCCTGTCGTTATCCAGAACAAGTAATGGAGAAACTGAACCAGCTTCAGCTAGGTCTGAAACCTTGCTCGCAAGCGTGTAAGAGTTCGTCGCCACCTTAACTGACGTAGACTCGCCATTCGTTGGCAGCGTCAGCAGTACGCCAACCCTAGAGTCTACATCCTCTACATACCCACAAAACTGCATGTACTTCTTGGCAATCATAATGAGCGGGATCAAGCTCCCACCACCACTACCACCACCTGCGCCAGCACAAATGATTACGTGATCTACGTGTCTACCAAATATCTGTTTCATGGCGTTGTAGACATGCTGCTGATTCTTAACTAGCGCATCTTCCCCAGCCAACATATCCTTACCAGCACCACCAGCACCGGCCTCAAGTAATATCTTCTGGCTCTCTGGAATAGATATACCATGCAGGTCTTGAGGAGACGTGTTCACGCAAATAGTCTTGTTGTAGCCCAACGAGTAAAATGCTTCCGCGAGCCTGCCCCCACCTTGACCACTACCAACAAAAGCATAGCGTACAGAACCACCGACCGTATTCTCTACGGTCTCTTCCTCTTCCTCAGGAATATCGTAATCTTCCAAAGCTAATATTGGTAGGGAATCTTCCCCGTTAACGTTAATCTGAGACGTCTCGACCACTAACTCTTCGTCTTTCTCTAATTTACCCATCGCCTAACCCCCATGGCGTCTCATCTAAAGTTCTTCTTCAAACCAGCCAATCGAGCTTTCCAATATGACATAGGCTTCGCTGTTTTCTTGATTTTCTCCACCGTCTCTTTACTAACGGGCTCAAAAGACAATGTACATTTGCAATTAGATTTGCACTGACACCAACCACTTTTTGGCTGAGTAGGCAAAGTGTCCTTAGTAAAGGGAGAAGCATTCGCAATCTCTATGCAATCTGGACAATGCTGAGCATTTGGGTCAAGGTGCCAGTGTATTAGAGTTTCAGTACCAGAACCGATAACCTGACCAGCAGAATACGCTGACGTAAGTGCATCTGAATACATCTTGATTCTAGGGACTAACGCGGAAATATTTCGACCCTTCTTTACCTCATCTACCAGACCGTCAAAGAACTTTAACTCTTGTTTTAAACCGCTCTCAAGCCACTCCCTCTCCTTATTAGAAAGAGCCTTTGGCGCACCAAACCTAACAGGCATCCCGGTAGATTGAAGCCCATATAAGTAACTCTTTCTATAAGCGTCAGAAAGAAACTTCTTACTCGCGGCGACTTCCGCATTAAAGCGGGCTTTAAATTGCGCCTGCTGTCTAGCATCAGCTTGTCGCATTCTCTTAATCAGGTTGGCGGCGTTGAAAAAGTTTGAAAGTAGTCTTTTGTTAATCAAGGCTATCAATGAAGCAAGAGCCGCTAATGCTAACACTGCTTGCTTAGACTTCTTCTTTTCTTTCTCTTCCTTATTAGCCGGATAGCGTTCGTGATGCCTTTTCACCCAAAGATCACGATGAGGCGCACCGCCATGGTGAGCTAAGTGTTTAGCTTCCAGTAACTCAAGCAAAGCCTTCGGATCTTTATCCAGTACTTCAAATAGCCTGCTTGCTAAAGCAATGCGTTGCTTAGACACGCCCCCACCAAAAGTTATTAGTTTTCAGAGTTTACAGATTTAAGCGACGAACGAAGCTCGTTTAACTCAGCTTCAGTCATCTCCCCAACAAAGGGCGTTGAATCACTACCATTGTATTCTGGTGAGGCTTCAGCAATGCCAATCTCTTCTTTTAGCGATGAAAGATCAATGTCTTTCTCTTTGATCATGCCTTCAACAAGAGCGCTAAGGGCTTCATCGCTAAACAAATCATCAATAAAAGAATCATCTTTAAACGAATCCGCTAAGCTTTTGTCTGGCACCATCTCAACTTCCGGCTCAAGAAGAGGTCTCAAATCAAAAGGAGTAAGTCCAAGGATATTCCGAAGAATGTACGACTGTAGTGCTTCAGGCTCCACCCCAAGGATTTGACCCATCTCCTGTAGCTTCTGGGCTAAGTTCAGCGAAAGGTCCATAGCCTCCATACGCTGCTGCTCGTCCAGCGTAGACGGAGACATCATCTGAAGCTGGAACTGGTTCTCAGGTCTTAATGGGTCAAGACCTACTAAAGCTAAATGGATCTGGCACAGACGTGTTAGGCCATTGATAACCGCACGTTGAAGCCGCTTCACGGCTCGCCCGAAAGTCACATCAATCTGTGCCAAACCGTACTTAACTGACGAGTATGCATCGAGACCAATGTAAGCTTTTGGAATCTTTAAAGCCGCAAAGAGCTTGTCTCGGAAGTACTCAATATCGACAACACCCGTTACATTTGGGTCAACGCCAAGGTAATCAATCCTACTATTAGAGTCTTTCCTAATAGGCCAGAAAATATCTGCCGTCAGGTTAAGAGGATTGAACCGAGAAGTCCATTCACCACTCTCCGGGTTAAAGTATTGCTTCTTGCCAAAGTAACGCTGGTATCTGCGTGTAAGTGCGAGCGCCTGATCGTGGCTCACACCACCGACATCAATATAGAAAATTCGATGTCTGCCAGCGATCTCAAGACGGTAAATAACGAGGACATCCTCTAAAAGAGTCAACTGACGCCATGTGCGACGAGCGTTCTCAAGCATAGAAGTGCCGTACACAGAACCACCTTGCCGAACCGTCTGCGTCCTAGACATAATCCTAAACTGGACCATATCCCAAGGCGCAAAAGGACGATCCCCAAAGGGAGCTACTCTAAAACCCGTGAGCCTCGAATACTTATCAACTAACCGCTCAACATCTTCCGCTTCCATAAACTCAATCCCGACAATACCTTTGTCAGGACTGGCTAATGGTCGTACGAAGTTATCCCCGAATTGTGCCAGGTAACGTGCAATACCAAATACATAATCCTCAATATCAATGCGGTCTAACATCCGCATTAACTCTACTGAGACTTGAGGGTTACGCGAGTTCACCCAACACGTCGAATGATGCACAGGGCTCATTTGACATGACTCATCAGCATAGATGTCTAGAGCGCCAGATATAAGCGTGTCCTCGCCCATATCTCGATAGTCTTTGTACTTTTTAATTCTGGTGGAAGATAGCTCCATCCGAGAACGGTAGTACGAAGCCATAGGAGAGAACTGAGCAGCCTGATCACCTACAGGTGCTCCGGGTTCTATAATCTCTGGCCGAGCAAATAACCTTTGCACCAAATCTTGAAAGCGGTTTGCCACTAGTCAGTCCTCATTTAAAAGTGAATCCATTACTGCCGAGTAAAAAGCGGGAGTCTCTATGGGGGAAGCCCTTAATATTTTATTGAAAGCGACCGATGGCTTAAGCCACAAGCGTTCCTTCCCTTCGTGCCCGCCATATTTTCGCACGTATAGACGGCCAAAGGGTGCCAGCCAGATCTCATCGCCATCAATAAGTGCATCAGCAGCAACTTTAAGAAACTCATTTACGTATTTCTCAAACTTATTTTGAGGAAGACAAAGGTTAGTCGCTGCCTTTCGTGCAACTTCTCGTTTAGTCAAAAAACCTCCCACGAGCTAATATAATAGCACTAACCATTAACTCTACCAACCCTGCATGTTTGTTTTGTCACCGATGATTCCGGTGATTCGATCTGCCTCATCGTAATCCGACATCAACCAATCCGTACCTATGATCGCTGCTGGTTCAGTAGGGGGTGGTGGCTCGTTCTTCTTCCTTAGCTGTTCCTCAAGAACCATATTCTCCGAGAGTTGGTTCTCTGTGTACTTAGAAGTAACCACGGCATAGTGACTACCGGCTAAAGCGTCAGCAACGTCCTTACCAGAGTTCGGCGGGTGGTCGATCTTCATTCTATTTGAGTTCTTGCTATGAACAACTTGTAGCGAGGTTAACTCATCGATCAATGGCCGGTACATGTAGTAATTAATGCACCCTGCCATAAATCCAGCTTTAAGTGTCTGATAAGCAGTAGGCGTACGATCCATCGATATTTCAAAAGATTCGATGCCAGACTTCTTAAAAATTTGTTGATGGTAATTCGATTGAAATTTATCAAAGGTAACTGCGCCAATAGGCATCCCAAGTTTCTGCAAATAAAAAATGAAACTGGTTATTTTAGCAAAATCAATCTCAGACCCTTTAGGCGGTTTAATTTTGATCATGAAGTCTACATAAACTACAGGGAGTGTAGTTTTTTGAATCACACCTTGCATGTCTGGGCGTTCTACTTTCTTAAACCCATAGAGATGTGAACACACTAAGCCAACGCAGTCATGCTTTAAGGCCAAGTCAGCGTGGATAAATCTAGGAGCCCCAGCATTCACCTTTAGCTGGTACGTATGCCTAAAAGAATCAATTTCCTCAAAAACATCCTCTTTCTTAAAAATAGATTCAAGCGTCATATCATCATCCTTAATCGAGAGTGTGGGCTCATCGACTGTAAAAGGATGGTACCTGTCCGAATCAATTAAGGAATGCAAGCGTTCACGGTTTCCGAAGAAAGGAGACGCTGCGTAAAGAGCAATGCCAGAGATGTCTCTAATAGATCTTTCTAAATCTTCATTGTAGCGTTCATACCAAGCGATAGGTACTTCTTCGACCCTTACATCATCAGGAATGTCTCCCCCAATGGGGATTACTTTATAGCGACCATCTTCTTTCCGCTCCACCTTGTCCAGTAGCCTAGACGTATGGAACTTGTTACCTATAAGGACTCGGAAACGTTGTCCGGGGTAGCTTTTTACTTGGTACAAAGAGAAAGAAGAGATGTGAACCTTATCCTTCAACGTAGAGTTCTTCAGGTGTTCATCTAAGAAATCACCCTCTGTATTAGCCGACGAAGCAATACAAAGTAAGCCCGGAACACGACCCTTGTTCGTCATAAAACGAGATTCGAGTCGAGTCTTTACTGAGTTGTAGAGATCTCGAACCTGTTTAGCCCCGACCGACTTCGAGAATGCGATTTCGTCAACAATCGCAGAGAACACGTCTTGACCTAAGGCGTGACTGCCCTGAGAACCAAAAGAAAACTTAATGTTGTTAGGAAACCTAAGAATAGTGCCGCGAGCACTCCTGCCCCCTATAGCGTCTTCAGACACTCCAACAACCTGACGGAAGTATTCTGACTCCTTAAGTCGGGTTATCAGCATGTTAGCTTCAACGTCTTGAGCAAGGTTCAAGCTTACAGAGAAGAGACCGAACACAATATTTGTACAACCATAAAAACCACAAGGGTCTCTCATACAAGTAACTTGGTACAACTTGTACATTGTCGCGAGCATTGCAGCGCTGGTCTTACCAATACCGATAGCACCAGATAACACCCATTCGATAGAGCCAGAGTTGATTACGTTACAGATTTCTTCTTTCCAGCAATCGTACAAGTTCTCCCTGTACCACTTGCCGACAAAGAACTCTGAATCAATAAACTCTTCTACAGATACAGGCTTCCTTAAATAAACAGAATCCCAAGCGTCTTGCTCAAGACTACGTTGTTCTTCTAGGTTTCCACTAAGACGACTTTTTAGTAAGCCAAATAAGTATTCTTTGTCCTTCCCATTTAGTTGATCTAAAAGATCAACTTGTTGCTGATCTCTGAGAAGAACACGTATAAGCGCCTCAAAACGGGCATTGTCTTCATCAGTTAGGTCAGGTAATTTTTGATTTTGATCGTTCATCTACAATTACCCCCTCTTCGGTAAAATCATCACCCTCATCTGGAGCTAATACCTCTACCTCTAGTGTTTCTTCAGTACTCTTAATTATAGAAGACAACTCCAAGTCAATTGCTTGTAGCAAGTCTAACATAGCTGCCCTAGATGCTCGGTCTTCTTTAGAAGCACCTTCTACAGTCAGGTTGATACTTCTGTTATCAACTATAACAGGAGGGCCATCGATAACCCTGTCAATGTTCTGAGTAGAATCATTGATCTCCTTAGAAAGCGATTCCCTTAACCGAAGTAGGTCTTGGTTAGACAGCGGACGACCCGGCGCAAATAAACGACCTTCGACACGTCCAAGAAGATCTAAAGCCTGATCTCTCCTCCATGCTTGATAACGAGCATAAGAGACTTGGGAAGACTTAAGATCATCTTGATAATTCTCCAGCGTGCCCTTCTCGATGCGAGACTCTCTTTCACCTTCTCGTTTACCAGTCGAAGCGATACCTGAGACGACGCGCAACGCCTCTCGCGCTCTAGAAACAGAGTATTCGGGCTCAGGTTCATCAACACCATCTAAAATACTTAAAGGGTCAAAGTCACCTAGATCTACTTCGTTGAGTTTTTTTCTTTCGTTTTGGGACATTAGCACCTACCGATTTAAGAGTAGCTTCAACCCTTCTATAGCATTTACGTAACGCCTCTTCTGATAAGTCAAACTCAGAGCTTAACTCTGAGTAAGAAATATCGGTCGTAGTTAACGCCACAAAGATCTTCGCGTCACGAACAAGTCTGAATATTATAGAGCGATCAGGCACTTGAAATGTAGTGCCTGAAAAAATATTAAGAAACTTCAGTAGTTCACTCTCACCAAAGACAGAGATAAGCTCTGGCAGTAACGTTTCTTCACACTCTTTCAACAAGAGTGGGACAAATACATCTAAATACGGAGCAACATCTTTATCTAATAAGTGAAAGTCATTTTCCATGGAAAGTATTAAGCAGCCTCTTCTTTGTCATAATCAAGAGGCCCGCCAGTCAAAAGAAATGGAGCGTCTTCGTCTGAAGACAAAACACTTATCCTTAAGGACTCCAAAATTTGACGTGAAGAGACAACCACATAGTCCTCAAAGAATTGGGCTTGATCTTCCGTTAAACCAAAGTGCTGCTTAAGTACTTTAGGTACCGGTTTTTTTCCATGTACAAACCTTCCTAAAATGTACGCGCACACACGACGCCTGAACGGATCTTCAAACCTAGATTCGCTACACACTTTATGCCAAAGCATCGAAGGCAAGCTCTCTAGCATAATCTTAGCTTCCACATCCTCATGAGTGACTAAATAGCCACAGGTATAGCTCTTGCACTGGTAACCAAAATCAATAATGCGTGTGGTTTCAGTGCTGATAACTTGCCTGAAGACACCACCTCGGATAATGCGTCTAAAATGAAAAATAAATTCAGGCATGGAAACGCCATACAACTCACTCCTGAGGCGTCGAAGTTCTGAAAACAATTCAAATGAAGCGTAATTAACAAAGTCAATTACTCTGGGACTGTCGTGTCTGTGAAACTTTCCTTGCCGGTACATTAAACCAAACAAAGGGAGCAACGCATTAAAAGCACGCTCCATAGAATTCTTTGAATTGTAGGTTAGATGCCTATGGTAAGCCTTATAGGCAATCTCATCATCAAAGTCTTCAAAAGCCAGCTTTACCAATTCATCGACTGGACCTTTGATTGACAATCCCATTTTTGCCCATACCTCAAATCAATCCTCAGTAATCGTCATCACATGTGCCTTTAAGCAATCCTCTGCAAGGCTAGAACTACTAAATAGTCTATCACACCTCGGACACTTATATGCACGAACTGAACTGTCGTTTGCAGGCGTACTGATCTCTGAAACTTCTAAAATTTCTATAGATTTATTATCCATCTTACTTATCCTCACTATTTTATTCTTTAACCCTTCGTTTTTGTTCAATAAAATCGTTACTTTGCCTAAAAATCATTATAATTAAAGGGATACACTCACACTTGCTAAGTCATCTGGGTCTATCCCTTCTCTCTCACAATATTGTAGCAGTGAGAGGGGCTCCCAACTAACTTTAACCCCAAATGAGG
>Ga0070751_1001545_pt1 | contig 13502 bp, 21 predicted proteins | sample VirMetDEL_Aug_28_FD_78514 | JGI IMG/M metagenome (GOLD analysis project Ga0070751, IMG submission 78514) | Aqueous microbial communities from the Delaware River and Bay under freshwater to marine salinity gradient to study organic matter... | ecosystem: Environmental > Aquatic > Marine > Coastal...
CACGTTGCCGACCAGGTGCTCGAGCACGCGGCGCCCGAGGTGACCGTAGCTGTCGAGCACCCCGAGGGTCACCGACCTCGCCTCGGCATCGCTGGACATCGGCGCCCCGGTCAGCGAGAGGCACCGAGCTCGCGAGCCTGCATCCTCCGTGAAGCTCACCGCCGGCTGCTCACCGGTCGAGAGCATCACCGAGCACCAGGTCGCCGACCTCCGCAGCCCGATGGACTGCGCCCCCTCACCGGGGCGCGCGCGCCCCTTGGCTTGACCCTGGGAGTGCTGGTAGAGGAGCGCCGCCACATCGCTCGGATGCCGCGCGTTCTTGCTGTCGTCGAGGATGAGCGGCAGGTTGCGGAGGAAGCTCGCGAGGCCCTCGGCCCGGGCCCGCGTGGTGTTCCAGCTCTGCAGCACCGCGCCGTCGGTCGGGTCGCCCCACACCGACGCGGCTACCCGCTGGATGGTCGTCTTCCCCGTGCTCGTCTCGCCCGACCAGTCGACGACCCAGCCCCGAGCGGTGCCGCAGTGCTCGACCAGGACGCTCGCGACGCTCGCGTAGACGGCGAGGTGCAGGTCGGGGCTCTCGACGTCCACAGCCTCGAGCCAGGCCTCCCAGGTGCCAGCGGTGCCGAGCGCGCTCGCGGCCTGCTCCTCACCGCTACCCGGGGCGACCTGCAGCGCGACCTCGCCCTCATCCCCAAACCATTCACAGCCGAGGAGGAACCCATCCCCAACCCATCCACAGCGCGAGACCACGCGCTCGAGGGGCATCGTCTCGGCATTGTGTTCGAGGGCGTCGAGGAGCCACTGCGACATGGTGGCGGCGTTGCGGGTGTGGATGCCGCCGGCCTGCGAGGAGACGGCAGAGAGTAGCGCCCGCGCGTCCGCAATGCTCGACATTCTGACGACCCGGTCATGCCACCCGCCCGACCAGCTCGGCCACGCGAGCCGCGCGTAGTGCTCGGCAGTGTCGACGTCGACGAGGCGCCCGACGGGTATCATCGGCACCTTGCTCACCTGCATGGGCTGCCCGTCGCTACCGGGACCGAAGATGCCCGAGCGCTGAACGTACCAGCCCGCCGGGGCCTGCCATCCCTCGGGCTCGATGCCGAGGCGCTCGGGGGTGATGACCGAGACCTCGCCGGTGAGCTGGCGCTTGATGGCGCTCGACAGGATGTCGCACGTCCTCGCCATCCCGCGCACCGCTCGGAGCCGCAGCAGCGCCGCAGCCCAGTAGGCCGGCTCCTGCCCTGCGAGTCGGCACGCTGCGGGCAGCAGGTCGGCGTCGAGGAGCTGCGAGGCCCTCTCGGCCCGCTCGGTGGCGGTGAGGGTCTCGACCTCCGCAAGCAGCGCCTCGATATGCGCTCGGGCCCGCTCGGCCTCTTCGTCGGTGACGAGGCGAATACCTAGGTCGTCGGAGATGCTCATGTCGCCCCCAGCTCTTCGAGGTGACCACGCCACCCGCACGAGTTTTGATGTTCGCACACGGCTCGGCGAGCTCGGTGCGGGTCGATGTAGTAGTAGCAGCTCGCCCGCCCGCAGGACGGGCACGGGATGCGGCGCGCTACCTCGCCGCTCGGCCTGGTGATGACCTGCGCCCCGAGGCGCTCGGCCTGGATGCGACGGGCCTCGGGGTCGGTGCGTAGCCGTCTACGCACCTCACGCTCGACGGCCTCGGGACTGGTCGCCCACTGTCGACGACGAGCTCGGGCTCGCTCGGCTCGCTTGACCTTGGCGCGCTCGCGCTCGGCGAGGATGTGCGCGTGCTCGTCGCGTAGGTCGAGCACCTCACCGGGCTCGAATCGGGCCTCGTGCGGGCCCCCGGCACCGATAGCCGGCAGGAAGTAGGCCCTCGACGGGTCGCAGCACTGCCGGTCAGCCTCCTCGATGCGCGCCTTGTAGAGCTCGCTCCAACCGTCGGAGGGAATGGGCGCCACGAGCGGCAGGATGACCCTGCACCTCGGCGCCTCGGCGCGGTGTGACCACGTGGTGTGCGCCACCCGCTCGAAGCCGGCCCACTGGTCGAGGGCCTCGTCGACGGTCGTGCCCCCGTCGTAGTCCAGCACGAGCGCGGTCACCTCGAGCACGTCGGCGAGTCGACGTCGGCCACCTGGTCGAAGTCGCACCGGGGACCAGAGCGGACAGGTCGCGAGCCGCTCGGCCTTGCTCCCCTGCATCGGCCGAAAGCGCCGCAGCCCGACGGCGAGGCGGGGCCACTCGATGCGGCGCACCACGGGGCGCGGGTCTCGGGCGTGCCGGAACCATGCGGTATCGAGTTCGAGCCTCATCGGGCGAGGCTCATCTGCAGGGTCGGCCAGTGCCGGCGAGCGAAGTGCAACGCGAGCGCGTCGGAGTAGTCGCCCGCCGTCTCGCCTGCGACGACGATGCCGTGCTTCGACACAGCCTCGCGCTGTCGGTCGCTCGGGGCCTGCTCGCGCCAGTCGGCCTCCCGGTGCACGAGCCCCTTGCACTGGATGAAAAGGCTCCGCCCGTAGCTCTCGGCAATCTCGCGCGATGCCGGTGCCGCCATCAGGGCGCGCACCTGCGGCGGATCCCATGGCCTGTCTCGGATGACCCGATGCGCCATCCAGTCCCGCCCGTTCGACCTCGTGACCCAGACCTGCCCTCGGGGTGTGCCCTTCTTCGACCTGCCGAGCTCGACCATGTAGGCCCGGCCTGGATGCACCTCGACCCATCGCACCGGCACGACTTGGAGCTCGGCAATGCGACGCGCGCCCCCGACCTGCTCGCGAGGCGACCCGGGCCCACCCTCGCCCGGTGTCTGGTCGAGGAGCTCGCCGACGTACTCGAGCCCGTGCGGTGTCTCGCACAGCGAGAGCACGATGCACTCGCGCTTATTCCCGTGGAGCCTCATCCCGCGACCGATGATCTGCTGCCACGAGACGACGCTCGTGACCCGGCGCGCGACGACGACCATGTCGCACCGGGGCAGGTCGGTCCCCTCGGAGAGGGTGTCGACGTTGACCAGGGCATCCAGCTCGCCAGCCTGGAAAGCATCGAGCAGGTGCTCGCGCTCGGGTGAGCCGCTCGGGTGCTCCTCGCCGATGACCGTGGCGGCCTGCCATCCCATGCGCTGCAGGCGAGCGCAGGTGCGCTTGGCCGTCTTGACGTCCTTCGAGAACACGAGCACCGCGCGCCCCTTGTAGGGCGACATCTCGAGGGCGGTGTGCCGCACGAGCTCGTCGGTCTGCATCTCGCCGACCTCGCCCTGCTTGTCCTTGTCCTCCATCGCAAGCGCCGTCTGCGCGCTCCAGACGATGGGCACCTCGACGAGCCGAGGCGGCACGAGGAAGCCCGAGACGAGCGCTTGATGCTGGCTGAACCGGAACGCCACCGAATCGCCCCAGGTGCCGGTCAAGTCGCGCCGGTCGGCCCGCTCCGGTGTCGCGGTCAACCCGAGCAGGTGCAGGGCGCGCCCCTCGGGCATCAGCTCTTGCAGGGCCTGCAGCAGACGGGCCCACTGGCTCTTGCCGTCGCTCGCGTAGTGATGCGCCTCGTCGAGCACGACCAGCGAAGGAGGCCCGGCCTCGAAGATGCGGCGCAGCCGCGAGCCCTCACCGAGCGGGTCTCGGGCGATGGTCGAGGTCGAGGCGAGCACGAGCCGGGCATCGTGCTCGTCCTGGTCGGCCTGGACGATGCCGGCCTCGCCGGTGCTGCCGAGCTGCGGCACCGCGCGCCACGTCTTCGCCGGCTGCATGAGGAGCTCGCCCCGGTGCGCTACCCAGAGCACGCGAGCCAAGCTCGAGCGCTGCAGCGTCGCGGCGACCATGGACAGCGCGGTGAAGGTCTTTCCTGCACCGGTCGCCATCACGACGAGGGCGGTGCGGGTGCGCTTGTCCTGCTGCGCCCGGAACCGAGCGCGGACTGCGTCTATCGCCTCCTCCTGATAGGGGCGAAGTATCAAGTCGTGTGTTAGAGTCACTTCGAGCCTCCTGCGCTCATGTCAGTCCTTCCATCGCGCCCCGTCGAGTGTCCGCTCGGCGGGGCGTCGTCTATCCTACCTGCTCGCGGAGCCACGCGCGCATCAGCTTGCCCGCGAGCAGCTCGTCGTCGAGGTCCTCCCCGACCGCCATCGCCTCGAAGACGCGGCCTTGCACGACGCGCTGCACCTCTTCGATCGCGCGGCTCACCTGTCGGGCATCGAGTCCCTCGACGAAGTGCCGAGCATCTTGTCGCCGGCTCATGAGTCCCCCACGAGCTCGACGGCCTCGGCCCGACCGTGCACGCTCTCGAGGGCCTCGATGGTCTGGTCGGCAAGCTCCGAACCAAGCACCACGACGACGAGGCCGCAGCGGTCGCCGTCCTCGGTCGCGAGCCCGGCCCAGCCGATGGGGCGCTCGCCCTGGATACACAGCAGCAGCGCTTGAGCCGCTCCCTCGCTCATGGCGTCGACCCAGCTCTGCAGAACGTCTTGGTCGATGTCTCGAAGCATGGTAGCCCCCTCATCGAGCGTAGCAGGTCGCGGCCCTTGTCGGTGATGGTGAGCCTTGACGGGCCCGATCCCCCGATGCCGGTGCGCTGGTGCTCGATGTCGATGTAGCCTCGCCTGATGAGGGACTGCGCCGCATTCCGCACCCGCCCCCGTCGATAACTTTTGACTTCATTCGTCACGACCGGCCCGTCGCCCACCAGCTCGAGGAACATGGTGAGCAGGTCATCGACCTGCCCGGGCAGCCCGTGGTCGACCCACCACAGCCACCGCATGCCCTTGGCGGTGATGCGCATGTAGCTGTGTCGACGGGGCTTGCTCGGGTCGAGGGTCCACGTGATGAGCTGGTCGCGGAGGAGGCGCGTCCCGAGGCAGTCGATGCTCGAGAACGTGCGCCCGGTGTCCTCGCGGAGCTCGGCACACGACCACCCTCGACCGTCTCGCAGGGTGTCGAGCACGTCGTACCGCCCCGAGGCCTTGTCAGGTACCCGCAAGCTCATCGACTCACCTTCCACCAGTAGCAGACGAGCGAGAGCCAGGCCTGCAGGTCGAGAGTGACGAGGGCGGCGTACTCGCCATCCCATGCCCGCCACTGCGGCGGATGCCCGCCGCTGCTCTTCTGGTGCCAGCCCACGAGCCCGGTCGAGATGGTGTCGATAGCCAGGTCGCCCGCCCTCACCGTCACGCGCCACGGCTGCCGGTCCACGCGCCAGATGACGACAGGGCTACAGTCCCGCTCCTCCGCATCCGCGCATGCCTGCACCATGGCGGCATGGAGGTCGACGCGGTCCTTCCTCCGCTTGCACTCGATGTGCCAGTCGTTCCAGGCCTCGACATCGACGCACTCGACATCGGCCCCCTCGGCGCCACCGTGGCGGGACTGCGAGACGCCCCGGCGCCACTCAAGGCCGGTGAGCTCCCCGAGCACCTTGGCGAGCTCGCGCTCGCCTCGGGCTCCCTTGTCGCGCGATGCCCTACCCACGGGCCACCTCGCCAGTCGGCACCGCCCCGAGCGTCACCCGCAGCCGGGTCTCCTCGACGAGGCGCTTGAGCTTGTCGAGCGGCACGCCCTCGAGCTTGACCCGCTTCGCCTCGCACTGGCTCGGCGGCACGTCGGCCAGATCGGCGAACCCGAAGAGCTTCGCCTGCACCCCGGCCCGCTCCTGGTCAGACCCGAACTCGACCTCGATGGCGCGGAGCTTGGCGGCCCACGCCCGACGGAGCGCGTCACGGGCGAGGCCCTGCTCGACCGGGGTCATCTCGGGGCGCCGCTGCTGCTTCCTCGGGGCGAAGTCGAAGTCCTCGCGCCGGGTCTGCTGTGCCGCCCTGCCGTCATCGTCCTCGGCGGCGATGCCGAGGAGCCCGAGCACGGCGTAGCGCCGCGCGTAGGTGAGCGCCGAGCCGGTGCCCTGGATGCCGCCTTGCCGGTCCACCGGCACCCTGCAATCGGTCTCCATCCACTCGCCCGAGCGATGCACGAGGCGGGTGACGACGACGACCTGCTCGTCGGTGATGTCCTGCCCTTGGACGATGGCGAGGCCCTTCGAGGCGAGGGCGGGGCGCACGGTGCGCAGGACGTCGGCGATGTTGGCGTAGGTGTACCGGGCCTTGCCAGCGGTCGCCTTGTGCGCCTTCGAGATGTTCTCGAGCTGCGCCGTAGCGTCAGCGAGGGCCGAGGCGACCTCGGCGATGGTGTCACTGGTCCTCATAGTCAGTCTCCTGTTCGGGTGTAGGGCTTTCGTCGATGTGACAGTCGACAGCGTAGGCGGTGAGCTCGTCGAAGGTGCGCGTCACGAGCCCGACGGGTAGCTGGTTGAGGCCCCCGGCGTTGACGACCTCTACCAGCGCGTCGTAGAGGTCGCCCGCGCGGGCCTTCCACCGGAGCGCGTCAAGGCGGGTCATCGCTTCGCGCACCGGCGCGCGTCAGCAAGTGCCCGAAGCGCAAAGGCAACGCGCTCAAGGTCGCCCTGACTCATGCCTTCGTGCTCGAGCGTCCAGCCTTGCGAGGCATGAACGGGCGCGGGCCGCGTTTGGCGATACAACCGCCCATCGCGCTGCTCGGCGAGGCGGATGAGATAGCCGTACCAAAAATCTACCCAATAGTCCATCTCATGCCCGGCGTAGTCGCAGGCAATGTTGCTCACTTTGCTCACATCGCCCCCAGCACGGCCCACAAGACGAAGAAGCCGAAGACGAGACCGATGCCGGTGCAGGCCTCGCCCACGAGCTCGAAGAAGTCGAGGTCGTCGCGGTTCATGCGGCACCCCCGACGAGGCGAAAGTAGACCCCGAGGGAGCACTGCGCGAGCCCAAGGCGGCACAGCGCCCGGAGGGACGACAAGTGAGCCGGGCTCGTCGGCCCGTGGAGTGGCCACGCCTGGTTCGGGTTGTCCAGGTGCGCGTTCCGGAGGATGGCGAGCGCCGTAGCCTGCGAGTAGGTGAGGTCAGTCATGTGTCATCTCCTGTCAGTCCGAGGCGATGAGCGCCTCGACTTCGTCTTACTGCGGCACCACGGCGCAGCGCAAGAACTTGCGCAAAATAGTTGCGACGGCAGCGCGTATCGGCACCTACGACCGGCATAACGGCACGACAAAACAACGCGCAAAACAAGCCGTGACAAGCGCAGCGCCCCGGGGCGGATACGGTCTACCTGTGTCCTACTTGCGCGATCTGCTCACCGGCCTCGCCGTCTCACGCCCCGCCCTCGGCATCGGGCCCGCCCTCGATGACCTGCGAGCCATCGAGCGGCACCAGGTCGAGCTGCGACGCGAGCTCGAAGCCCTGCGGCACGCTGTCGACCAGTCACCCGACCGAGCCGGCATCCTGCGTCGGTTCCGTTCGCGGATGAACGGCCGAGAGCCTACCCAGGACGCATCGCCCGATAGCCCGTAGCCTCGGCGATGGCGTCGACCTGGTCGGCACCGCGCAGCGTCACCCCGTCGTAGACGAGCGCGCCCGAGCGAATCTCGCGCGCCTCGAGGTGCACCTCGTCGCCATCGCGCCACGCGAGCCCGATGCCCTGCTGCCAGTCCGGGGCGCCCGGGTAGCCCGGCACGGCGCCGTCGGTGCGGCACATACAGCCCGCGCAGATACCCGTGATGGACCGGCGCCCTGACGCGGTGTCGATGGTCCTGCCGAGACGAGCGACCCGATGAATGTGCCCCATGACGATGTGTGAGGTGCTGTCTGCTAGCGTCGACGACAGCCGCAGCTTCGTCCCGTGCACGACCTTGACGGCGTCCCACAGCCACCAGCCCGCGCCATACGGGCCCACGTATTCGACCCCGAGCTCGGCGAGGGCAAGCAGGTGCGGCACCGACCCGAGCGGGGCCTCGGCACCGACTGCCATCGTGACGCTTGCCTCGTCAAGCTTCTCGGTCAGGGCGCGCGCGATGCGGGCCTCGTGGTTGCCCTCGACGTACACAATGCGCGACCCGGGCGAGGCCGCGCGCCATTGGGCGAGCTGCCAATGCAGCTCACGGAGAGCCGGCGTCGTGGTGTCCCGCAGCGCCACGGGTCGCGGGTACTTGGTCGACCATGGCCCGAGGTCGAGCATGTCGCCGAGCAGCACAATGACCTCGGGGCGGAGTCGTGCGATGACCTGGGTAGCGACATCGAGCGCCCGACGGTCATGCAGCGGGTCGAGGTGGGTCTTGTCCGAGCTCCACCGGTAGCCGTGCTGAGAGTCCGGCACGATGACCGCGCACGAGCTCGTCGGTGCGGACAAGTCGCGGGGCATCGGCTCGTGCCATGCGCCTAGGGGCTCGACCTGGTCGATGACCTTGCGCTCGAGGTCAGCCCGCACCTGATGCAGCGGGGTCACCACGACGCGCCCATCGTCGGCCTTCGAGGCCTGGTGCCACACGTTCGCGCGCCATCGAGCGACGCGCCACGTCCGACGGTCGACCTCGGCGACGTCGAGCAGGTCGTCGAGGGTGCGCACCTCCCTCGACCTCGTCGTCACGCTCCTCGCGTCATCGTCGCCGCTCACCTCGACCCGGACATCCGAGGCCGGCGGCCCATGCGCGCACACGTACCTCGACAGCGCCTTCGACTGGCGCACCGTCCAGCCCCAACGGGCCCGAATGCTCTTCCAGCCGAGGCGCCGCTGCGGCCCGTGGTTGAGGCCCGAGCCCCAGATCTCGACCCCGTGCATCCGCCAGTGACGCCGCACCCACTCGTCGAGGTCCTCGCTACTCATCCGACACCGCGCGCCAGATGAGGAGGGCCGTCATCCACACGACACCGGCGCCCGTACAGACGCCAGCGATGTAGGACGCGAGCTCGCTCACTTGGAGCCCGGGGCCTGCTGCTGCATGAGCGGGACGAGCCCCGCCCCGGCACCGCCCCCGACGGTGAGCCCGCCCCCGAAGATGGCCGCAGCGAGGAGCCCGAGCACGCGCCAATCGACCGGGTGAGACGAGCTCGAGCTCGGGCTTTGGACGCGTTGCGAGACGCCCTCGACCGTCGCCTCGATACGACCGAGTCGGCCCTCGAGATGGGGCCACCGGTCTCGCCACCACGTATCCAGGGAGGTCCGGAGCTCGCGGAGGGCGACGGTCAGCTCGGACAGGTCGCGCGTGAGGGCGGCGAGTTGCTCTCGGTCGCGCTGCGTCGTCGACCGTAGCTCATCGAGCTCGCGCTCGAGCTGGCGGATGCGGCCCTCGAGCTCGGCACTCATAGCACCGCCCACCACGCGAGGTAGTAGCGCGGATACGATGCGGCGAGGCGCCTCGACGTCACCTTCGACGCCCAGTTGCCCTCGATGGTGATGATGTGGTCGCCTTCTACCTCGAGCACGAGGCCGGTGTGCTCATAGATGGTGCGCCCGTCGCGCTCGCTGCAGATGACGAACACCGCCCCCGGCTCGGGCGTGGTGAGCCACACGCCCGGGTGCTCGTCCTCGACGCTCACCGCCCATTCGAAGAGCTGCTTGACCCCGACGAGGAAGCGGCCCCAGGGGTGCCCGTCGAGGGCCGGTGCGAAGGGCTTGGTCCTCGTGAGTCGCCAGTTGGGCAGGGCGAGCCCTCGTCTGACCCACTGCGAGACCGATGCGGCACACCAGTCGGGCCCAACCAGGTCGCTCCACCAGTAGTCGGCGATGCCTCGGACGAGGTGATGGATCTCGGGCCCGTCATTGGAGCCGGCGGGCTCCTCTTTCGCATGCAGGTCGGACAGAGCGGCGAGGAGCACGCTAGCCCGGAGCACTGCAGCGCCATCCAGACCCAGCGACGCGAGCACACGGTCGCGGGTGTCACTCACCGGTCACCTCCGCAGGTCGCACCGAGAAGCCTGGCACGTCGTGCACTTCCTCGCACTGCACCTCGTGGACACCGGACAGGTCGACGATCTCGACCGTCCCGCCCCCGACTAGGACACCGAAGAGGAAGCCGAAGGCGACGTAGAGCTCGCGCGGTACGGGTCGGGTGTGTGCGTCCATGTCAGTCCTCCAGAGCTTCGACGATGCGCTCGGCAAGTCGGGCGACGTCTCGGGGCGGAATGGGGATGTCGACGTGCTCGAGCAAGGTCTGCGACGCGAGGGCGATGCGCTCCTCACGAGGCGAGGCGGCGACGAGCACGATGTCGCCCACCACATCGAGCACCGAAGGACCGAACTGCCGCAGCGCGTGGCGCACGTCCTCCCAGGCCTCGCGCCTCTTCTCGCGGCGCTGCTCGACCAGCTCTTCGAGCTCCTCGTCGAGGCGGATGACGCGCGCCCGTTCGAATCCGATGTGACGCTCGATGCGGTCGAGCCCGGCCTGGATGGTCGCGATGCTCTCGAGGTCGAGCTCGGCCATCGTGTCGGCGAGGTCCTCGATGAGCTCGCCCTGCTCATCTTCGAGCTTGCGGACGCCTCGGCGAGCTCGTCGCAGGTCGGCCCGCGCTCGTGACACGCGCCCCATTAGACCGGCTCGACAGTGTAGAGGTCGGCACCGCTGCGCACCTGCCAGACCGACCCGGTGCTCGATACTTCGAGGGTCGCGCCATCCCCTGCGGCGAGCGCGGTGAGCACGGCACCGGCGACGGTCGCGCTGTTGACCGGGTCGATGCTCACGGTCGCGATCTCAAGCCCCGCGGAATCTCGAATTGTGAACATTATTCGCCCTTAATGTGGAAGAGGTGAAGGTATCTGACCTCCATCTGACACGAGCCCAAGTCAAAGGTCACCCCGGTCGCGGCCTGCGTCACTGCGGAGGTCTTGTTGCCCAGGAAGCTTGACAAACCGACCGCTAGCGCGTCATCCGTCCCAAGGTCCAGAAGCGCGGCTTCTGTCTGCGTGGCGACGATAGCCCCAGCTCTCCTTGACATAGCCTTGGCCGCCGAAATCTGTTCGCCTTGCGTTGGCGGCGTATCGCTCCAGCCCGAACCCGTGCTTCCAACGGTAAACACTGCAGAGATCGCCCGAGCGTCAAACGTGCCAGAGTTCACATAAGTGTATGCGGCTGCACCTGTGATACCAGCCCCGACAAGGCGATCAGTCCCGGTGGTGTTCCGCAAGCACTGGCAATCGTTGAACTGTGTACTGTCAGCCTTAAAACGCATGATGCGCGCTCCTACCCCGTTTTCGCCCCAGGTCAGGGCGCCCGTTGGCGTCAGGACCACGTCCAACGAGTCCCGCGAGCCGTCGTAGTCCGGAAAGATCCCGAGCAGGCTGGAGAGATAGATCCAGCTGTTCGCAGTGGAGCCGACTCCGTAGGCAATCGCCGAAGCGGTCCGCACTGCTCGTCCGTCCTCGTCCCGGACAGTCATCGTCAACGAGGCAAGGTCCGCCAGAGCGCCACCGGAGCCCGCGAGGTCCAAAGTCAAGGCGCGATAGTCGGCCTTCGCTTGGTTGGCGAGGTAGCGGATCACCGGCCAGCCCTCGCGGTGACAGTGGCCGTCGCCGACCCCGAGGCGACCGAAAGGTAAACCACGTGCCCGCCGAGGTTGCGAGCCGGTGGCGAGGCGCCGGGACAGTTGAGCTCGACCACCGCGCCGGACGCGAGGGGCAGGGTCTCGGCGCTCGCATTGACGGAGCCGCCGTCCGTGCCGGTCGGATACCAGAGGACGTCCGAGCCGCAGGAGACCGACCAGCGGGTCGCGTTCGCGGGGAGGGTCACCTGCAGAGTGGTCGTGCCGAGCGTCACATCGGTCGGGGTGTCGAGGGCGGTGATCGTCGATGCCATGGGGCCTCCGGTTGCTGAAATTGTAACAGGTCAGACGGGTCTCGGCGCGAGTAGCAGAGTGACGGACATCGTCGTCGCACCCCATCCGATGGACTGCACCACGGCGACCTGGTCGACCAGGTGCAGCTCGGCGTCGGTGAGGGTGACGACGGCACCGGCCTCGAGCGTGGCGTAGCGCGCCGGGTCGAGCTCATAGACGACCTCGCGACGAGGCAGGGCGTGCACGCTGGCGAGGGTCGTGGCGATGAGCTGCGCCGTCGCCGAGTCGTAGACGATGTCAGACTCGACGCGGAGGGTGCGGAGCTCGCCGTACCGCAGCGCGCTCGCGCGGAGTGCTCGATGCGAGTCGGCCCCGAGCTCGTCAGGGTCACCCGAGAGCACGACCTCGCGCAGCATGTCGCCTTCACCGCCTCGAGGCGCGTAGGAGACCGCGACGCGCTGCACCGGCTCCTCGACCGAGTAGCCGACCGGGGAGGCCCGTAGTGCCTGCGGGCCGGCCTCGATGGCGTCGATGGCGTCGAGCTCGCGAGCGTCGTACCGATACAGGATGGGGCGTAGCCCTCGGGGGCCTCCGACGATGGCCATCGGCACGAGCGGCAGGAGGTTGTCGGCGCACCAGTCCCACGCGGTCACCTCGGGGTCGTCGACGTAGCCGTCGAGGCGGTAGCGGTTGAGGTAGCGCACCGCGCTCGCCATCGCCCCGAGGTCGACTCGAAGGGTGGAGCGCCGCAGGATGTAGCGCAGGAGGTCGCCGGCCTGTCGGATGGGGCGCGCATCGTCTTCACCGACGAGGGCCTCGCCATCGTCCCACCGCACCCAGTACTCGTCACCTTCGACAACCGAGAGCCCGGTGCCGCTGCCGTCGATGATGGTCACCTCGCGCCCGAGTCCGTCGAGGGCGAGCTCGATGGTCTCATCGCGCGCCTCGCCCTTGGTCGTGTTGATGATGCGGACGGTCGTGGCGTTGGTGTGGTGCCCGGCGACCAGAAACCGCTTGGCGGCGACATCGACCAGCAGGGCGGGCGAGCCCGTCGTCGTGCCGGCGGTGCCGTCGGCCTCCTCGTAAATGCCGGGCTTGCCGAAGACGAGCGGGTAGGCCCGGCCCATCATCGCAGGGTCGGCACCTGGCCACGTCGTGGGCGTCACGCGCGCCGTCGGTTCGATGAGCAGGCTCCGGTCGTCATAGAGTCGGTCTTCGAGCGTGAGGGCGACCGGCTCGTCTCGCCCGCCGTAGGTCGGCGCCACCGCGCGCCCTGCGAGAACCGGAATGCGCTCCTCATACGTCCGACCAGGTGCCCACAGCGACAGCTCGCCCCGCGCCCCGGCGAGGTCGTGCCCGGCCTCGACGAGCTTGGCGACATCGACGTCGTCGGGCATCCAGAGCTCGGGGAAGCTCACCGACCTCTGCTCGGAGTCGATCGACAGCAGGTCGGAACCGTCGGTGAGGTCGACATCGAGACCCGCCCGAAACTGCAGCGCCCCGTCATCAGATGCGACCTCAATACTGCGGCCCGACGTCCACCGGAAAACCCGCGACGCCCACACGAGCTCGAGCAGGTAGACCCACTCCGACCGGGCCTCGGCACTGGTCAGCGGTTGCGGACTCACGTGATCTCCGTCATCTCAATGGTCGCGACCCGGTAGACCTCGTCTTCGTAGTCATCACCGACCACGGACTCCAGGCGAACCGAGCTCGAGGTCACCCGACCGTAGAGGGCGCCCGCTGCATTGTCCCAGAGGTGGATGACGACCTGGTCGCCCGAGCCCCCCGTCGAGACGGGTAGGCGCGGACAGAACACGACAGGCCCGTCGGCGCCGTCTAGGGCATCGAGGAGGCCGTCGAGGAGGAGGGGCGCCACATCGGTCGAGGCGGTCGGCGGGGCGCCTGCAGCG
>Ga0070751_1001547_pt1 | contig 13491 bp, 17 predicted proteins | sample VirMetDEL_Aug_28_FD_78514 | JGI IMG/M metagenome (GOLD analysis project Ga0070751, IMG submission 78514) | Aqueous microbial communities from the Delaware River and Bay under freshwater to marine salinity gradient to study organic matter... | ecosystem: Environmental > Aquatic > Marine > Coastal...
AACTATAACTTTTTTATGAATAACTTTAAATTTTAAATTATTATCATGATTTTTATTATTATATTTATAATATTTACCTCCTTTTTTATATTTATCTTTATGATTTCTATAATATTTTTGATGATAAGTTAATTCTTTTTCAAACATTATTTATAATATACAATATTTTATTTTTCTAAAAAAAACTTACTTTTAAAAAATAGAAAAAATATATTTACAATAATATAAAACTTATGGAGAATATAGAAGATAATGAAGAAAAAATATCAGCAGAAATAGTTGATAATGAAGAAGTAGAAAAAGAATTAGAACAAAAATCAATAGAGAAACCTAAAAAATCTAAAAAGGTTAGATCACAAGCACAAATAGAAGCTTTTGAAAGAGCAAGAAAAAAAAGAGCAGAAAATTATGAAAAAAGAAAATTATTAAAACAACAAGAAAAAGAAACTAAAAAAGAAGAAAAAACTAAAATAAAAGAACAAATAAAATCTTTAACACAAGAAGAAATTAAAGAAAAAATTAAAAAACCTGCTGAATCAATAGTCCAACCTGTTTATCATCAACCTCCACAATATTATCACCAACCTTATGCAAATCAACCTCCTATAATAAATAATTATTATTATAATACACCACCACCTCAACAACATTATAATAATAAACAAGAAGAAAAATTACCTCTTCCAGAGGTGATTAAACCACTAGAAAAAAAAGTAGAAATTAAAAAAGAACCTGAAATCATTAAAAAACCAGTTAAACAAGTACCTGCTATTCATCAACCCAGAAAATTAAAATATAATTTTGTTTAAAATTTTATTATTAATATATATATATAAGTATGACATCTATTAAAGAAGAAGAATACGATAAAAAGATAAATATATCTAAATTTGATTTTAGTTGTGATGATGAAGATACATCAATACCTGAACCATTACCTAGAAAATCTTTTAGTATGTTAATAATAGGCAAACCTGGTAGTGGTAAAACAAATTTATTGTTAAACTTAATAACAAAGCAAGGTAAAGCATTCAATAAAAAATTTGATAGAGTATTTATATTTAGTCCTAGTTTAACAACTATAAAAGGTGATGATCCTTTTGAATTAATACCTGATGAACAAAAATTTAAAGAAGCAAATTTAGATAATTTAGAAAACTTTTTAGAACAAATACAAGATACAGGTGAAAAAGTATTATTAATATTAGATGATGTTATAGCTGATGTTAGAGGTAAAGGTAGAGCAGAAGTAGAAAATAAATTACAAAAAATATTTTTTAATCGTAGACATCTATGTGGTGCTGGTGGTAGTTGTAGTATCATGGCTACTAGTCAAACATACAATAAGATAGATCCCAAGTTGAGAAAATCGTGCTCTCACTTAATCTGCTTTGAAAATAGAAATAAAAAAGAAGTTAAAAATTTATTTGAAGAAGTAATCTTAATACCTGAAAAAGAATACTTTGATGTTATGAAATATATTTATGATAAAAAACATAATTTTATGTACATAGATACAACTAGAAATCAAGATGAGATGATTCATAAAAACTTTAATAGATTAATTATCGATAGTCCTAATATTATGAAATTTTAATTATTTAAAATAACTTAAATCTACTTCATCAATTTCTAATTTTTTTATATAATCAGTATATAATTTTTTTAAAACTTCTGCATTAGTTTTTTGTCTATAAGTAGGTTTTCTTACACTATCTTTTTTTAATACACAATTATTTTTATGATTATCAAAATCTTCTTTAATACCATTAATTATAGTATTATGTAAAGATTTAAAATTATTTTCAATACTTTCATTAAGTTGTTTATTTAATTTAGTTTTATAACTACCATCATAACAAGCAATATTTCTCTTATAACAATCAACAAATTTAATTACTTGATCTAAATCTTTACCCCAAGTATTTTTAAACTTATTTTTATAATTAATTCTTTTAATACAACGACTAATTTCATAATATAAATCCTCAAAAGCTCTACCATTATCTTTATTAGGATAATCAATACAAGCTTCTGTATATTTTTTTAAAAAGTGAGTAAATAAATTATCATTATTTAATGTTTTATTATTATTTAATAATTTTTTATTATCTTCATTATTAATAATATCAATAATCTTTTGTTTGTATGAAGTCATTATTTATTTAATTTAATATATAGTTATTTTTTTAAGTATGTTTGTTTTTATACAATTATTTATTTAATTTATTATATAGTTATTTTTTTAAGTATGTTTGTTTTTTTATTTAATTTATTATATAGTTATTTATTTAATTTATTATATAGTTATTTTTTTAAGTATGTTTGTTTTTATACAATTAATTTATTTAATTTAATATATAGTTATTCTATTAAGGATTACTATCAGGTAAATCATTACTTTCATTACTTTCTGTATTATTTATTTTTTTTTTATCTTTATCAGGAGGTAAAGGTTTTCTATGTATTTTTATACAAGGTGTATCTATTCTATCACATCTTGATTTAAAACACACAACCAAGCAGGCTGATAAACTACCTAAAATTAATGTTATGAATAATCCCAACTGCTCTAATGTGAAACTTTCTAATTTAGTCATAATATAATAATAAAGATATTAATTTAAAAAATCATCATCAATTTCTTTTAAATCTTCAACTGGTATTAAATAATGCTCAATAGAATTTGTCCCTGTAATTTTAACAGGATAAGAAAAATCTTCTTTTAATTCTATACCCATAGTTTTATCTTTAAAAGCAAATATAAAAAATACTCTGTAACCTTTATCTATTTTCATAAATCCCTCTGTTATTTTTTTACAAGTAATTATAGTATCTTTATATTGATTATGATTTATTCTTCTACCTTTAATTTCACAAATTATTTTTTTAGTATTATCATGAAAATCTAAAACATCAAATATATCATTAGATCTCTTAAAATCAGCTTGAAAGTATTTATTTAATATAGGTAAAGTTTCATCTTCTATTTTTTGTCCAATATCCCATAAATATTTATTAAATTTAAACATTATATAATTATAAAATATAAAAAAAATTTGATAATTAAACTCAAAAATATAATGTTGAATAAATATATAATGAATAGATTACCAGCTACTTTAAGAAAAGATAGAAGTACAATTAAAATCCTTAATGATAGAGAAAATTTAAGAAAAGTATTACAAGATAGAGAGTTTAATTTAGAAAGGAGAAAAGAATTAAAAAAAATATTAGAAGAACAATCTTTAAAATTATATAATTCTCAACAGAAAAAAGTTAAAAAACTTAAAGCAGGTAGAGGTAAAAATTTAAGAGGTGAACTAGCAAGAAATAAAAATTTACAGAGAAGATTTGAAAGAGGAGAAAGACGATATAATGAAAAAGAAGAACCTAGAATAGTAGGTGATGCTGCTCCACAAGTTGTAGGTGGTATGCAGTTTACACCAACACCTATGACACCAGAAGATAGACAAATAGCATTACAAAGATTACAATTACAAGCACAACAACAACAGAATCAATTTGTATTACAAGATAGAAGAGATAGAGAAGAACTAGCAATCCGTAGAGGTGAAGCACAAGGTAATATATTATTAGGACAACAACGACTAGCACAAGAACAAGAAGAAGAAAGAGCAAGGAGATTAATTGATGAAGGTAGAAATAATATAGATAGAGAAAAATTACAAAAAGAAGATAGAAAATTAGAAGCTCATGAAGGTGAAATACTAGCAAATTTAGATTTAGAACTAGAAAGAAATAGATTAAGAGAATTAGAAATAGAAAACGATAGAGCAATTAGAGCAGAAGAGAATGCTATACGAAGATTAGAACTTGAAGCAAAAAGAGAAAATATACCTGAAATAGCAGGTGGTGAAAGACCTTTTAATATAGGAGACCATCAATTTATAGGTAATTTATTAACAGGACTAGCACAAGATAGACATAGAGAACGAGAAGCAACAGGTAATTTAATACAAAAATTTTTAGAACATCAAGAAAGAGTGCAAGGTAATGTATCACCTGATTTATTACAAAGATTATTTACATCAGCACAACAATCAGGTTTAAGAGTTGAAGGTGAAGAAGCTGAACAACCACCTAATCCACCACCACAATCTTATAGTCAAATAGCACCTAGTGTTGATGATGTAGCAAGTAATGTTAGATCTATATTAAGAAATAGAGGAGAAACAATATCTTTACCTGATGATATTAGAAGACAAGGAACTCAAACATTAGGTGCTTTAACTGAACTAGAAGAAGAATTAAATAGACCTGATGAAAGATTAGATCAAAGTATTAATGAATTACAAGAAAATTTACAAAGGGGTAGTGGTAATGTATTAAGATTTTTAGAAACTGCTGAACCTGAATTACCTGAAATAGAACCTAGTGAAGCTGAAAGTATTACACCTAGTGAATTTAGAAGAAGAATCACAGAAGCTTTTGAACAAACTCCTAGTGAAGCAGCAAGAGAACAAGAAATAGAAGATGGTATTGATGCATTAGAAGAAAATTTCTTTTCAACACCAGCTGGTCAAAGTCATCAAAAAGCATTAGATGATTTTGTTTATAATAATCCACTAGCAGATATAGAATTAACTAGAAGTGAGGCTAGTGCTTTTGATAAAGAAGCAGAAGAAACAACTAAAAGAGAATTACAAGCACTAGCAGATCAAGGTTTAACTACACAAAGACTAGCAGATATACAAGCAGAAGAAAGAAGATTAGAAAAAGTAGAAGAAGAATTAACAGAAGAACAAATCGATATAGGTGAACAAGAACAAGCAATAGAAGAAGGTGCTGGTGTAGGTGTGTTACAACAAGCAGGTGAAGCATTAGGTCAAGGTTTAGTATCAGTAGCAGGTGGAGTAGCAGAAGCAGGTTTAGGTGTTGTGCAGGGTGCTGGTGAAGCAGTATTAGAACAATTACCTACACCAGGTCAAGTAGGTCAAGCAGTAGGTAGAGGATTAGTAAGTGGTGGTGGTGCTGTATTAGGTGCTGCTGCTAGTGCTGTGGGTGGTATAGGACAAGCAATAGTAGGTGGTGGTCAAGTTGAAGAATTAGAAGAAGGGATACAAGGTGTAGAAGCTACTGATGAAGGTGAATTATTAGAAGAAGTCCCTATATCTACACAAAATCCTGCTGAAATAGCAGATGATGATTTTGATTATGGTGAATTTACTATACATCATGGAGAACAAAGTGATAAACAAAGACCACCTACATTACTAGAAAGACAACAAGGTGCTAAATATTCAGTATCAAATACTAGTGATAGAGTACATAAAAAATTAAAACCAGGTGAAAAAGTTGATATTACATCTTATGGTAAAGATAGAAAAGGTGAATCAATAGGTTATTATGGTGAATTAAATCCTGCTAGTAATAGAAGAGAAGGATTACCTACACAATTACAATTAGGAGCATTAAATAAATCTATTGATAAAGGTTATTTAAAACTTCATAAAAATTATTGATATAATATAAAGAATGATTTACAAAAATTTAATAAATAATTTTGATTTTATATTTGTAAAATTTTTCTATAATATAGTTATAATGTATAAAAAAAATAAATTAGAACCTATTAAAAAAGGTGCTAAATTAACTGATACAGATAAAAAAAAATTAGAAGAACATAAAAAACATCATAGTGATAAACACATTAAATCTATGAGAATGAGTATGTTAAAAGGTATGAGTTTTAATGAAGCACATAAAAAAGCACAAAAATCAGTCGGTAAATAAATATATATTATTATATATAATGAGTAAAGATTTTCTTTTCAATCCTAAAAATCCTAAAAAATCTTTTGATGTTTATATTGATAAAAATCCTAATGATACTATTAATATAAAATATACAAATTTAAAAGATGTTAAAGATACTATAAATAAATTAGAAAAATTATATAAACAAGGTAAATATCCACATAAAAGGATTAGTCAAGTAGCTATGATAATGATGGTTAGATTAAGAGTTTTAAAAGATAAAAAACCTAATGAATATAAATTATCACAAAAATATTTTAATTTTTTGAAACAAAGAACAAAATTAAAAACTGATAAAGAAAGAAAAAATTTTATATTTAATATATAATAATGGTTAAAGTAACTTATAAAGGTGAAACTAGAAATATACCAGATAGATATTTACCTAAATCATTAACACCATCACAAAGACAAAAACAAATAAAATCAATATTTGAAGGCACGGATAGACCTAAATTAAATATTAGAACTAGAAAAAGTAGTAATACAATAAATTTTAATAAAAAGTATGGTGATAGATTTAAAAATTTAAAAGGAGGTAAATCAGTTGAAAATATATCAAAAGTTGTAGGTTTACCTTTTAAAGCATTAAAAGAAGTATTTGAACGCGGAGAAGCAGCTTATAGAACTGGTGGATCTAGACCTAATCAAACTGCACAATCATGGGCATACGGCAGATTGTATGGTTATATTATGAATGACCCTGATGTTAGAAAAGCAGATGCTGATATAACTAAAAAGTATAGAGTTGATTTTAAGAAAATAAAAAAATAGATAATATATTATGAAGGTTGAAAAATCAAATAGAAAAAATAAAAGATTTGTTGCTATATTTGATGATGGTGAAAAAATACACTTTGGATTTAAAGGTGGTAGTACATACATAGACCATAAAGATAAAGAAAAAAGAAAAAATTATATAGCACGGCACGAGGTTAATGAAAAACAATTTTATAATGACCCTAAAAGACCTGCTACATTATCAAGATTTATATTATGGGGTAATGCTACTAGTTTATATCAAGCTGTTAAAGATTATGAAAAGAAATTTAATGTTTGATATTTTTTTGTGAAAAAACTAAATTACTTAAAAAAAAAAATATATTATAAATTAAAAGAATGAAAATTAATTTTGGTAAATATTGTGGAAAAGAAATCACATCAATTATTAAAGATACTAATTATAAAGAATGGTTATTGAAACAATCTTTTTTTAAAGAAAAATACCCTGAAATTTATAATGCAGTAATTAATTATAAAAAACCTTTAAGAAAAATAAATTATAATGATTTACCTAATGATATAATTGAATATATTAATAGTTTTAATGCTGGTTGGTATTGTGGTGGTTTAAGATATTATATATATTACCCTATTAAAAGGGTTAAGGTTGATAATGGAGAATTAGTATTAAGGTGTAAAGGTGATAAATATATAGATGGTTGGAATGCAGGACATACTTTTAAAAGATATTCATGGGGTTATACAAAGTGTTGTAATTGTGGTAAAAAAATAGCTGATGATAATTCTACAACTTATCTATTTTTATGTGGTAATTGTAATACTAAATCTAATAAAAGAAAAGCACCACTAAAAACACACGATGATACTACTACTGATAATTTAAGTGCTTATGGTATGCCTATAATTAAAAATAATAAAGTTGTTAGAGTTAATGAAATACCTGATTTTTGTTTATTTGATTAAATTTTTAATATTTTTCTTTTAATTTTTTTTGTTTTAAAAATATTTAATAAAAATATTTATAATATTATAATGGATATTAAAGAAATATTTGTTTTGATTTGTTTATGGTTTATTAAAATTTATAATAATGTTATAGATTATTTTAAATCTAAAAAAATTAAAGAAGAAGTTAAAGAAGATGATGATGAATCAAATAATGAACATCAATTATTATTAGAAGAACTAGCAGAAGAAGTTATAGAAAGATTGAGTGAAAAATATCACCTTTTTAAAAAAGATTAAATAAAATATATATTAATATATAATAATGAATAATAAAACTTATAAAGATATTGATAAAGTTTCAACAATTATGTTAGATTGTAGTGAAGATCCTAGATTTAATTTTACTTATATGAAAAAACCTAATATAGAAAATTTTCATAAAGATATAGATCACTTATTAGATTTAGATAAAGTTGATTATGGATTAAAATTATGTAATGGTGATAAAACTTTTTTATCTCCTACTATGCCTATATCACTAGCACAAATAAAAACTATTGAAGAAGGAACAGAATGGTTTAAGAAAAAATATCCTAATTTACCTAGTGAATATTGGAGTATCATGGCTAAATATTATTTTAAAGAACCTTTAACTAAAAAACAATTAAAAAACGAACTAAAAAAATTAAATAAAAAAGGTAAGAGTAAAGAATTACAAGGATTAAAAATAATACAAGGAAAATTTAAAATAGATTTTGATTAATGTATTTTTTTTTATTTTAATTATATATATGAGCACAGGAGGACAAACTAAAATAGCAGAAACAGGAACACCTGCTAGTAAAGTTTTATTTATAAATTCAGGAGATGCTACAACTATATTTAATGATAATACAAGTAATTTTATGTTTGTATTAGATGAACCTGTTGTTGTCCCAGTCCATCATAGTATATTATTAAGTTTAATAGGTGCTGAAATACCCTATACTTTTTATAATTTTGTTAATGGTAGGAATACTAGATTAGATGTAGCACATACACTTTATAATGCTCCTGCTTTTTATGATGCTAATGGTAATACAACACCATCTTTTACAATTACATTACCACAGGGTAATTATACAGCACCTGAACTAGCTACTTTTTTAGAGAATCAAATAAATTTATTATCAGGTATACCTAATTTAGTTTCTATTATTTATGATGTTAATGCTTTAAAATTTAAATTTATTTGTAATGTTAATAATAATAGAATTACTCTTGCTACTCAATACGGAGTTGAATCAGGTATAGATGGTAATGATATGAATGAAGAATTAGGTTTTGATTTAAATACTCCTAGTGGTGATTGTTTTTTTGAAAGAGATGGTGCTGGTAATTATAGAGCTGGATTTACAGACCCTCCACCTGTATTACCTGGTATAGGTATTGATACTATTACTATACCTAGCACACCTATACAAACTTTTATATTTGCTGATGATGCTGCTGATATGACTAATTCTATTAGAACATTATTTTTAAGAAGTAATTTAACAACTAGTAGTATACTAGATAGTTTTGTAGGTGGTGGTTTTAGTAATATTATGAGTAGAATACCTATTAATGCAGAAGCTGGTGGTATTATTAGTTTAAGTGCTACTGATGGTGATGTGCATAAATTATTAATTAAAGTTAAAGATATTACTGCTATACACTTACGATTAACTAATCAAAGAAATCAAGCCATAGATCTTAATGGATTAAATTTTGATGTTGCTATAAAATTAGATTTTATTGAAAATCAAAGATTAGCAGAACCTGAAAATATTAGAGAAATTTTAGATACTGCACAAAAAGAAGAACAAGATTTAGAAGAAATAGAAGAAGAAGAAAAAGAAAAAACTAAAAAAAAATAATCACTAAAAATAAAATATTTATTATATCTCTTATATTATAAATAACTATGGGTTGGTTTCACGATTTAGGAAATAAAATTAAAGGTGAGGTACATTCTATTGGTAATAAGATTCATGAAGCAGGAAATAAAGCAGCTAAATTTGTCCATAAAGTAGCACCTAAAATTAAAGAAGTAGCACAAGATGTAGCTGGTGTTGCTAGTAAAGTTGCTACTGGGGCAGAGATGGCTTTACCCTTTGTCCAGGAAATCCCTGTTGTAGGTGAAGTTGCTGATGTAATAGCAGCAGGAGCAGAAGGGGTTGCTGGTATTGCTGGTGGTGTAGCATCGGCAGCAGGAACAGCAGATAGAATAGCACAAGATGTATCAAGTGGTAAAGCTATTGAACGAGGAACTGCTGCTGCTAAATCTGCTGGTATGTCAGCATTAGGTAATCTTGCTAGTCAAAAATCAAGAACAGGTAGAGGTCCTACTGGTGCTGATGTTAAGAGTGCTGCTATGGGTGTAGGTAAAACTGCATTATCTAAATTTATAGGTTAATAATTGTATATTTACAATATTTAAAGATTTATTAATTAATTAATTATATCGATAAAATTAAATTATTATTAATTAAATTAAATTATTGAATAAATTTAAGTTACAAAGATAAAATATATAGTGAATTGATTTTTTTTTATTTATTTTAATTGATATTTTTGTTTTAATACAATAATACTTAAAAAATAAAATATAATATATATATATAATAATATGAGTGAAACAAAAATTAGAATATACAATCCTATCAAAAATAGATTTGTTAAAGTAAATCAATATGGTGCTACTGCTAAAAAATTATATAGAATATATATAGATGATTTAAATACACCAGCAGAGAATGTATTACCTGCTGGATTAAAATATAATCCTGAAACTGGTTATTTTACTAAAACAAAAGAACAAAAATTAGTAGATAAAGCTTATAGTAGTGTAAAGAAATTAACTTATGCTGATACAATCGGTAAAAGTGATTATTCTTCTGTTAAAAATTTTATGAAACAATTTAGAGGTAAAACTATTAAAGCTGTTAGTTATTTTAATGGTAATATAAAAAACGAAGGAGTTATTAATATACCTAATAATTATGCTTCATGGTGGAAGAACTCTAATTTTTATGGTAGTTATATTCAAGTAGATAGTGAAGGTGGTATTTTCACTCCACACAATAATTGGGTAAGTGAAGACCCTCTTGATGAAAGTCCAGTTTTTAAAGAACCTAAAAATCAAGGTGTATTAATAGTTGATACACTAAATAAGATTAGTGCAGAAAAATATAAACAATCTTTTTTAGATGGTATTACTCACTGCTTCTTTACTCCTATTAAAGAATGGGCTATTGATAAAAAAGAAAATAGTGAAACTAAAAGTACTGCTAAAAAATATAATGCTATGATTAATAAAATTAATAAGTATATAGAACAATATAAAGAAGGTATACCAGAGGATAATATTCAGTTAGTAGCTGATAATTTACAGATTAAAATAGAAGTAGATATACCTTCACCTATTGATAGAAAGGTAAATTTATTAACTATTGAACCTCAAAAAAAACCATTAAAAACTTTTAAGTTTCTTAATACTAGAATCAATCACATAGATGTAAATAATTTAACTTCATTAGATAAATATGAAGAGGTAAGTAGTAGTGAAATAGAAAAAATTAAAATAGAATTAAGTAAAAATAAAGAGTTTTATTTATATAGGGTTAATGCTGATGGTATTAGTCAATTAAATACTATTGATAAAAGTTATAAAGTAAATAATGAATATCAAGAAATAGTAAGTGATTTTGAAAATAATAATAATATTAAAGCTTTTAGATTAAATCATTACAAAAATAAAGGTTTATCTTTATTTTGTAAACAAAGTGTGAGATCTAATAATACTATTGATTTTATTAAATATTTAAAAACCTATGGTGCTAAAAACTTTAATCACATAGATATGAGTAAGGCATACACTAAATCTCATAAGTGTTTTTGTTATGAAGGTATTCTAGGTAAGATTACAGATTTTAGAAAAACTAATAAAATACATAGTATTGGATTATATCAAATATATAATATTAAATTTAATGGTAATGATATGATTGAAAAATTAGGTATTCTTCATGAAAATAATATTTATCCATCACCTGAATTAAAATACTATCAATCATTAGGTATTACTTTTAATATTTCTTGTGGTGCTTGGGGAACTAGCACAGATATAGATTTTGGTAAAGGTGAAGAAGATAATACAGGTATGTTTACAAAAATTAATGGTGTCCGTGTTTATTGTAAGTGGTATGGTTGTTTAATTAAGATAGATACTAATAACTATTGGAGATTTAGTAATTGTTGTGAAGATTATGGTAAGATTATTAAATATTATTATGATTTAGATGAAGAAAACCCTGATAATTATGCTAATATATTTCAAGGTGAAGGTGATTATGGTGTTATTGAATATAAAAAAAGAGCTGTATATCATTATTCTCACATAGCATCATTCATTACTTCTTATCAAAGATTATCTATGTTAGAACAATTATCTAAATTTAAAGATTTTAAACAAGTAGCTCGTATTTGTGTTGATGGTATATATTTTAAAGGTGATGTTGAGGTATGTGAATTATTTTCTCATAAACAAGATAAAACTTTTGGTAATGACCCTTGCAGAACTTATTGTGAAGATAATAGTGATGATTCAGGTTATGATAGATGGTTTGAAGGTGATTATTTAGGTAAGGATAGAGAACATAATTTAATAGAATATCATAAAGGAGCTGGTGGAACAGGTAAAACTCATTATAATCTAACTGATAAAGGTTTAAACTCTATTGTGTTTATTAGTCCATCTTGGAAATTATCAAGAAGAAAAAATAATGATTATGGTGTTGATAGTAAGTGTTTTTATCACATACTAACAGAAGACCCTGATGTATGGAGACCTATTTTTTATAATTATAGCACAATTATTATTGATGAGGTAAGTATGTTAAAAGATACAGAAAAAAATATAATTATTAATAGATTTAATAAACATAAAATAATATTCTGTGGAGATGTAGGATTTCAATTAGATCCTGTATACACAGCAGAAGATATTCAAAATCGTAATGTAGGTGCTTTTAAACCAGTTTATAAAGATAAAATTATCCCTACTATTGAACATAATACTATGCATAGATGTAAGTGTAATATTTTAAAAGAAAATTTATTAATGTTAAGAGAATTAATTGAAAAAGTAGGTGATAAAATAGATAATAAAAATCTATTAGATATATTGAAGAATGTTAAAATTCATGATAAAGATAATATTGATTATGATATTAAAGATTATATTATTACTAAAACTCACTTATTAAAAGATGATTATACTGAAAAATATAAAGATTTAGAAAAATATTATGTTATGAGTAAATCTCGTGATTATTGTAATGGTGATATAGTAATTGGTCAAAAACCTAAATTAGTTAAAAGTGAAATTAGACATGCTTTTACAATTCATAGCTTACAAGGTGAAACAGCAGAATATAAATTATTTATTGATATTAATGGTATTAATAGTTTAAGAATGTTATACACCGCCATCAGCAGAGCTAAATACTGGAATCAAATCGTTTTTATTAAATAAAAAATATATTATATATATTATAATGTGTGATAATTTTACTAATTATATAAATAATATAAATAATATTTGTGGTGAAAATATAAATAATGTTGTACAAGATTGTAATATTTCTTGTATGATCTCAATTGTTGAAATATTAAATAATTGTTTATCTTATTTAATTAATATAAATTTTGATAAACAATTAGAATATATTATATCCTATTGTTATAATGTTAATCACCCTTCATAATATATTAAAGATAATTTAATATATATAAATAGGATAAAATAGGTAATAATGGTTAATTATAATAATGGTAAAATTTATAAAATTGTTGATAATACTAATAATAAAATATATGTAGGTAGCACTACTAAATATTATTTAAGTGATAGATTATCAGGACATCGTTGTGATTATAGAAGATATTTGAAAGGGAAACATTCATATGTATCTTCTTTTGAAATTATTAAAAATA
>Ga0070751_1001548_pt1 | contig 13490 bp, 15 predicted proteins | sample VirMetDEL_Aug_28_FD_78514 | JGI IMG/M metagenome (GOLD analysis project Ga0070751, IMG submission 78514) | Aqueous microbial communities from the Delaware River and Bay under freshwater to marine salinity gradient to study organic matter... | ecosystem: Environmental > Aquatic > Marine > Coastal...
ATCTGCAAAAACAGGGTGGTGCGCAAAACCCAGGTGACAGGTCCGGCCAGCAGCCACGCGCGCGGTACTTGCAGCGCCGCCGGCAAAAACGGGTTACTCCAGACGCTGTACCACTTGAGGTGTTCGTAGTCGTGAACGAAATCAACGACAAGGACGGTGTCGCCGTCGTCGCGTTGCTCCACCGAAAATTTGTCGGCGATCCCCGACCAGCGGGCACCCGCATAGTCACATGTCAACCCGACGGTGCGGCCCTCGCCGTTATCAAGCCTTGACTGGTAGTCGTGAATCCACTGCGCGGCCGGGGAATCGAACGGCAACTCCAACTGGCCCGGCCCGGTGTCGTTGGACACCCAGGTCAGTTTCGCCCCGTACTCGTTGCCCAAAACGTGCTGAAGATTCCATTCCGCATCCCAGATGCGGCACAGCGGCTGCTCGCGGCGGATCTTTTCCTCCGCGATTTTCTGCTGGCGGGTAGCCTCCAAAATCTGCGCCGGAGTGTTGGTCACGACCCGGCCCACCCGTAGGCGCGGATCCACACCTGTCCGTCGGATCCGTCACCGGCTTGTCCGACCAGCGGCCATCCGCCCGCACCGCCCCCGCCGGGATGGTTACCGGGATTGCCCGGTATCTCCTCGGCGCCGCAGCCGGGATAGGTTTTGCCGTTGAACTCCAAGTCGGCGACGCCTTCACCGGCGACGGTGGCGCGCAGCTTGCCGCCCGTCCCGCCCGCCGATTCAATGGTGGTCATCCCGGAGGCGACGGCGGTGGACTCCTGGCCGTCCTCGCCGTCGATGCCGCCGAACAGATCACCGGAAACGAACGCCTCGACGCCGCGGCCGCCGCGTCCGCCGGCGCCGACAACCCCGGCGATGTAGAACGTGTCCGACGGGATGTCCACGCCACGGACAATGGTTTGGTAAACCATTGTGGATGCGCCGCCACCGGATCCGGTCACGGCGATACCGCCGCCCTCACCGCCGCCGCCGCCGCCGATCACGACAATGTCCAAGGCGTCAGCCCAATCCGGGATCTTGTAGGAGTAGGTGCCGGCGAAGCTGAACCGTGTCGTCACATCCTTCGGCGATCCAGTGTTCAAAACCGTGGTGGCCTCCAGGCCGTACGGCCGCGACCAGCGCCGCGGCATCACCAGCTGGCAGGTCGCCCCACCCGTCGCACCCTTATAGGAGACCGGTAGCTCAAACTCCTGCGTGTACGGCGGGATCGGGTACACAAAAATTTTGGCGGCACCCATCTGCCCCAAAATGTTGGTGTCGTTGGCGTCCCGATACATCAACTCGGAGCGGTCCAAATCAATCACGGCGCCGCCGTTGGCCTCGGTGACCTCAATGTCGGTGATATACCGTTCACCGTTGTCCCCGCCGGGCTCACGCTCCCCCGGATCGCCCACCCACTGAAAATCCGGGAGCGTCCAGATCGCCGACCCGGAGGTGGCCGCCGCGGTCAACACCCACTTGATGTACATGACCTGATCGGTCGGGTTGCTGACCGTCACCGTTCCTGACGCCGAGGTGGCCGTAGAAGTGAACTCCGAGATGATGTCGTCTTCATACCAGTGCGGCTGCCCGGCCCGCAGTTTCAGGATCAGGTTGCCGTACTGCTGTTTGATCGGGTCGATGTTCGCGGCGAAATCCGGTTCCTCATACATCAACACATCGAGTTTGCGGGTGCCGGAAATGTCGGTGACCACCTCGATGGTGGTGGGTTTCGGATCCGTCGACCACTGATCCTCCTCGTAGAAGAAGATCTGCCGGAACATGGATTCGTTCCACTCGAAACTCGTTGTGGTGTCGATGATGTGGAAACCCAGCTCCATGTCGCGGTGGAGCCGTTTCACCGCCTTTTGGGTGGATCCGGTCTGAAACGCCCCGGTCTTCCACGTTGAACGGATCGGGGCGTCGTAGATGCCGCTGACCTGACCTTTGGCCAGCCACACCCCTTCCCGGCCGGCGTCGTCGCCGTGCACATGGAAGGAGTGTTCGCCGCGGCGGATGGTGATTGAACGGATACCGGGATCGCTCACATTCCCGGCCTTCCCGTGTACTGCATCTGCGCCAACCTGCCCTGCCTCGACAATTCCCGTCCGACGCTTTGCGCGTCGGTGGTGTAAATGTTGTCCACTTTGAACACCGGCTGCTGCTCCACCGGCAGCGGTGTTTCCGGCGAACCGAACTCGGTGGACAGAAAACTTGATGCCGTGTTTTGAAACATGGCCGGTCCCGGCGGGGTTCCGCCGGACATGCCGTGCTGCATCGTGTTCGGATCCACCGCTGCGCCCTGCATGTTCAGACCGGCCTGAGTGGCCTGGGTTGCACCGGAAGTCATCAGGTCACCGAGGGCGCCGTTGATATCCCAGTTCGGCATGAACCCGGTGTAATCCTCGTTCAGCCATCGGGGCTGACCGAACGGGGTCAACTGTTGCAGCAGGGCGTCAGCGCCGATGCCGAGGAGGTCGAATCCGTAGGTGACGCCGCGTTTGGCGGCGTTGGTTCCCAAACCGATGGCGAACTGTGTCGCCGACCCCGCCGCCTGACCGGCCAACGGCCCGCCGCCGGCGCCCATCGACCCGGCTGTTGCTGCCGCCGAAGCGGCAGTAGCCACCGCGGACGCGGCCTGGTCGATGACGGCGTTGATGACTTCCCCGCCCATGTCGATCGCCCCGGCGATCGCCGACTCCCCGGCTTTCGCGGTGGATCCGGCCGCCGCCGGGATCGCACCGGCGGTGCGCATGTCCTCAAGGAACTTGCGGTCGACCGCGCCGCCGTTGGCAAACCCGAGAAGTTTCATATTCTTGCGTATCTTGCCGCCGGGCGTTGTCGGGTCGGCGCGCCAGCCGTTCCACCACCACGGGAACCACGTCTCTAAATCTTTCATCGGGCCGCGGATGCCGGCTTTTGGACCGGAGATGATGCCGTTGCCCCAGTCGCCCCAAATGAACGGGACTTTAGGTGTCCCTGAACCTGACCGGCCTATATCGCCGCCCGGGCCGGTTTTGTTCGGATTGAACATGTCGTCGACAATTTTGGCGGTGGCTGCCCCGCCGTTGGCCCTGTGCAACGCTTTACGGAAGCCGTACACCTTATTCTGCCCGCCCATCGCCGACACATCCTTGGCGGACAGGACATGTTCGCCGTTGGACAGCATCGCCGGAATGGAATCCGAGCGGGAACTTCCCGGACCGCGCACACCACCACCAGTGGAGAACGGGCGATAAAAGTGTTGGGTGAACGCAGGGTCGAACGCCCCGGTTCCGCCTACGCCGCCGCGGGCCGCCGCCGCCTTGCTGCCCCAATTGAACGGGGTTCCGCCGGGAAGCGTGGCCTGCATGTGGCTGGAGTTGAATCCGACGTTGAACGCCCCCGGCATCGTGCCGGGCAGAAATCCGCGAGATGTCAGCCACTGCGCGGCGTTGCCGGTGGTCATCGACCGGCCCGAGGTGGGCATCCCGTCCATCAGGTTGACCAGATCCTCGATGGCCGAGCTGCAGTCAGCCAACCCCTGCGTGAGGTCGGCGGCCTGGGTTTGGCTGTAGGCTCCCGACGGAACCCTAGACAGCAGCGCAGCATCAAAGGTTTGGGCGTCAAGATAGGCAGACGCCCGGTTGGAGTTGAAGTAGCCGCGCCCCGCAGTTCCAGGCACCCCACCCAAACTTGATCCTCCGGTGACGTTGCCGCCGCCACCCAACAAACCACCAATGATCTGATCGGCGGCGTTAGCGCTCGTGCCGGGAACCATCGGGCCGCCCGTGGCGATATTGCCGCCCACCGAGGAACCGGCACCGAAATTGCGGTCAAGCCACGTACCGGCAAACGGACCCAACAAAATTTCGGCTCCGCTGCGCCGGCCCGGAGTGAAATCCGCCGGACCCGGTATCGCCCCGACCTGTTCACCATTGCCCCACTGCATCTGGCTGCGCGCCCACGACGCGGCAGCCAACGCCGCCGCCAGGGCGGAGACAGGGCCGAGAGCGCTGTTGGCCAACCCCGGCATCACCCGCAAACCTGAGTTGATGCCCGCTATCGCCGACGCCACCGTGGAAATACCTTTGATGGCTTCCCACGCGGCGAACGCCACCACCACCGCCTGAATCGCCCCCGGATGCTCCTTCAGGAACCCGAGAACCTTCCCCAATATCTCTGCCAAACCCTTAGCGGCATCAACAGCAGAGTTGAAGAACTCGCGGATGTCCTCGCGGTGAGCGTTGACCCAGTTACCCATCCGGTTCAAATACTCGGTGATCCGGTTGATGGCATCTTTCATCTTCTCGGTGTCATCACCGGCCTCACCACCGAACACCGCAGACAGGAAATTCGCGCCCACCCTCGCAATCGCCGTCTGCATGTTGTCAATCGAGCCCTGCAGGGTTTCACCAAGCTTCTTCGACATGCCGCCGGCGTGATCCTCAATGGACTTTTGCAGCATGTCCATCGTGATTTCGCCGTCTTTTTGCATCTTGTCGAACTGGTCGGCGGTCATCTGATACGAATCCTGAATCCAGGACTTCGCGGGCAGCCCAGCCTCCATGAGCTGCATCATCTCTTCGCCGGTCAGCTTGCCCTTGGCCTGAATCTGGTTGAAAATCAAGCCCATCCGGTCAATGCCGACCCCGGCGAACCCGGCAGCGTCAGCAACATCGGTCATGAACCGTTTCAAATCTTTAGTTCCCGCACCGATCGCCTGGGTGGCGGTGGCGAACGCCTGATCCAAAGCAAACGGTGTCCCGGTCACCGAATCAGTCACCGTTTTCACGATGTCGGCGACTTCCTCAGTGGACTTACCGAGCGCTTTCAGCTTGTACTTTGCGGTGTCAATGGTGACCAGCCGGTTGAAGCCCTTCGACAACGCGATGCCGGCCCCGGCGACACCCACACCGATCGCCGCGGTCAACCCCGCCGAAAACGCCTTCCCCGCCAACATCCCCATCGAGTTCAACGCCCCACCAGACAACTGGCCGCGCCAACTCGAAATGATCCTGCCGACACCGATACTGCCCGCGCCGTCGGCGAAACTGTGCGCGAACTTGCTGCCCGCCTCCTTGGCTTTCAAACCGCCGACAACACCCTTGCCGATGACCTGACCGATCCGCGCCCCGACACGATCCAGCTTCGTGTTCGGGATGCCGGCCATGATGTCCTGGTCGGGCCGCCACCCGTCCTTCATCGCCTTCGACGCGGTGCGCGACATCCGTTCGCCGATGTCGCGTCCCGCCTTGTCGGCGGCCTTCCCGGTTCCGGCCAATGCCTTTTTGACGCTGTCCTCAAGTTTTGAGGTTTCCCCGAGGATGGAGACGTAGGCGGTCCCAAGTTCAGTCGCCACTAAAGCCGCCTCTCCAACAGTTTCTGTTTCTTCGCCGCCAAATCAGCGGCCGACTTCGGGTCTGACCGCACCCCGACGCGGGGCTTCTCCTTCGGGCGTTTCACCGGTTTCGGTTTCTCCCCGCGCCCGCCGCCGCGCTGCCAGTTCGCCCACTGCAACGACACCAACACCGCCGCAGTGAAATCCATGTCCGGTGTCCACCACCACGATTTCGGGTTCTGCGCCCGATACAGCGCCGACTCCCCGGACGGCGGCAGGTTCGACACGAAATCGCGGAAATCCGTCCACGGGAAACCGGGTCCGATGTCGGACACCGTGACGCCCAACTTCGTCATCATGTCGTAGTTGACGGCCCCGCCGAACTCATCTAAGAGTTGGTCGAGGCCGCCAATTCCCCCACGGTCAACGTCGAACCCTCTTGGATCCGTTCGGCGATCTGCTCCAGCTCGAACAGCCGCAAACCGGACACCACCGCCAAATCGTCGTCGGAGATGAACGGGCGCAGCATCGCCAACACCACCTCGATGCCTTTGTCCTGGGCGTCCAACGGCTCCCCGTCCTCGCCGGTCATCTCGTCGATCGCCGCCAACGCTTTGTTCAACTCTTTGAACTCGGAGCGGGACATGCAATCGAAGCGGGGAACGCTGAACTGCAACGGTGTTTTCCCCTTGATCGGGTCGCCGTCCTCATCGAAGGCGTAGTCGCCGTCCTTGTCGACGGGCAACACGATGTCGATGCGTGCGGAGCGCCGGTTGGCGCCCACAATGGGTTTCATCACGGGATGGGCCTTTCTTATCGGGACGGACAATGTGGGGACGGTGACCCCGGTTGGGTGTGGCCCGTCCCAAGCACCACCCAACCGGGGAACCTGGGTTACGAGCCGGCAGCGTGACCGGAATCGGTGATGTACTCCATGACCGCTTCGGAGCCGTCAGCGGGCTTGTAGCAGTCCACGGTGATGGTGTACTTGAGCAAATCTGAGTTCACATAGGACACGTCTGCAAGGTCCACCACCATGCCTTCGGCGATGACGAGGCGGCGTTCCTTGGATCCGTCCACAGTGTGAACGACGAACGCTGAACGGGGACGCATCGCCGAGGAGTGCTCGATGGCGATGGTGCGGTTACCGCCGCCATCAACACCCAACGTCACGTTGGGGCCGAACACGGTTTCCAGCACGTCCGGGTCGGATTCGAGCAGCGACAGCTGCAGCGACTCCGAATAGGTGCCCTGCGTCGTTTTGACGAGGTCGGAGCCGAACGCGTAGTGCTTGGTGATGTCCCGGTCGACGGTGAGGGTTATGCCCTCCTCGCCGAGCCAGCCGTGGTCGACGAACAGCGCGTTCAGCGGCGATGTCGCATCGGTGGGCAGCGGGGTGCCGAGCGGCGCCCGATAGAACACCCCGCCGGAGTCAGGTCGTGTGGGAGCCCACACCAAGGTTGAATCAGTCATGTCCGCCCCTTTCAGGCAACCTTGGGACGGGCCATGAACGGGTTAAGTATTCAGTTGTGTGTGCAGTTGTTTATTCAGTTGGATATTCAGTTGTTGTTCAGTTATGAACCCGGCAGAGCGCCGTAAGTGGTTGTGGACACCGATATGTCGCCGTGGAACTGCCACCGCTCCATGTCCATCACATCCGGGTGGGGCAGATCGACCGGGCCTTGCTCACCAGACCAATCCCGAATCCACACGCCATCCACTTCGGTGGAGATGGCGTTGCGCAGCGCAGTCCTCGCGGTGGCGGTCATCGCCTCCACCGTTTCCACGTCCGGGCCGAAACACTCCACCAGGATCCGCGCAACATCGGTAACGGGGTTGTCCCACCGCCCGCCGACACGGGACACCTGAACGAACCTGACAGGTCGTTTCTTCGGCATCCTCGCCGACACCTGCGCATACACACCGAACGCCTCGGCGAGAACCGTGATGACGGTTTTCACGGCGGGTTTCGGCGTCGGATAGATCGTCACCCGTTGAACGCCTTCACCAACGTGTTGTATTTGGCGTTGTGCCGGATCGCGTGCGGGCTGACCGCCGCAACAGTGACACGCCAACGCCCGAACGGCCGGCGGGCGCCCGGCTGTGAACCGACCACATATCCGAGATCGGTCGGGCCATTCAGTTTCAGCGTCTGATTAGCTGTGTCGGCCACACCCTGGGCGACCGCCTCCAACATCGCCTGCGTTTTCTGGCGGTAACGGACATCCCGAAACCCGGCAATGTTCTTCTTGAACCTGATGGCCGACATCAGTTTTCCCGCTCCGACACCACACCCACCGAGCGGACACTGACCCGCCACGGCGACAACCGGTCCCTCAACGCGTTCGTCAACCACGGACCCGACGTGGTGGCCGACTCAACCCCAACATGAACCTGCGCATACTCGCGGCTGGTGGAGTAGCCGGTGGCGTCGTAGTCGGCGGTGGTGACCGACGGCTTGTCGAACACCGCCGCCACCATCGTCGCCACCACCCTGGCCACCGGGCCGGGAACCGGATCAGGTTCCCGGCCCAGATAGCCCACCACCAGATCGGATGCCTGATCCAACTGGTTGGCCACCGCAGTGGTTTCAGCGGATGTGAGTGACCGCCCGAGAGCGGCCACCACATCACTGCTGGATGCCAGCGCCATGACTAGGAACCGGCGTTGATCACCGCGGCCACCGGCACCGGGGCGTTCGAGTAGGCGGTCGCACCGGTCGACAGGACATAGCCGTACCTCGCCTTGAACCTGAGGGCGACCATGTCCTTCTCGGCCAGGTTGATGGAGTTGACGGTGGCCTGATCCAGGTATTTCACCTGAATGTCCTGCCGCACCCCGATCCTCACCCGGCTCGAATCGACCACCAGGGCAGTCGCCAGCGACGCATCCCAGGTGCCGTTCCGCGAGAACGACGTGTTGAACCCGGCGAACTGCTCGTCCCGGAAGATCGGCAGACCGTTGGCGTCACGCAAATTCACCACGTCGTAGCGGAACGTCAGGTTCGCGCACAACGCATCCGGCATCAAACCCTCACCGGAAAGTGTTTTCGCGCACTGGGTGACAGCGCCGACGATGTCGTCGGCGTTCGCCGCGCCGGCGGTGATCGTCTGGGTTTGCGAGGCGTCCGACGCCGCGGTGTACAGCGCCGACGAGGTCCACGAGGCGGGCTTGCCGTAACCCCAGAAAACGGCCTGGTCGAGCTTCTGCCCGATGGCTTGGCCGGCCAGCGACGTGATCTCGGTGAGCACATCGGTGGTGGCGTCGTCGAGGACGTTCTCGTGGACCGGGACGATGACAGCGATCTCCTCGGCCACCATCGTGACGTTCTTCCACCGCACCTCGGAAGTGGGTTTGGTGCCGGAGGTGTCGCCCACGTCCTCAGTGACCCAGCCGGCCTGCGGCAGCGCCGCCAGCATCGGCAGATTCGTGGTCTTCGTGCCGAGGTTGACCGTCGGGAACGCCTGCAATGCTTGCGAACCCGCAGCCGCCGACTCCAACAGCACCTGCGAGTAGGCGTCCTCGATGAGTGTTGATACATCTGACCGGTTGATGTCAACCATGATGTTTTACCTCTTTCATTGGTTGCCCGACAGACCTTTCAACTCTGATCGGGGCGTCTTAATCGTGCGAGCGCAGCGAACGGATTGCCGCCGCCGCGCGTTCTTTCGGGTCCATCGCCTGGGTGTCGGAAAGAACCCCGGACTTCAGACCGCGAACAGATTTGGTGGACTTTGCCTGTTTCTGCTCTGCCCGCCATTCCAGAAGCGCATCCCCCGAAGCTTCTAGTTCTTCGCGGGTGGTGCCCGACAACGCTGACGCGGGAACACCTTTGGCGGCGGCGACAGTGGCTTTCAAAGCGTTGTGTCGTTCCGCAGCCAACTCCTGCTCGAGCTGCGCGGCGCGTTCCCGCTCCCGCTGCAACTCGGATTTACTCGCCTCCTGCAAATCGTCGAATTGGGCCGCTTTGGCTTTCAACTCGTCGAACCCGGCGAACTGCTTTTTCACTCGGTCGATGCGCTGGCCGATGATGCGGTCCAGTTGTTCTTGCGAGGTGATCGGATCGAAATCGTCGATATCGTCGACTTTCTCGTCACTCATTGGTATCTCCCCTTTCCGGGGGTGTTGTTTCCGTCGATTGACCCGCTCGACGTGAGCGTCAACCCCGCATTTATGCGGAGAAGCTATTTGGCGCCGACATCCAGTTGCCGCCAGGCGGCCAACACAGATGTGGCGTCACTGGAACCGGCCATTTCCACAGCCTTGTCGTATTCGACACCCCACTGCTCAGCCAACTCGGCGTACTGGGGCTCCACCTCATACAAATACTGGATGGTGTCAACACCCATCGGGATCGCCTGCGCGGTGCAGTAGCAGTGGTCGTGATACTTCTCGCCAAGCGCGCGGCTGCCCCGCGTGCGGCGGCTCCGCGACGTCCCCTTGCGGGATCCGATCTGATACATCGTTTCCTGCTGTTCCCGGCGGGCCAACGCTTCCTCGCGGGTCATGAACCCGGCTGAGATCATCCGTCGGTCAGCCAACGACAAATTCGTTGAACGACCAACCACCCGCAACGCGTTTTCCTCCGACCGAAACAAATCCTTCGTCCGAGAAGCCGCCAAGCGACAAAACGCGCACGCATCCGGCCGGGCCACACGCACCCACCGCATCCCGTTATTCGTCGCATTCGACAACGTGGTTTCCCGGTCGCCGTCATACACCGCCCGCTGCAAAGTGCCGGCCATCCGGTCCAACGCGTCAGTTCCGTCGGCGCCTAGCGCCCACTGCGCCGAGTTCTGGTACTTGCTGCGGTCTGGAAGCTCCGCAACAGCGACCTGAGCGTTGGGGAAATCATTTTCAAACCACTGCGCCGAAAAGTCTGCGGCTATCTTGTGATATCCCAACGCGATATCGGGAAACGCACCCGAAACGTAAGTGAAGAAATCCACGTCTTCAAACCGTGCGGCGGCATCCCACAACCGGATCATGTCGTCCTTCGACCGCGACACCAGCTGGTCGAGAATGAACCTGCGTTCAACCGCCGAGATCGGCATTCACATCACCGCGTGACGATGGCGTCTTGCTGAGTTTCCGGCGGATTAGGCATCGTTCCGCGCTGCAACGCCGCCATCAACCCGTTCACCTGATTACGGCGGACACCATCCTTGATGGCCTGAATCTTCTGCTGCGACACACCAGGAATCATGTCCACCAGCTCCTCGATCGGGATACCCGAGGCCGCCAACTTCTGCACACCATCCACCACCGCCGCGAACGACCGGGCCTCGGTATCCCGCCACACCACCTCAGCGGAATCATCATCCAACGCAGAATCCCCGGTGATCATCCCCGACAACCGGAAACACTGCTCCCAACTTTCACCGAAACTGTCGCGTTTCTGCTCCGTCTTGCGCTGCTCATTGGCCTCCGCCGACGCCAACGCATCCGCAGACACATGCGACAACTTCGGATTCAACTTGCTCGGCGACACCTGGGCCACAGTGGCAATGAACTCCAGCATCTCCACCAACTTCTGGTCATACTGACCCAAATCCGCCGGCGCGAAACTTGAAGTCTTCACATCGGTGTCGTCGAACGCCCACACCCGGCGCGCCGAAGCCATCAACACCTCATCGGCCGAACCAGACCAGCCCGTAATCACCTTCTGCGGAAACGCTCCGAACCTACTCACGATCAGCGAATCGAAATTGACGCTGTTCAACGCCCGCTGCAACACCAGAAGCGGCTCAATCTCCCCCACGATCACATCATCGGCGTCCCGCGCATTGATAAACCTGACCACCGGACACACCTCGGCGCCGTGCGGAACCGGCTCACCAGACTCAAACTGGCCCATCGTCCGCGCAAACTCGATCGTGTTCGGATCCATCAACGCCGTCGACGCCGGAACCTCACCCAAATCAATCGGATACATGAACTCGTCGTCATACACCAACGCTTTTCGGCGCGGCTTAGCAAACGACGTGTCCACCCACATCTCAAACGCGAACTGCGGCCACTCATCAGATTGCGGATCCTCATAAATCGCCGTCATCTGCCTCGGCGACCGCGGCCTCCACCGCACACCATCCTCGGCCTGCGTCACCGCCACATAGGCAGCCCCATACGTGATCGCCGGCCGATACACCTCCACCTGGCGGGCATCCATCCGGTTTTCCTGCCACACCTGCCAGCCCGGCGCGTTCTCCTTCGCCAACGCCGACCGATACCCGATCACACACAAATTCTGGGCAAACGCATCCCTGACCAGCGGCAAAACATTCTTCAACGACAGCCGCGCCAAATCCACGATTTCCTGCTCCGCAGCATCAGGCACCGACGGATATCCACGGTTACCGATCATGTATTCGTAGATCGTGTCCAACACCGCGCGTTCACTGCGACGCAGCAGCCACATATCCGCGACAAGCTGCCGCAGATCCTCATCGGACAGCATCATACGAAACACGCCTTCCCTGAACGAACCTTCGGAACCTCCGCAACCTCGCTGGACTCCAAACCCCACAACGCCAACGTCGCCGCCGTCACCGGCGTGATATCCGACACCGAATCCTTACGTGACCAACCGAAACCCGAATCCCCGATACGGCGTTTCCGCGCCGAACCCAACGCAATGTTGAGCAACGGCTGATCCAAATGCCGCAACCGGCCATCCAACACCGAATCGAAAAACCCGCCGAACGCCGCCGCCATCTGCCGGGCCGTCGTCACCGTCACCGTCACCCCACGCTGCCGCAACGGATCAACCAGCGACGCCGCCGCAGACATGCCATCCACCACCACCGCGCGAACATCATGCCGCTCACACATATCCACAAACCGCTGAACACCCCAGCCAGGGTCACCCCGCCGAGTCTCCACCACATCCACATACGGCAAACCATCCACCGTCCAGCCCGCCGACGCGATCGTCGCCATCGACCTATCCGGCGACACATCCAACGACAACGCCACCACCCCACCGGAATCCACCAAATTCGGGGCCGCGCACACCGCCCACGAATCCGCCGAAATCACCCGGTGACCGGCAGCGCCATCCCAAATGCCCAACGCCTCACGGGCGAAATCATCATCGGTCGGGAACAGCCGCCGCATCCGCTGCAACGCCCGCTCCGGCGTCCGGCCAGGAAACGACGGATTCGCCGCCGCCCACGCCTGCCGATCATCCAAATCAGCATCCGGTGGAGCCGAAAACTCCACATACAACAAACCCTCCGCGCTGCCATCCAACGCCGACCCCCGCAAATTCGTGAACACCTCCGACGGATCTGTCGGCTTCGGCGGCGTACCCATCAGAATCGCCTGCGGATTCTCCGACTGATTCATCGTCGGAACAATGTCGGCCATCGCCCGCTCCGACAAAATCTGGCCCTCATCCAAAATCAAACGGCGAATCTTCGCGAAACCACGCAGCGCGTTGTTCTCCCGCGCCATAAACAAAATCCGTGACCCGTTACGGAACGTGATCGACTCATTGCCCGCCGCCGTATAAATCTTGTCCGGGTCCACATGCGGACGCAGCAGCTCCGACTCGGCCAGGCCGCGCAACGCCTGAAACGTCTCCCGGCACACCTTGAAGTGATGCGCCGTCCACACCGTTGTCGTCCCAGGATTGATGATCGCATCCGCAAAAACGATCGCACTGATCAAATACGTTTTCCCAACCTGCCGGGGAATCGACACCATCACCGTGTCCGCGGCGTAATCACCATTCGCGTTCTTGCCGTGAATCGCCTTCGACAACTCCGACTGCCACGGATCGAACGTCAACCCCAGCTTGCCGCACGTCGCCTCCACCGCCGGCCCCGACGACGACACAATGCCGTCAGGAAGAACTAGTCGAGCAGCCTCACTCAGCAACCCACGCCTCATCAGCTGTGGCAGCCGCAACCGAAATGTCGTCAGTGACATCAGTCATCGCGTCGAGCTGCTCGGCGATGTCCACCAGGCGTCGGGACAACGCCGCCAAGTCGCGGGGATGGACGTTGCCGTTGTCGATCTCGTCGGCAATCTTGTCGCGCAATGCTTCAAGCAGTTCGCGGCGGCCCGACTCTGCGGCAGCCTTGACGGTGGAGCGGCGCTTGAGGTGGGTGACAGCAGCCATTTCGGGGCCTCCTAGCCTCTCTGGATTAAGGGTTGTAAAAAATGTTGCCGCA
>Ga0070751_1001551_pt1 | contig 13470 bp, 24 predicted proteins | sample VirMetDEL_Aug_28_FD_78514 | JGI IMG/M metagenome (GOLD analysis project Ga0070751, IMG submission 78514) | Aqueous microbial communities from the Delaware River and Bay under freshwater to marine salinity gradient to study organic matter... | ecosystem: Environmental > Aquatic > Marine > Coastal...
CGTTAGTTCCAATAGCTACACCTAAATTAGTTCTAGCAGTTGAGGCAGAAGTTAAGTCAGATAAGTTATTTGCTTTAACAAGTTTAGCATCTAATTGAGTTTGGATATTAGATGTTACATTATTTAAGTAACCAAATTCTGTATTTGAAATTGTACCATCATGGATTTTAGTTGCGTCAATTGCAGCACTAGCATTAATGTCAGCATTAATAATTGTTCCATCTGCAATCTTAGCACTTGTTACAGCACTATCATTAATTTTAGCAGTTGTAATTTGAGCATCAGCAATATGTTGAGTATCAATAGAACCATCTACATAATGTTCTGAGTCAATACTGTCATCAGCAATTTTTGCATTAGTAACTGCATCTGCTGCTATTTTTGCAGTAGTAACAGAACCATCTACCAATATAGAAGTAGTGACTGAATTTGTTGGAATAGAAGTATTGGTTCCAGATAAAGCTGCTACATAAATAGTTATTGATTCATTTTGTAATGATCCAGAATCCCAAGTTACATTTACAGTTGTGTCTGTAGAAAATGAAGATGAGCTAATGGTTCCGTAAATAGTTCCTGTAGATGAACCTACAGCTCTTACTCTACGATTAGCATGATAGAAAGATGTTACGTCAACTCCTGCTACTGTAAATGAAGTTGCACTAGCATAAGCAAATGTAAATGATGCATCTCCATCTCCATAGATAATCCATTGACTATCGTTATACCATTCTCTAGTGTCTGCAAGAATAGCTCTTATTGCATTATTAATATTAGAAGGTAACATACCTTCTGCAATACTAACTCCTCCTACTGATGTGTTATTTGCTGCTGTGCTTGAGTAATCTTTAATTCCTGTCATGTATTATCCCATAAACCATGTAAAAACTTTGTCAGTTTCTACATTATTTTTATTAATTAAACTATTAACAGATTCTTCCAATTGTCGTTGAAAAAACTCTTGAGTTTCAAAACTGTATCTAACATTATCTATATCTCTTTCAATAACATCAGCCATTATCTTAAACCTGCTTTACTAGCTATTATATCAATACCTTGTGCATGAGTAAACAAAGTGCCAGAAGGTACTTTAATATTAGCTTTAAAATATCTACCAGATTGTCGTACTGGATTCATGCCAGTACTGTTCATAACTGAGGTAGAAGACGTTGATTCTGCATCAGCTAATCTATCTCTAGTTTTAATAGTAACAGTAGCTTCTGCATCAATAATTGGTCTAATTCCTTGAATACTTGCTCTTAAACCAGGAAATACTTCAAATTCGCTAGTTTCAATTTCAGAAATATTAGACGTTCCTGAAAAAATAGCAGCTTTGTAATTTTCATCAATAGCACCTAAATATCTTTGTCCACCAGACCAAAAATCTGTATCTAATGCAATATTAATATTTTCTAAGTTTTGAGAAATAATGTCCATTAGTTCTACAGTATAAGCTCCCACAAATTGTGAAAAAATAAAAGATGAATTAGCTTCTGATAATGACCATTTTTGAGTAGCATAATTATAAATTAAAATTCTATCACAAATACCTGTAGTATTATTTGTATTTTGAGCAGATGGATATAGCCATAAAGCCAACTGATTAAAAGGATCTGTTGCTGCTACAATTCTATCTGTAAATGCTTTGTTCAAATCAAGATCAAAAAATCTATTTACTTTTTCTGCACCAATAGGAATAACGCTATCACCATTAATTTGATAAAATCCATCGTCTGCATAAAAGAATACTTGTCTATTATCTTGACAGACTGTTTGTCCATAAACAGCTCCTCTATTAGGAGAGATAACAGAAAATCTAAATATTGTTGCACCACCAACATAATCCATACGAACTATTTGGTTTTGTCTAAAGATATATCCAACTTCTCCAGAAGATATGGCAACAATCTCTCCACCAGAACCTGGAAGATCTTGATAGTCTGCTTGTTTATTTCCTGATGTCCATGTACCAATATCATTAATACCAGACCATTGAACTCTATTGGTATTACTAGCTTGATTACCTGTAACTAAAAAATCTCTTATGACACCACTTGTTCTAAATACTGGAGGTGTTCCATCTGTTGCTATAGCAGAAAGATTAGCAAAGTTAGTAGATGTTCCCATTAAATAATATTGAGGTGCATCTACACCATTACTTGCTATGACATAATTACCAAACTGAGTAAATGTCCAAAAGTCTGTATTACCACCAGTTAACGATCCTTTTCTTGAAGTAAAAGTTCCACCATCTAATTGATAGATATCAGTATTATTAGCAACAAAATTATAAACATTATTGGCACCATCTCTAAAAGAACCTCCTCCTCTACAATCTGCACCAATGTTATTAGAAGAATAACTAACTAATGATGGAAATCGTTTATATGAATTTAATGCATAATATACATTAGTTGCTACATTGGATCCAGGATTATTATGGCTTGGTTGATCAGGTAGCCATTCTCCAAAAGAAACTTGCATATTTACTCCTAGCTAGATGCTTTTCTACGATAGAAAGATAAATCAGTACTTACATCTGTACGTTGTACAACAGGTGCAGCACCATACGAATCTGTTCTATCATTGTTCTCGCATCGTTCTAAAGATGCTTGATACATTCCTAACCATTGTTGTTGTTGGTTAGGCTCGATACCACCCAAGAAATTAGATGCATGATACAAGCTACCATACAAATAAATACCAGGATGATAGGCAAGGATATAGTTAGTAGCAGTTCCAGAAGAAAGACTAGAGAATGATTTATAGTATTGTAAGTAACCTGTATAAGACGTATCAGGGGATGGAGCAAATCTAAAACTTTCTGTACCATTATCTGATTCTATACTATAAACTCTAGGTAATCCAGAAGTACTTGATCCTTTGGTTTTATACAAATTTGCAGGACTAATATATTCTAAATGATATTTGGTTCCTCCAGATAATATGTATAAAGATCTAGCTGCAATAAAACCAGTTGGTACTGTTACTGTTTCTGCATTAATAGTAATAGGATCAATTTGTTCCATTTGTCTGATTCTAAGTTTAGCATTAAAATCAGCTTCGCAAAGTTTAATAAAGTCATCAGCTATTTCAGAAGTTAAATCAGATCTATTAAGCCAATTAGCTATAGATGCTTTTAATTCTGTATAAGTTGTTAAAGCCATTATTCAAACATTCCTTTTGTTGTAACTATTACTTGTCTTTTTTGTCCAGTTTTTTTATTTACTTGTCGTGATCTAAATGCCATATATTTTTTTGGAGCATTTTTATCATTTTGGATTACATGTTCTAATGTATTAAATTTAGCAAAAGTAGATGATAAATTTTTTTTACTTTTTGAAGGTGAATATCCTGTAAATGCAGATTGAATTTCTGATTGTAATTTTTTAGAAGGTTTTTTTGAAAGGAAAACAGTAGTATTATTTCCAAATGAATAAGAATATCTACCATCTCCCATTAATTCAATTTTATTTTTAGCCATTAAAATCTCCCTGATGCAGTTCTAAAATACTTATAGTCGCTACTATTAAGTTTTTGTTTTAAAATTTTTTTTCTAGTTTCGTGTGGTAATCCAAACCAATTATTAGTACCATTATATTCTTTAGTCCACAAAGTTAAAACAAGTGTAGGAATACTAGCTACACGTTTCATGTCTTTGCCTACATTGTAACCTGAATCACCTTGGTTATATAAAGTTTTATTTTTTTTTAAGATTGAGTCTGTATTTTGAGATTGTTTAACAGTAAGTTTGCCATCTTCTTCAAAATAGTACTTTGTACCATCAGAATCTACAGATCTTAAAATACTCATTACTCACTTAGTTCAGTTACGTATAAATTTACAGTTCCAATTACAGCTACTTTTTCTCCTTGAGAAACTTTAAAAAATTCGGAAGTTTTAGCTTCCATAAATATTTTAGAAGTAGTTGCTGTAGGATTAACACCAAATTCTATATGACAATCAGCATCTGGAATTACTCTAACATATTCAATGTTTGCTCCAAATGCAGCAGATTGTGCAGATGTACCTGCTGAATTTATTTTTTGTGTAGTTACTGGTCGCATACCTTTATGCATATTTTTCTCCTAATAGTTAACGGGGGTGTTTCCACCCCCTAAAAGATTATCTTCTAATTACGAATGTTATCACACATTCACAAGCAGTTGAAGATCCGCCATCAGTAATGATTTCGATAGCTTGTCCTTCTTCTACTCTATTGTTTGCAGAAGGTGTTGAAGAATCAACATCTCCAGCAGCAGAACCATCATAAGCAACGGTGATACCACCATTAGTTACTGCTGTTCCACCAATCTCAAATGATAATGCAGCATCTGCTGTAGAAATAGCATTTTTGATTGAAGTATAAATTTTAACAATTCTACCTCCATCAGGTACTGCAACGAATGTGCTTCCTGCTGTACTAATGTCAGTTACTTTAGTTGTTAAAAAGTAGTCGTTTAATGTTCTCATTTTGTTTCTCCTATGTTCCGTCTATATCTCCATAAGACTTCATAGTTTGTAATGGGGGAGAACAAAGGGAGAACTCCCCCACTATTATTATATTACTACGAAGTAGTAAGGTCGTAAACTCCACCTGAAGCAGCTTCGTTTCTAGAGATCAATGTGAACTCGACAAGCATTTGTCTTTTCTCACTGTCACCAGTCTTAGCTAATTCATGCATAGTGAAATCTCTCAAGAATCCGATAGACCAATAGTCCATGTCTAGGACATGAGCATCTCTATCTCTTGAGAATCTGTTTGGTACAACTTCTAAGTCACCAAAGTCTGAAGAATATACATCGATAGAAGTATATAAAGTTTTATCTTCAGATGCATCGAACCTAGTTGATCCACCAGTAAAACCAGAAATTTTCTGTTTATTGAATGGGCCCACCATGATGATGGAAGGATTTCCACCAGCGTTCCATACGTTTTTGATAACTGTTTTCAAGTCAGCTTCTGTTAAAGCTCTTGCAGTACCATCAGTTCTAGCTGTATTACCCACACCGCCTGAAGCACCATCAGACGCAAATACGTCATTTGATGCAATCCAAGAGTTGATAGATCCAAATTTTCTAGCTGTTGAACTATCGCCAGAAACTTCAGCTTGGTTAGCTAACAATGTAGCTTCCATATCTCTTTTTAACTCTTTAGATTTTTTAGCGATTTGGTACGCTAATTCTGATGCTCTACCAGCTTTATCAACTGATTCTTGAGTACCAGTGATCACGACAGTTTTGTCCATGATCTGTGTTGTGTTTGACAATCTAGATGTTGCAGTTACAGCATCTAAACTTGCATCGTCACCTTCAACTACTGCGTTAGAAGTAGAAGCTGCGGCTAAACTATCAGTTTGCCACTCATGCAAAGTGTTTCTTACTGCTTCTCTAGCTGCTGAACTCATGAAAGGAGTATCAGTAGGAGAGATTGAGTAAATCACATCTTGCAAGTCTTCTCTTATACCAACAGCATCGTAAGTGTCGAATGTGTTTGTTGGTTGTGCCATGTTATTTTCTCCGTTAGGTTATTTAGTTAACATACCTAAAATTGCAGATTGAGCATCTTCAATACGCCCAGATTTCTTCAACTTAGATATTTTATTCCTTACGATAGATCTTTGAGAATTTTCAGAAACAGCAACGCCAGGTTTAACAACTTTAGGAGCCTTTTCTATTTTCTTTTGGATAATAGGTTTGCTTTGTTTAAAGTTATTATAAGCCATAGCATCTTTAAGTATCAGTAACAATCTATGATCTGATACTTCTGATATTTCTTGATCGTTATAACCATATCCTTTTAATAAGGATTTCATTCCAGATTTAAAAGAATCGATTTTATTAGGATCAGAAAATTCAGGTATGCGTTCTTGTGCAAGTCTAATTTGTTCAGCTAAGTAACTATTTTTTTTGTTACTTTCTTCTTCAGCTAATTTACTCTTTAAGAATCTAATTCTATCTTTCTGCTGTCGCATTTGGAAATCCACTTTTGACGCAGTAGTAGGATCTTCATCATAAAGACGTTGTAATTGCTGAGGACTCATCTGTTGTCCCATCATAGACTCAGCAGTAGCTATCGCTGTACTTAAATCTCTAATTCTCATATCGTATTGTTGACGCAAAACATTTTTTTCTTCTTCGATTTGTTTTCTCTCTAAAGATAAAGAATGTGTTTTTTGTCGATAGTCGGAATCTCTAGAATAACCTGCCTTAAGTTCATCAAGGGTAACCTCTAGCTCTTGACCTTGTACTTTGACGCGGTGGAGATTTGGTTTCTCGACTTCAACTTCAGACGCAGTTTCTTCTTTAACTTCCATGTTTTCTGTAGCATCGACATCTACTTGAGCTTCTTCAGATGCAGATTGGCTCTCTTGAGATGTAACCTGTTCCTCTACAGGTTCTACAGATGGTTCTGCTGTAACATTAGTTTCTGATTGTCCAGTTTCCTGTTTTGGCTCTTTAGGAGCTTCAGGTTGTGGATTCAGTAATCCTAAAATTTTATCAGCAGCACTCTTTACTGATTTATCAGTTGTTTGCATTATTATGCTCCTTTGTTAAACGCTTCCGTTATCGGATTGGCGTATTAGTGTTTCTAGCTCCGAGGAAGCTAGTTTACCAGTTTCCATCACAGTAACAAGATGACCTTTTATTTTGTCAAGCATATTAAATGCCATCCATAGTACTTGTCTTTGTTCATGGTCTTTGTAATTCGTATTGAATATTTCTGTTCGATATTGTTCAAACAGATAATCAAAAGCCTCTTTTACAATAGGGTCTTCTAAGATTAACTTAGCTTTAGTCCCCTTGGATATTTGTTGGTGTAGTTTGTTCTTGTCCATTTTCAAAAAACTTTTTTTGTTCATCCATTATTTTTTTAAATATATCACCTGATTGTCTTACTTGCTGTTGTTCTATCATAGAACGATTCTTTAATGCAATCTCATCAATCTTAGTTCCATATTTTAATTCCATTTCTTTAACTTGAAGTTCAAACTCTAATAGTTTTTCTCTCATTTTACTTTCAAGTTTTTTAATCTCAATTTGAGAATTAAGTATAGCTCTTTCGTTTTCACCTTGTACTTGAGCCAATGTAACTTTTTCAAATTCAGTAGGAGGTTTAGGAGGCAGTTGTGGCATTTGTGCCTGACCAACATCTGGATCCATAAAGTATGGTTCAACATTTCCTAGACCAGCATTTTCTACTAATTTACGTAATGTATGATAAATATTTTTAACATTAACAACTGGGCCAAATACATTCTGTTGTAAGTTAACAGCTTGTAATTGTCTTTCTAAAATAGCATTTAATAATATTAATTGTTGTTCTTTAGATCCAGTACCAAGTCCAACAGCAACAGTAATGTTCATTCTATCTCTCCACTCATAAGGTCGCATAGGAACAAATTTACCTCTTATACGTACAATTTTTTCTTTTTGTTGATACTTGCAAACATACTCAAATATTTTTTTAGCTAAATCTTTCACACCTGTTTCTGCAAATACTCTAGCTATTAATTCCATTCTCATTTGAGATTGAGTTAATATTTGGTTAATACCTGTTGCAGTTTTAGTATTTAATGTGTCAGGCATTAAACCTTGTGATTGTCTTGTTTGACCAGTTCTTGCTTCTTTAACAGCATCTAAATAATTTAACATAACAGACGCTTGTTCAGTAATAGGTTGTGCTTGTAATGGCATGATAACATTTTGTGGTGGTTGTTTTGTTCTAACAATACCGCCTGGTCTATTAGTTAATAGATCATCCATTGCAACTTGACCATCTTGAATAGCAACACGATTGTTATTTGTTAAATACATGTTGTCTAACATTTGACGCATAATAGTAGATTTAATTAATTGTATGTCTTCTACTAATTCAGAAATAGATCTGCCATAAAATCTATGAGGCATCAATATAGGGGTAATAGAAATAAATGGCATAGAATCAATTTCTTCAATGCCAAGTAATTTGTATGCTGCATCTCCAGCAATACATGCTTTTACTAATTCAGCTTTACCATCTCCATTGATATCTATTCTTGCATAACATTCATGAATTAAAACTTCATCTGTTGATTCATCTCCTCTATCTTGTGGAGCAGAATAGTCAGTATCAGAAAATCTAATATGTCTATCTTCAGAATAATAATTGGTATCTCCAATAGGTAAGTTCATAACAACTTCAGGATCATAACCCATTTCAATTAATTGAGTTTTAGTCATATTAGTTCTATGTGCAATAAAGTTTGCAGTATCAATAGACTTGGCTCTACGTTCAATTAAAAATTCTTCAGGTGGTACTGGTTCAATTTTTACTTTACCAAACTTTTGTGTTTTATGAATAACGCAATCATGAAATTTAATTGTATCAATTACTTCACCATTATCATCTTTTAATTCTTCTTCGTATTCAGTATGCTCAGATACAGAAACCTCATCATCAATTACTAATTGATTAAACTCATCGTCTGTTAATTTTTTATATTCTTCTCTAGTTGTTTTTTCTGAATCATCCCAAAATACTTTTAAGATACCATTTTTTTGAATTAAGGCATCTTTAAAAGCTGTATACAAAGCAGTGAATCCATCGTTTTCTTTATAAAAAACATAATTTAAATAATCAGAAGCTTGTTTTGCCATTTCTTCATCTTCTGGCCCAACAGGTTCGCAGGTAAATACATTATCACTTGCAGTAAAGATTCTCATAAGTGAAGGCATTAAAGCTTCTACAGTATCAGATACGTCTGTTGAAATAACTTGTGATCTACCTTCTTGTTCATTACCAAAAGGTTTTCCTAAATAATATTCTAAAGATCTTTTTCTACGACTTACAATCTCACCACCAATGTAGCCTGATGATGCTCTAATTTCTCTATTAATAATGGATAAAATTTCTTGTTCTGTTTTTTCTTTTTTAATCATACTATATATTTTGTATCGACTCTTATTGGTTTATCCCAATCAGTTGTTAAAATAGGATCATGAACACAGCCATATCTAAATGCATCTGCGGCATGTGAACACCAATCGTGTAAGGGTTTATTTTTAAAAACCTGATTTTTTTCATCCCATTGTTTCCTATACTGTCGCAATGCATCAATACCAAGTTTGCATTTTTCCCTATCAAACCAGCAATATGGTAACACATTTCTTACTGATTCGATACCATGATCTACTTCTAATTTAGGTGCAATCTCAAAGTCAATACCTAAATCTCTAGAAACTTCTAGTCTTGACTTTCCTGTTCCAAGTTCTCTAGCTTGAATATCATGTGGTGCAATATGCCTAGAATATAAATAATCTTTATTTTCCAACACATCTGCGTAATGCATTAGGCTTTCTCCACTATTTTCATAGTAGTCAATAATGTGTATTTCTTCTCCTACTCTTTGTACAAACCATATAGCTGTTGAATCTCCTATACCTAAATCCCACCATGTTTCTACTCCTACATGTTCATCACAAGGTACAGATCCAATTCTTCCTTCGTTATCTGCAGTAGTCATAAGTTTTCCAAAATAAGATCCAGATACTGCTGCTGTGAAAGAACATTCAAATTCTTGATTGTATTGTTCTTCAGTCATAATAGACTTAGCCATTTCTAATTCTTCTTTGTCTACTACTCCTGTTTCACTAGCTCTATATAAAGCTCCAAACCAATCTTGATGTCCACGTAAAGCGTAATCATATACTTCCCAAAACTGATTATGTCCCATGGGAGTTCCAATAAAAATTACAAATCCTTTTGTGTCTGCAATAGCTGGTCGAATAATCTCAGTCCAAGTTCTTGGAGCCATAATGGCATACTCATCCATTACAACACCATGAAACCCCATGCCTCGAAGTGAGTCTGCGTTATCTGCTCCAAATATTTGGATCCTAGATTCATTCCAAAAATCTACACGTAATTCAGATTCGTTTCTGCTTCCACCTAAATCCATTAAAGGTTTTGTATAATATTTTAAATAATCCCAAACGATAGATTTACCTTGACGATAGGTAGGTGCAATGTATGCAAGTTTTTGTCTAGGTTCTTTAGTTGCAGCTAAAATTAATTCGTTAATAGCTAATACAGATTTTCCAAATCGTCTATGACAAACTAATACATTAAAACGCTTTAATGATTTATGAACTTCTTTTTGAAGTGGTCTTGGCTTATAGGGAACTTGAATTTTTACTTCTTTAATCTTCCCACTTAAGGTCGACTCTAATTGGGGAAGTTTCGATTCTATTGGTTGTTGGAGCTTTTCCATGTACATAAGGTGCAGCTTTTTCGGCTGCGTAAAGTTTTCGTTCAGGTGAACTTAAAGGATGGTTTAACACAGAAAGCAAATAATCTAAAGGGGATGTTTGATATTTAACTGCAAGTTCTTGCATGTCTTTCCATTTTTTACGAAAAGAAGATCCTTTAGGTCTACCTGCACCTTCTCGTTTACCACCACGTTTAACTATTTTTTCTTCTGACATTAGTAATAATCTTTGTAACCCATAGATACAATTGTATCTCTTAGATCTCTATCTTCTCCTACCTTAGGAGCTTTTTCGTATCTTCTGGATGAACCACCTGCTAGATATAATCCACCAGCAGCTAATGCTCCGTAGGTTCCAAACTTAATTCCTTTTTTGACAACAGTTCCAGTTCCTTTTACAATTTTTTTTCCAATTCCTTTCATGGTTCTTCTAGTTCTTTCAAAGAAAGATGGATCTGCCATTTTAGTTCTTTTGGCAGGTAATGTTGTTACTGGTACTGGTGCATAAAATTTAGGCATTATTTTTTTCTCCCTTTAGCGGCTAATTGTTGAAATTTTTTTTTACCATATTTTTTTCTACCAATGGCTGCTGCTAATGCTTTAGGATCTCTAACACCTTGTTTTTTTAATTTACTAGCTAGTTGTTTGAATCTAGTACCTGTTCCTAATTTAGCTTTTTTCATTAGTATTTACTTTTAACTTTCATGTTTTTTTTCTTTGCGTATTTCTTCGCGGCAGCTTTTCCTTTTTTGGTATACGCAAATTTTTTACTTCCTACTTGTGGCATTATATTTCCTCCTCGTTTTCATCAAAGTATAAATCATCATCATCATCTAGTAAATCTTCTATTTCTGATATAACGTGAGCTGTTTCATCATGCAACTCTTTTAACTCATCTAACAAATGACCAAGTGTTTTTTTCTTCATTAACGCAATAAACCTCTCATAGCCACATCTCTAGCTGTAGGTGGTTGCATTGGCATTGGTTGTCTTTGAGCCATTTGAGATGTTTGGGAATTAGCTTGTTCTTCTAATAAAGCTTTTTGCCTTTCTACTTCAGGCATCATTTTAGCTTTTATGACTATAGCTAATTGTTCTGATTCCTGTGGAGATAAGTTAATAAGTTGATCTGCTAGTTGTTCGATTTTATCTTTTGCCATTATTATTTATAGGAAGTTATCTTATAACTGTATTTACCTAAATCAAGATCAGTAGTTTTATATTTTTTTTTATTTTTATTATTTCCAGTTGCTAAATTATAAGCACCTTTACCAACTTCAATAGAACCAATAGCTAATGTTCCATATTTAAGTCCTTTACCAAATCCTTCAATGGCAGCTTTTTTATAAGGATGCAAAGAATCGTATTTCTTTTTTACTTTTTCTGATGTATCAATAGTTTTTCTTTTAAAAGATCCATAAGCATCTTTAGCTTTCATCTTTAAAGATTTTGGTCTTTTAAATACATTGATGTATTTAGATATATTTTTAATCATTCTCATCTTCTCCACCTAAAAAATAACCAGCTCCTAAAAGGACAGCTTTTGGTGCTACAAAACTTGCAGCATATCCAGCTTTTCCAAGCGGTGAAGCCTTATTCCATCCTCTTGCCATTTGTACACCAAGGTTATTTTTTTTCTTTAAAATCTCTCGTCTTTTTGCATATTTAAATTTATTTTTAAATTGCTTAGAAGGATCTTTTATAATTTTATTAAAATCATAAGCATCGGTTTTAATCATAGGATCACCAGTTCTAATTTTTTTTTTAGTTGGTTTTGTAATAGCCCATTTTCCAAATTCTTTGGCTTTATGTTTTAAAAAAATTGCTGCTTTTCCTATCATGGTTTTCCTTGTCCTCTATAAGTGTTCTTATCTTTTTTGCTATGTCTGCCTGGGCGTTTGCGTCTTTTATTTTTTATATAATTATTTACGCCAAACCCCTTGGCTTTCTTAGCCATTAATACTCGTCTTCATCATCCCCTGCAAGAAAGGATCCTAAAGCAAGACCGCCTAATCCTGATGCGGTAGCTTTTCTTCCTGCTGAAGTTTCTAGTGTTGCTCCATAAAGCTTTTTATAGCCCTTATAACCCTTCTGAGCAGCACCTTCTATACCTTTAATCAGTTTTGCTTCTCCTGATGCATATTTGGTGCCTTTAAACGCAGGTTTAGTAGCCTTCTCAAGTGCAGGTGTTAATAGCTTTTTAACTTTGCTTGGTCGTAATGCTTTTACAATACCATAACCAAATCTTGCTAATGCTGTATACATAATTTTATTCTCCAGTTTTATGAGATTATTATAACAAACCCGTTATTATAATTCTACTATTTATAAACAAACCCCCCTATTTATTTATGAGATGTAGATACCTCCCCTATATATAATTTATACCTTGTATCTATTATCGCTTGGGGTAACTTACAAACCCGTCATTTGCTGTTGCAAATGTCATATTGTTGTTATCGTTGTAACTCGCTGTTGCTCGTTGCTTTAACATTCATAAGGTTTCACCTTGCCCGCGATCCTTACTGGTAAGGACGCGGTCAATGTGTTATTAATTATATTGATATAATGATATCCACATATGATTGTTATCCCCATAACATAATAAGAAAGGATAAATCTATGTATAAAGTAGTACACATAAATGAGGCACAATACTCACTATTTGACTTAAGTAATATGCCTATACAACCAGTACCAACTAAAAAGAAACATCCTCATGATACAAGAAAAGAACTAAAGAGGAACATTATTAATAACTATTTAACTAACTGTAAGAAAGGTAAATAATCTTATGGCTTATGTATTAATAATAGAGTTAGTGCTGTTAATAAGTGTAATGAATATAATATAAAGGAGGTCTGCAATGATGACAATTTTAATGTGGTTAATGGCGATTTATTTAACTATCCAGATAGGTAGCTTCGTATTTACCTTGGTATTTGGTTATTTAGTAGCTAAACAATTAAAGACTGATAAGAACAATGACAGAACTTGATGTTATACAATTAGTAATTTCATTGTTAATTACTATTCTGGGTATTGTCGTAGCAATTTTTGGCAATACTCAGATAGGTATTCTAGCAGCTAGTACTGGAATAATTGCTGGATATATTATCATAAAAGAATTACGCAATCAAGCTGACAAGTAAGCTGATTGCTAATTAAACTAACAAAAGGAGGAAAGCATGTCAGAAAACAAACAAGTGGTAAAGTTGAGTGA
>Ga0070751_1001560_pt1 | contig 13438 bp, 14 predicted proteins | sample VirMetDEL_Aug_28_FD_78514 | JGI IMG/M metagenome (GOLD analysis project Ga0070751, IMG submission 78514) | Aqueous microbial communities from the Delaware River and Bay under freshwater to marine salinity gradient to study organic matter... | ecosystem: Environmental > Aquatic > Marine > Coastal...
TAGGGAAAATTGTGCGGACTGCACGTCAGAGCGAAATATGTGAGTGTAGTATTTTGCCCGTGCATTTATCACTGGTTCAAACCTTGTTGGTATAATCCCCGTATCAGTCGCCCCGGACAAATCGGTGTGAGACACATAAAAATCAAATTCTAGGGTTCGATTACTTGTGTCCGGAATGGGTGTAAGTCCTATCTCGTTATTGTAAGAAGTGTAGACGTACTCAGGGTCAGCGTACTTGCTTGTGTCGGGGCGAGTGTCTCTGTCCCTAAATCTTTCATTGTATTCTTCGTAAGATAAATACTTTAAAGGAATTGAATCTACATTCTCACTAAGTTCAACTAATTTAACAAAGGCTGCATTTCCTGCGGCCTCTGTAAAACTAACGTAGTGGGTGGTAGCCGTCGCAGTGAATGTAGTTTCGCTCAACAACACTTCATTTCCACTAGAAACTGTCAGGGTAGTGGATTTTGTCTGAGACCCCCCTGAACTTGTACCAATCTCTAAGGTTAAAGTAGCCCCGCTGATTTGCGTCACTACAACATAAGACCGACCCACAATAAGGTCGGTTACTTCTTGGGATGCTTCTGCGTTAGTAAGTAAAAGAGTATTACCAAACTTAGAACTGGCGGCAGGACTGCCAGACACAGCAGTCCAATTAGTAATGCTTGCGACCCCTGCAATTTCAAAGTCTCCGTTGGTTATGTAATTCTTGGGACGAAGAAACATGTTATCATAATCTACGTATTTTAATGTAGACGAGATACTATCGTAGCTATACAATTGTTTTCCTGCAATTACGTCAATGGACCCTTCAGCACGAGTAAAAGGCCAATTTAATTCAGAGTTCAAAATGTCAGTAATTGAACGATTTATGTAATCTTTTACTACAGTCTGCACCCCGCGAGACGCACCAAAGTTGGAACTGGTTAGTTCAACCTCGTTAAAGTCCCGAAGAACGTTGTTGACCAGAGTAAGATACGTGCTTGCCATTATCTAGTACCCGTTAACTTTCGCTATCCAAGACATCAAGCGCATCCAACTTGCTGTTAGCACTTTCCCACATCTGGACTGCTTTATCCATTTCTTCCAAAAGATTCGGATGCTCACCCACAGCAACAGGATTTGTCGTGTAATTTTTGTATATAAAAACTGCATTCTTTTTTTGTGCCTCGTATTTGTAACGCAATGCGTCAAAAGCCAGTTGTTTCATACGACTCTCCTTGTCGAATATTATACACACAATATATGTGTTTGGCAAGTTTTATTTCTGAGACTTTCTAATCTGCTTAAAAGTTTCTTGGATACTTGCGGGTTTTTCTTGTTTGGGGTCGTATTTGCACTGTATTTCATTTGGCACATACTGTCCTAAATCTATCCATACTTGGTCTACAGTGTTGTTTGCACCGTGATAAATACACACTTGTTGTCCGCCTATCTTCTCACAACCTTTAAGTCTGCAAGATACATACTCCGGGTCTGCTGCTTTAGCTACGTGACCCTTCATAAATACTACGAAGGCATACAGTGCCGCTGCTCCTGCAGCAACTAACAACGTCCACGCTACAATCTCTACAAACTTTTGTCTGCGTTCACGTTGCTTGTACAATGTCTCTTTACGCTGCTTACGTATCTGTCCCTCTGTACGAACAAGTTCATCCCATTTGGACCTGCCCAGTGTCATACTAATCCACTGCTGTAATTCGTATCGTTGCTGTTCTACTTTAGTTTTGTTAGCAAATGCAGTTATGGCTTCTTGTTCTACCGATTGCCCAGCAAACAATTTCTTAAATATAGGAGGGTTTTTGGCTTCTTTCTCTGCTTGTTCCAAGTCAGACATAGCACCCATCCACCGCGACAAGTCACCCGCCATCTGTTCGATATCACGGCCTACTGCAAAACCTTTTTTAATTGCACCGAAAGCAGCCGATGCTGTTGCCATTGCACTGATTGGGTCCATCAATATACCTTTGTGTCTTTGTCAATTAGTCTAGGTAGGCAGTAGGAGGTTATCTTCTCTCCCTGTTTATGTAGGACTTGGGCGTACCATACGCAGTCGTTAAGGTCTGCAAAATACATATCGTTGCTGACCATTCGTCTGTCCTCTCCCGTGCCCAAGAAAACAAACAGAAGAAAGACGTGCTTCAAAATTCCCCGTTCTTCATCGCGTCCGAAAGCTTCGTGGCCCGCGAACCGACTTGCTTGGCCCAACGCGAATCGAGCATTTCCCGCCCAGCGGCGTCAAACTTCTTTTCGTGTATCGCATTCCACATGCGCTTGAATTTACAGAGGCGGGGAACGCCCATGTTAAAAGCCATGTCCATCAGTATTAATTGTCGAACAGAGTCAAGGTCGTTCACACACTCGTGTACGCGACACAGTTCGTTCTCAACAATTTTTATGTCGTTCATTGCGAGGTAGCGGGCATCAGCTTCTGTGATACCATGCTCGTATACGACAGCCATCGATGGGATGTCCATGTGATTTAGTTCTTCTTTGCTGATACCTCTGTCTTTCAAGTTACGTCCGATACCAATCGTGTCGATACCCAGCGTGTCCTGATAGACAGTGAGGACCATGCCCTCGTGTGCAATCAGTTTGTCTAAAAAATGTGAGGTGTTATACTTCATTGTGTTCTTTCTTGCTTTCGCCTCTGTTTTCTCCGCCCATCCAAATACCAAACGCACCTGTCATGGCTCCCATCACAACGCTTACAAATGCGGATTGTGCTGCAGTGGGGCTGTCCAAGTTCATAAACCACTCTGCACAACGCCAACTCATCAAGGTCATAATAAGCATCATAAAGCGGGGTAGAAGCTTCCATTTTGAAATGCGTTCAAATGTTACGTCAGCCACACTTACTTCTTTCCGAAGAATTTTGTTGCGCTTCGTACGCCAAAGCTTGCAGCAACAATAACGCCCAAGCTGTACTGATACCATTCAGGCATTTGCTCTAATTGTTGAAATCCATGCGAGACGACATCTTCCATACCCGGCATAAAAGCTAGTATCAGCGGCACAGAAAACAAAATAACCAGCCATTCATCTTTCCACGAGTTCTGGGCACCCTTGATTGCTTCTAAGTCCCAGTCAATCTCGCCAGTGGCCTTTTTTTCCATAATCGTTGCTTCAGCTTTGGCCGTTGCGACTTTCGCCAAAGTTTTTGCTTTCTTTGTCTCAACCGTTCCTTCAAGCCACGTACCTGCCAGTTGTGTAATTGGTCCGATAAGTAAATTTAACATTTCCATCTCTTTCGTGCTTGACGCAAACGGCTATTCGGGTCTCTGGCTGCTTTAGGAAACTTTTTCATTTGTCCTGCAGACCTAGCACAGTATGACTTGCGACGCTTTGCTGCGGCACTACCCGGCTTGACCTTGCCTGTAACAGCAGTCTTTAGTTTGCTGCCGGGATTCTTTTTGCGATACGCAGCCACCCCAGCCTTCGTCATTCCCGCACCCTTCTTGGTGGCACGAAAGTTCTTTTTGTTGCGGGCGGGCATGTTGTCAGGCTTTCTTGCCACTGGCCTTCTTTCTTTTTTTGCCAGAAGCAGTTACAGACCAATTAACCTTGCGAGGTCCGGTCTTCTTTGCTGCTTCTTTCTTGGTGATACGGCTGGCAACTTTAGCTGGTCTGCAAGCTGGATAAGGACGCTTCTTCTTTTCAGAACCAGAACGACCACACTTCTTGCCGGTCTTTACATCCCGCCAGTCTTCTTTGAACCACTTAGTTAAACCGCCCTTTGGTTTAGCCATAGCTAGTATGTCCCGCCACGCTTCTTATATTCACGAACAAGCCAAGCATTTGCGTACGCCGAAGGGTAAACATCAAATTTCTTTTTTGCTGCAGCCTTGACGCGAGAGTACAACGCAGGATTCTTGGGCTTTGGGCTACTCGACTTTTTCTTGGGCTTGGGTGGTGCTTTCTTAGCCACTAACGTTTAGCCTTGCCGCCACGAGCCATGCCCTTTGACTTCATCTTGCCGCCACGAGCCATGCCTTTGGCTTTCTTCTTAGCCTTGCCACCCGCTGCCATTGGTTTAACTTTTTTCTTTTTTGAAGCAGCTTCAGAAGCTACATATTCTGGTGAAACCATTCCACGAGTCATATTAAAGATACGTGAAAGCATTTGTTCTGCTGTCATTTTTTTAGCCATGTTATTTCTCCGCATAAAGGTTATCAAATACCCGTGCCGTATCGCTGACGTAGTTCGGGTCTTGTTTAGAATGATGGACCCACTGACTAGGAGTAAAGTCCGGCGCACCTTCGCCTGTTACAAACCAAGCAGGGTTTGTTACTCGTACACGATTGTTTGGTAGGGCTACAATGTTGCCTGTCCACTTACCAGCATCTAAGAGTTCGAGTACGTGACTCTGTTTGTGTTGTGCTGGGTCGTCTGCTACTTCACTGTCCGTGTAGTCTACGGTGAAGTAATACTTGGCAGGGTAAAATTCCCCGTCTATCTTTGCGTACCACGGGCAGGGTGTAGCCCTGTTGAGTACAAATACTGAGTGGTGATGTGACTGACAGTCCCACGGCTGTGCCAAATAAGTAGGAATAGGTTCCGGCCAGTCATCTAGGGGTGTATCTCCCACTAGGGCAGTCAAAGGCATCCGTGCCCACATAGCCCCACCGTGTACATTTTCTTCAGTTTCTTCGTACCCTGTAAACAAAACTTGAAATGATAGAGTACGCATAGGCAGGGTAGTTACACCGATTACCATAGCATGTATAAACTCACCGTGGTATCTATCGTGATTGGTTGTGTATTCTCTTCGTACCCAAGCCTTAAAATATGGAATGTTACTTGTGATATAATTCATCGCCATCTCCTGTATAGTTTACCCCGGAAGGGATGGGCATATATATCACAGATTTAAAAAAAGGTCAAGAGGGCAAGTTGCCCTGCCCCCTTGATTAATATTATACGCCAGTCTGGACTGCAGCAGTCTGGACTAACTTAGTCGGGTCACCAATGTCAGCAATCAAAGCAATAACACGGAAACGAACTACAGCAGAGTCTGCACCCAAGATTTTAACTTGGATAGCATCTGTTGCAATTACTGTGTTAATACCTGTTGCTGTAGGGTGAAAGTTGTAGATGGCGTCGGCGTTACCATCAACACCATCACAGAAGGCATCAATGTCGGTGCTGATACCAACATCAAAAGTCACACTAGAGCCACCAGCTTCAAGGACATCAAGGCAACCACCAAGAACGATGGAGTTGTCTGGAAGGTCAATCATCTTGATGACATCATTAGCTGTAAGGTTGTCATCGGCAGCGTCAAAGATTTTTGACTGCACGATGTAAGGACGAATCGCGTGTGCGGGATGTCCTACAGTTCCACCACCAGTGATGGTATGGTCAAAAGTAGCCATTTATCTAGCCCTCCTTACGAGAAGTCAATGACGCCACGAACAACAGCTTCTTGACGCAATACCTTGCGACCAAAAACGTGAAGTCCACGAATGACATCAGAGAATGACTCAGTTGAACGAACCACTTCGGTCTTAGCAATGTGCGAAGCAGTGGCTACAGCAGACATGTGACCAGCAAGAACAACGTTCTCAGAGCCATCTGTTGCAAGAGTAGCAGAAGCGTCAGTCAATGTGACTTGGTCAGTTCCACCTGTGCTGTTTAGTGCAGTAGACTTGTAACAGCGGAAACCAGCAAAGGTACCGTTGATGGCAAGGCCATTACGCAGCGGAGATGAAGCATCACCAGTCACTTGGACTTCGGCGATTTTGTTACCAGCTTGGAACATCTTCTCGTAGAAGATTGGAGGTGCTACAAACCAGCGGTTTTCTTCAGGCACAGACTCATCGTCAAGCAAACGGGCCATAGCCAACATCAAGTTGATGCCGTTATCGTCTGTTTCAACGTTGATGGGAGCATTAGCTGTTCCCAGTGTACCTGCTGCAGCAGTAGTTGTCAGAGTCGTACCGGAAACGGCAGACGCTGCAATACCTGCGGCATCAGAGATGTGCTGTAGAACGGCAGCATCGTACTTACGCTTCAAGGCAAACGCACCAGAAGAGGTGGCAAGTGCTTCAAAGTTTACGTGCGAGTGACGCTCTTCGATGTCGTCGATTTTAAACGCAAAAGCATTTGCATTATCAACGACCATTGAGATTTGGTCATCAGCCAAGTCTTGCGGATTTACCACAGAACCCCGTGTGTATGCAGACACAGAGACTGTAGGCTCCTTGATGATTTTGACTGTATCGCCATAGTTTTCAATTTCGCCAGCGTAGTCGGTGTTTGTAATATCTTCTACAACCGAAGCACGACGGAAAAACTTCAGAACTTTTTGGCTAAATATTTCTGGTGCAAAGTTACCGGAGGGTAAATTTCCATATCCAGAAGCTGTATCGAACGCCATTGTTCAATCCTTCCTTTTTTGAGGTTTAAGTTTAGTTGTTCATGTCAATCCGGCCTTCGGACCGTGCAGTGTCGAGTTCGGCTTCCACTTTCTCAAATTCCCACGGTTTCAGGCTACGAATTTCTGAAGCTTTCCAAATCCTTTTGTTACCATTGGCGTCAGTGCGTACGTCCCGTGCAGGGGTTTTTGTAACTGCATCTGCTGCCGATGAGGAGGTTTTGGTTTTCTTCTTGGTTAAGCCTGTATCGGCTTTATAGAGGTCTATGACCCGTGCCGCCCATCTAGCATCCTTGTTATTCTTGTAGATGCCATCTGAGATAGACTGTGGCTGTTCTTCTAGCCACGTAAGAAACTTTTCACTTGCTTTGAGTTCGTCAAAGTCTGGGTGGAGCCGTAGCAGTTCCTCGAAGGCTTTCTGCTTTTCTAACTCTTTTTCCCGTTCCTTGATAGTTCCCAATTCTTCTCGCAGTTGCGAAACCTGTGATTCTGTTTGCATAGAAGACACGGTTTGCACCATTTCAAAAACATCTGGGTAACGCTCTTTAAACTCGTTGAGTTCTTCCGGCGTTCTAGGTGGTTTAACACCTTCGGGCATTTCAGCAACCCGTTCTGTCATTGCGTTACGAAGTGAATCTAATTCTGACTTGAACTCTCCTACCTTTTCATCGTAGTGTCGTTTCAAATCGTCGTAGCGTTTCTTGTAATCGTGGGTTTCTTCTTTTTTATTATCTACGAAGCTGGTGCCTTGCTGCGGAGTGGCCTCTTGCTTTTGCCATTTTGTTACCTCTTCATAGCGGGGCTACTTTGGCTTGTAGGTAGCCGCTTCGGTTGTGTCAGGGCCGCTACGCGGGTGGCTGACTAATTACTGCAAACCTTTTTTGACTTTATCAGCATACGCTTTACCCTCACCATAAGATGCAAGGGCCGCGTCTAAGTTGTCATGGTCGCGTAATTTTTGGCGCAGAACTGCGTCTGCTACAATGTCGTAGTATTGCTGGTGGGTTTCAATTGGTATAACACCAACGCCGTATCTTCCCAGCTTACTTTTTAATTCTTTGGGTGTGGTTGTTCTTTTTTTATTTCGGAATATAGAGCCACGTTTTTCAAGATTTACCTTGTCTTTGCCCTGTTGGATTAGTTCATCAATGTATGCTTTTGTTTCTGAAGACAGTCGCTTGTACTCTAAGCCTCTATCTTTGAGGTCTTGCAGCGTATCTGCAGTTATCTGCATAGGGCCAAAAGCCGACGACGGAGCCGTTTTGCGCTTGATACCTGTAAAAATATAAGGCTGGTCTTCAAACCCTTTTATTTCTACGGCTTTAATTGCGTCCTTGATTTGACCAATCGAATAATTAAAGAAGGTGTCTTCATCGCGGCTGGGTATAGGGCCAGCATCAACGGTGGAGGGCTGCTGTATAAAACCCTCTGGTAATTGTGTCTGAGGTTTTTGCCGCAACCCTAGCATCAAGCCCCCCGTGGCTGCACCTACAATCTGTTGACCGTTTTCTTCTATACGTTCCTCAACTTCCGGTTTTCCCCGGTTGTTGATTTTGTTTAAACGGTCATACCCAATAATTTTAGCTAGGTGCGGTGCGACCTTGACTTCGCCGCTGGAAAGAGCTACGTCTATTAGTTTAGCACCTTTTCCATCTTTGTCAACTGTTATTCCACGACGAATTGCTTCTTTGTGTGCATCTATCAACATTTTCTTAATGTCGTTGCTTCCTGCAAACTCAACAGCAGGGGCGTTAATAACGAATGTGCCCTCTGGTACAGCATCGGGACGATTGTCTGCAACCGATTGTGCTTCCGATACTTGCTCCGGTGGGCGGTCAATAAAGCCACTACCGCCCTGTGCAACAGCCCCTCCGGGTGCGTACCCCACGCGACCCCCATCCGCAAATCTGCGTCCGCCGCCTCTTCCTGCTTCGGCACCACCGGGAACATAACCTCCGTAGGGTTGAGATGATGATGCAGTGCCTTGGTTATCGCTTTGAGTATCTTCTCTTTCAGAAGACTGTACACTTACAACGTCAACACTGTCACTGTCTTGTGGTGTGCTGCTAATGATGCTACTAAGGTCCGTAACACCCGGCTGGTCTTGCATGGGTTTGGTTGGTTGAATTTTTTCTTTTTCTAAGTCGAGTGCTTCGTTCAAAGTCATTGTACCTGCGCGGGCCGCTTCTAAGGCATTCCTAACAGCATTTCTGTACACTTGCCCCGTTCCGGTCCTGTAGTTTACATCAGAAACGCCAAAAGTCTTAGCCGCCAACTGGTCTACATGTCTCATATTACCACCCGCAGCACTCTGGTTAGTTCGGGGGTCGTAGAAAGTTCCGTTACTTCTGTAAAACCCGTCGATGCGGTTGTTGGATACAAAGACACCCCCGTTACCCTCAATACTCGTTCCAGTATGGGCTTTGGTAATGTCGTAGCCCCTTGTGGGGTCGTTTCCTTGGCTCAGTCTATCCAAAGCCACTATATGCTCTCGACTCAAACCGTTGTAGTTTCCTGTGTAACTGCTTTTGCCGTGTTCTCTTGTGACGCCAAACCCACTGCCGGTTAACATAGCAAAACCCGTGTCCATTCCAGCTAGTTGACCATACTGAGAAAGAGCGTTGGAGTATGCCCTGTTAGAAGACATGTGTTTATACTGTATGGTGTGAACCGTATCTGCAAATGCGCCAAGCACACCAGCGGGTCTAAAGCTGGCGTTTCCAAACGCGTTTGTTACGGTTTCTCCGCCAATAAATCCTGCTGCTGCGGCACCCGGTAAACCGCCTAAAACGGACATGACGCCCCCAGCAATCTTTTGATTGTCTTTAGTCGTCAACTCTCCGTCTACAAGCCTGTCGAACATACTTTTTGCTTTGCCCGGTGAGGCTTTTATATCCTCTACACCTCTTTTAGCACTTCCCGATACTTGCTTTCCAAACTGAATATTACTAAAGTCGCCATCAACCAAAGGTTCAATTACATTTTGTGCAAGGGACGAATCAAAAGAAAAAACACGGTCTGTTTTTTTGTTAGAGTTTAGGTAATCCGAATAAGTATTAAAAGTGGTGCCACCTAAAACAGGGGGTGCGCCCCCATCGTAAATTGTGGGAGTGAAACCGTATTCACCACTAAGTGTTTTTCCCGAAAGAATATCTGGGGGGCCATCGTCGTCATCGTCGTTAGAAGTAGATACGTCAGGTGTAAATTGTTTTAGTTCTGTAAGGTCATCATCAACACTAATGCCCGTGTCTTCTGCCAAATCAGGCATACCCAAAGAAGTCGAATAAAAATCAACAGGAGAACTTTTATACACAGACTCGCTAACAGTTTTCTGCCCTTGAAAAAAGGAAACTGGCTCGTCTGCGTCATCTATTCCTATGTCAACTCTATCAACCATTCTTTACAATTGCCTCGTGATTATCTTTAAGTTTGAGGAGTGTTTCCAGTAAAGCCGCTTTCCCCTGCATTTGGCGCAGTTCCGACTCCGATTGTGCCGTTACCAGAGCCTTGAACGTCTGTTCCTTCAGGATTAGGAGATACTCCTCCAACCCCGCCCATATCTGCGGCTGGGTCAGAAGGGGGGCCACCAACTTCGCCTGTTCCTTGTTGTACATTAGCCATCATTCCTTGTAACATCTTTGCGTAGAGTTGCGCTTCGTTAGCATCGTTGACTAGGCTATCGGGGTCGATATCCTGTGAGATTGCCAATTCGCGCATCAGGTTTGGTATCTTGATAAACGGGGCCAGCATCGGGTTAGCAACTGTTTGCAACAGGGATGTCAGACGCTGTGTCCGGACTTCTTTTTGCATAACTGCAGCCACGCCACGCGGCTTGATTTCAAGGTCACCTTGTATGTCCTCTGCCTCTTCGTTGAACTGCATGTTCCATTGAAAGTATGCCTCGCCCAAAGGTTTCAGTAGCATGTCATCAATGTTCTTAATTACAGTTTTCATCGACAGGCCCGCTGAACCCATCAGCATAGATAGACCTGCAGCGGTTCGCCCTGTTCCTGTTATGCCCGTTTGTCCGTGCATAATAGACGGGATACCCGTTTCTTCGTCGGCAAGCTGGCGGCTCACCTGATACATCTGCAGGTTTTCACCCGCTGTGTTTGGGAACTTGAGGCCGTTGATAGCCGTTCCTGTAACACCAGACTGGCGTCGGAAAATCTTTCCGGGGAAGATGTCCATGTTTTGACCGGGTACAAGGCTGGCTTCATCAACGTCAAACACAAGGTTGCCAGCAAGAGCGAGATTGTCGATTGCCATACGAACGTGGCCGTTCATTAGCTTTTGGGCGTCTTCCATGTTTTCTGCTACGCCGACACCCCACAACTGATAGGGGTTAACCTCGTAAGGAAATACTTGGAAAGGAATGCGGGCGGGGGTGAATGGGTTTAAGACGCAGCGTAGCACCATTGTGCCACAAACCCATACGTTAACCTGCACCTCATCGAACTCCGACATATCCTCTGCACCCTCTAGGCCCGCTTCTTGTGCAAGCTTCGAGTCGAGTACACCCCAGTATTCTAGGACTTCATAGCGGTTGCCTTGATAGAAAGGCTCAGTCTCATCCTCGCGGATGGTGTCCTCGTAGTATTTGTCTTCGTAGTTTGGACCTTTGGCTAGGCACTCTTCTACCGCCTCCGCAATAAAATGCGGACGCTTGACCAGCGAACGAAGCTGCTGGCGATTCATGCGGTGACGCTGAATAACGTATTCGCAATCGTCGATGCTGGTAGCAGACGGGTCTGGGTGAAAATCCCAACAAGATACCATCTCAACTCGTGGGACACTTTTTTCTTCGGGGACATAGTTACGCTGTCCGTCTTCGTCTCGCTCCCACTTGTGAACCCGTTTGTAAAAATTAAACGGGCCTTTAACAATGCCTGTACCTAGCAAGCACGACTCGAATACTGAATTACGCAACACATTTACTGCGTTGGTATCTAGCAACTGGTCGTGGATAGTCTTCTCCATGCGTTGAGCCGCAATCTTGGCGGGTTCAATCTGGGGTTCTCCCATCTTGGCCCGGCCTTCAGCGAGGGGCAATTGCCCGTATTCGCTCTGTAAGCCTCCTAGAAAGGCTTTAGGCTCTTCTGCCTGTAGTGCCCCCGGAGCAAGTTCCCTACCGTCCCCAGCAAAGCCGTAGGGGTCTTGTGGGCCACTTTCATCTAGGGGTGTCTCCATGTGGGCAAACTCCGCAATGCCTTCGGGCACGGGAGTTGATTCCACAACTAAGGGAAACTTTTTGTTGGCAAACAGAATATCCACAATCTGACCAAAAGCGGCAAGCACCTTGGTCTTAGTAATGCGGATGAATACCTGTGACCGTTCAGAATCACGATACTGGGTTGTTGAGTCGTAGATGCCACGGAAGTTTTTGTAGGCTTGAAGCCACTTCTGTTCGTGGGAGAACCGTCCGTTCTCCGCATCTTGGAACTTGCCCGTTACGTATGAAGCAAGTCCCGGCATCTGTTCTTCTGGATTCACTAACCCAATAGTGGTATCGTCTGCTGGTTGGAGAAAGTTATCTTCAGACATATAAAGTCCTAGCTAAAGTAGTTTCTGTCGTCAGCCATCTTGTTAAATGAAGCTTCTACAGTAGGCTTTGTAGATTTCTTAGGCATAGCTTCTGCTAGGCCACCTAGATTCTTAACTGCAGTATCAAATCCGGGCTTTTCACGGTAGAGCGTTGATGCGCCTTCGTCCGTATCAACACTAACTTTGTCAGAGTTCATAATGTACGATGCGCCATAGTTGTAGTTATTGCCGGGCATTTCTGCCTCCTTATGGTTTTATGGTTGTGGTACGAAGCCTTGGTTAGCAACGGGGGCGGCTTCGGGTTCCCTGTTGCGTTCTACGAATCCTGCATCTTGAGTTGCAATACGGGCCATTTGTTCGGCGGGGCTTTCTTCCTCAACTTCGCGGGCGGGGATGAAATCCTGACCTGCAAACGGTCCGGGGTCTGTTCCTTGGGCTTCTATGTCCCGTGACAAACCCCGCATTTCTTCTTTTTGTCCTTCAATTGGTACACCCAAAGAAGGGTCAACAATTGCTGTGGCTGCTGTTGCCAATGCTGCCGGGGCTTTAGCTGCAAGCATGGCTGCTTCCATAGCAGTGTCCCGTGCCATCGCCGCGCCAGAACCTTCAGGGTCGCGCAGGGCTTCGTAAGCAGCAGCACCGCCTACGGCTGTGAGTCCTACCTTCAGGGTTTTACCCAAAAATTTATTTAAGTCAAATCCCGCACCTTTTAATTTATCTTGAAGGTCCGGACTTAGGTCATCTAGGCTTTTGGGTTCAGGGGCAGCTACCGTGGGTGCAGCAGAGGGGGCTACTGTTGTTTCAGGACGAACAACATCCGTCTTGGGCTTTGGGGCAAAAACCTTGGCTTCCAAGGAACCCATTGTCACAGGAGCATCGGCAGGTTCAAACTTGGGAAGAAGCTGGCTAGATGTAAAATCTGTGTCGTAAGAAATTCGCTGGCCTTCAGGCGGTTGCATTCTTGTTGGCAACTCCTGTGTCTGAGCATCAAACAACCACGCATCTATTGTGTTGGGGACATCTGTAGCAGCTTGACCATAGAAGCCGGGACTTGGATTGTAGTACAAATCCGAAGCACCGCCGCCTTTGGCAGTAGTGCTAATAGCACGGCCTTGTGCTGCTCCCACCTTACCGCCCTGTCCGGGAAATTCATTTAGAGCCAGAGTGACCCACATACGTCGCAAATCGTAGGCTTCTGAAATATTGTTTAATTTTTTACCCGTTTCATGGTCAGTCATAATTCCGGGAACTTTAATCAACTTAGCAACGCGGGTCATCTCTCCTTTGCCAATCGGAGAGCCGTCCGGGTTTACAAAAAGATTGCGGTCATTGGCTTGACTTACATTCAATGCCTGTTGCATAATACTGTAGGTACGTGGCCCAATTGCAACATTTAAATTTTCATCCATCTTAACGCCGGGGGTATCGGTATCAAGAAAGAAACCCCATGCTGCACTACGCTTTTCAGGTGCTTGCAAAGCACTTGCTGGGGCATTCATAATCTCTCCGGTACGAAGA
>Ga0070751_1001566_pt1 | contig 13422 bp, 21 predicted proteins | sample VirMetDEL_Aug_28_FD_78514 | JGI IMG/M metagenome (GOLD analysis project Ga0070751, IMG submission 78514) | Aqueous microbial communities from the Delaware River and Bay under freshwater to marine salinity gradient to study organic matter... | ecosystem: Environmental > Aquatic > Marine > Coastal...
ACTCCAGAAGGATTATCTATTTCTGGTAATTACCGCGAAGGAAATCCTGATCAAAAAAGCGCTCTTGAAATAATGTTGTCTAAACAAATTAAATTCAAAAACATAGACGATCTGACCAAACGAATTGAGCGGTTTCTTAAAAGAAGATAGCCCCTAACACACCACTTAACACGATCAGTACTGCAATTACCAAACAAGCCTCACCTTCCGAAACAAAATAAGGATACGAACCTCGTTTAAAATCTTTTGATTTTAAGCTGTATCCAAGAAATTGTTTTGAGCTTCGGTTAAATCTTAAATTCCAGTTGCTATTGTCTTTCATAACGCCTCCTTAAAGTAACCAATCACGGGCTTGTTCGCCCAAAACTTGACCAGCAATATCAATTTTGCTTTTAAGCGCAATTAATATCTTTTCGTCGATAGTGTTTGGTGACACCAAATCAATGTATGTCACCTTGTTTGTCTGACCAATACGATGCGCTCGATCCTCCGACTGTAATCGAATCTCCAAATCGTAGCTGTTGCTGTAATAGATAACCGTGTTAGCCGCCGTCAAAGTAATACCGTAGCCTCCTGTTCGAGGCTGACCCACAAAGAAACGTAAAGGGCCGTCCTTGTCTTGAAACTCTTCGACAATAGTCTGGCGTTCGTCCTGCGGCGTTTCGCCGTAGTAGCAAGCCACTGATTCTTCACCATATTTTTCGGATAACGTATCACGGATCTTTTTTATGTCATGAGTATACGAAGCCCAGATAATGACTTTGCCTTGCGTCTCATCCAAAATAGTTAACAACTCGTCCATCCGGTTGTTATCCAGACTCTGAATCTCGCCATCATCCGGTTGTAAAAAACCACAGCATATCTGTTGAAGCCGCATGATCTGCGTCAGCACACTAGCGGTTGTAGCTAACTCGCCATCTTCTAGTTTAGCCAAGGCTAACTTCTTCATCTGCTTGTACAGCCGAGCTTGCTCCACGGACAACGGCACATCGCGTCGGATGTAGAGTTTGTCTGGCAAGTCGAGACAGTCTTCTTTAAGTATTCGATTACTAAACTTATCGAGATTATTATTAAGCTCATCTAAACGACGGTAACCTACGATCTGGTTAAAACTACGATGACCCATTGCACGTTGTTGCACGTTGGCGTAACGGCCTTGAAAAGCATAGTAGCTGTTAAATCCCAAGCACTTAGGATTCAAGAATTCGCATTGACTAAACAAATCCATAGGACTTTTGGTAACGGGAGATCCTGTCAGTATTCGTCGGTACTTGCTAAGGTCTTGTAACTTAATGATATTTTTTGTTCTAGCCGCTTTTCTATTCTTAATCGTAGTGCTCTCGTCGACAATAACCATATTGTCTGGATTCTTTTTCAAAAACACTTTAGCGATCTGTACACCTTTACTTGTGCTAAACGCTTCGACGTTCATAACAAATATTTTTATACCGTCGAACGGGTCTAACACAAAAGGCTCTAATTCGTCATGGAATTTTTGTGTAATATTAGGTTGCCAACGGACAATGTTTCGCGCTATCCTTTCAGGCAGATGCACGGGGATTTCTTTTCTAACCCAATTATCATAGACACCTTTAGGTGCGATAACTAACACTGCGTTGATCTTGTTTTCTTCGTGGAGTATAGCCATCGTGTCTATAGCAACTTTGGTTTTTCCGGTTCCCATCTCCATGAATAAAGCATAGTGCTTCGCGGCCCACGAATCACGGATCACGTTTAACTGGTGATCGAAGGGTTTGGTCTCGAATTCGTAGTTCTTCATTTTTTTCCTTTTGGCTATTGACATGTGTACGATATAGTATAATATACGTCTTTGTCAAGGCCCGATATGGTCTTTAACAACGAAAGGAGAAAAAATGGACTTGACGAAATTAATGGAGGAAGACACTAGTCCGAGCAAAGGCTCGATAGAAAGTCTGAATCAAGATGGTTTGAAATCAGTGGCAGACGTAGCAAAAAAGATTAGAGATAAGGAAGAACTTATTTCTGACCTTGAAGAAAAACTATCAGTCGAGAAGAAAGCTTTACTTAAACTCACCGATGAAGATTTGCCGGGGATGTTTATTGAGCTAGGCTTGAACAAGTTAGAACTCGATGATGGTTCAACAGTTGAAGTAAAACAAACATACGGTGCTTCGATTAAGGTAGATAACCGATCCGCCGCTTATGATTGGCTTCGGGATAATGACTATGATGACATTATAAAAAACACCGTAGCTTGTAGCTTTGGCAAGGGCGAAGACGAGGTCGCAAAAGACTTTGCAGAATTTGCGATGAAGAATGGTTTCGATGCCCAGACCAAAACGGAAGTTCATCCGCAAACACTTAGGGCTTTTATTAAGGAACGAGTCGAGGCAGGTGACGAGTTTCCAATGGAGCTTTTTGGAGCATGGGTAGGGCAACGTGCGACGATTAAACGTAAAAAGGGGAGTAACTAATGGCAACAAAAACTGAAGTAGCGAAGAAGAAAGAACAGGGTATTACTATTTTTGATCCATCTATCTTTGAGCAAGATGCAGGTAAGGGCTTGGAAAACGTAGGTCAGGAAGATTTGGCGCTACCTTTCGTTAAAGTCTTATCTGGTAATGATCCAGTTCTTGACGAGAACGAAGAGGCTCGTAAGGGGGATATCTACAACACCGTTACTGGTAAAGTGTACAAGGGTAAGACAGGTATAAAGGTTATTCCATGTGCTTATCAGAGACGTTTTATTCAGTGGGCTCCTCGTGGTTCTGGCAATGGAGCACCAAGTGCCATCTACACGCCTCAAGACCAACGGCCTAAGACCGAGCGGTCAGCGGAGGACAACAAAGAATATGTTGTGGGAGGTAATGGCGAATATATTGAAGAGACTCACCAACATTTTGTCTTGATCTTAAACGAGGATGGAAGCGTCGAGCCTGCTTTGATTGCGATGAAATCCACTCAGTTAAAGAAATCAAGGAAGTGGAATTCAATTATGGCAAGCCGCGTCATGCAAGGCCAGAACGGAACCTTTACTCCGCCACGATATAGTCACATTTACCACTTGAAGACTATTCAGGAAGAGAACTCAAAGGGATCTTGGCACGGTTGGGAAATGTCTTTGGAGTCTCAGATTGAGGATGCGGGTATGTATCATCAAGCTAAGAAGTTTTCTGAGGACATCACGGCAGGAGAAGTTGTCGTTAAACACGACAATGGAGAGGGTGAGACGAACGGAGATCAAATACCGTTTTAATCATTCTGGGGCGGGGAAACCCGCCCTTCCACCGTGGGAGATTATATGTCAGTTGAAAAGTTTGCAGCCATATTTGAAGGCTTAAAGTCGGCCTATGGCTATTTTAAAATAGAAAAGCAAAAAGCAAATGGAAAACAATCGGGGAATGCCGGAGTAATTCGAGAAGAACCCACTGTAGAATTATTTAAAGAACATCTTGCAGGTAATGGTAGAGGTCTGGGTATAATACCCATTAACGAAAACGATTCTTGTAAATGGGGTTGCATTGATATCGATCAGTACCCGCTTGATCATGCGGCGCTTATTCAGAAAATACGCGGTCTCTCGCTCCCTCTTGTCGTCTGCCGATCAAAGTCGGGCGGCGCGCATTGCTTTTTATTTAGCAATGAATGGGTCTCAGCTAAAGACATGCAAAAAGCCCTTAAGAATATGTCTTCTGCTCTGGGCTTCGGCGAGAGCGAGATTTTTCCCAAACAAATCAAATTACATTTAGATCGTGGAGACGTAGGTAATTTTTTAAACCTACCGTATTACAACGCTGAAGAAGGATTGCGTTACGCTTTTCTTGACGATGCGACTTCAGCTACGTTAGCAGAATTTATTAAGCTGTACGAAACTTATGTAAAAACCCCAGAAGAAATACAGAACTTACAAGTACCCGAAGCTAAAGAAACAAACCTCTTGGCCGACGGACCACCGTGCTTACAGATACTTAGCCGTCAAAAAATATCGGAGGGCGGTAGGAATAACGGATTGTTTAACATGGGAGTTTACTTACGTAAGGCTCACCCAGATAGTTGGGAGAGCGAGATATTAAAGTACAATCAAGAATACTTTCAGCCGTCGCTTCCTTTGGCGGAAGTCAACATTGTAGCGAAACAACTGTTAAGAAAAGACTATGCATATAAATGTGGTGATGCTCCTATTAACGCTCATTGCAATAAAGATTTGTGCCGGACACGGAAGTTTGGAGTCGGCGCGGCAGTGGCGGGAGCCACCATCGCCAACTTACGCAAGTACAATTCCACGCCACCAATATGGTTTATGGATGTCAACGGAGAACCGTTAGAGCTAGACACTGACGGATTGATGAGCCAAGCTTCTTTTCAAAAGGCTTGCCTTGAGCAACTTAACTTTATGCCCCGTTCGATGAAGCGTCAGAACTGGGAAGGTCGTGTCAGTGGTTTGCTATCCGAGATGAAAGAAAACGACGGAGCAATCATTGAGGTCTCACAAGACGTTACATCCTCTGGTCAATTCTACGATTACCTTGAAGAGTTTTGCACAAACATGCAACAGGCTCAGGACAAAGAAGAGATACTATTACGTCGCCCTTGGTCTGATGAAGAAACTTCTTGTACGTTTTTTAGATTGAAAGACTTTGAAGATTTCTTAAAGAAAAACAAATTCTTTGAGTTCAGACGAAACAAGATAGGTAAATACTTACGGGATATTCAAGGAGAAAACACCGTTATGAAAATTAAAGGTAGAGCTGTTCGGGTTTGGAAAATACCTAGTTTTGACAACGCCGATGTAGAGATAAACATCCCATCATTTAGACAAAAGGAGTCTCCATTTTGAGCGATTTAGATTATGACAAAAGAGCCAAAGACATGTATCAAATGCACGTTAATGAGTATCGAACTCTGACTGCAATTGGTAAACGATATGGCCTAACTAAAGAGCGCGTTCGACAGATCGTGAACAAATACAAAGAAGGATTGGTGGATGTACAGGATATTCGGACCTCCGGGAACAGGGAAGACAACTAAGCTACTCAACATGGTGGACAAAGCCCTTGCGGACGGAATCCATCCGAATGAGATTGCTTTCCTAGCCTTTACTAGAAAGGCCGCAAACGAAGCAAAGGAACGTGCCTCGGTTAGATTTAATTTAGATCCTAAAACGGATCTGACTTATTTTAGAACCCTGCACAGTCTTGCTTTGGCTCAGACCTCAATTAAGTTTGAGAACATCATGAGTGAACAACACTATAAAGAATTGAGCAATTCGATTGGGATCGTGCTTAACGGCACACGGCCCACGGATCTATACGATGATCTACCTACCGCATCGAGTAAAAAAGATCCGATCCTTGGCCTCATTAATCTAGCTCGATTAAAAAAGGTTTCCCTGCGAGAGGAATACAACAAAAGTTCTGTCGATATTCCTTGGAACACCGTTGATTACGTTAATCGTGCTTTTTCTGATTACAAAAGAAACATGGGGCTTTACGATTTTACCGATATGCTTGAGATGTTTATTGCGGAAAGCGATAAATGTTGCCCTAAGTTTAAGCTTACTTTTTTAGATGAAGCTCAAGACTTATCTGCTTTGCAATGGGACATAGCTCGCATCCTAGATAAAAACTCAGAGCGTATGTACTGCGCGGGGGATGATGATCAGGCTATTTACAGATGGGCCGGAGCGGACGTAAATCAATTTATTATGCTTGAAGGTGGATCAGAAACATTAGAACAATCGTATCGAATCCCAAGTTCTGTTCACGTCGTAGCAGAAAACGTGGCGAAAAGAATTCACCGCAGATTTCCGAAAACTTATCTACCTAGACAAGAAAGCGGAGCGGTAGAACGAATAAACACCATTGATGCTTTGGACTTATCCAAAGGCAATTGGTTAATATTAGCGCAAGCGGGATACCATCTCCAAGCAGTAGCTTCTGATTTAAAATCAAATGGTTACCTGTTTAATTACAAAGGGCATCGCTCAATTGGCGAAAAATTATCCGAAGCTGTAAACGGTTGGGAAAGTCTTCGCAAGGGCAAAGAAGTGTCTGGAGCGGTTGCTCGAAAGATTTACAATTATATGGCCGCCGGTAAACGTATCCAACGCGGGTTTAAAAAACTACCCGCATTAGAGGACGAAGAGTTTGTTACTCTGCAAGGCTTAATAAACAATCACGGTCTATTAGCTACTAAAGACATGATCTGGTCTGAGGCAATGGATAAAATACCTGAGACCGAACGAGCATACATCACGGCGTTGTTAAGACGGGGCGAGAAGTTTAATGCCACGCCTCGGATAACAGCGTCCACGATCCACGGATCAAAAGGTGGAGAAGCGGATAACGTTGTACTGCTCACGGACCTGAGTCCTGCCGCAGAAAGCGAGATGCATATTAATCCTGACGATATGCACCGTGTTTTTTATGTCGGGGTAACGAGGGCTAGACAAAATCTATACATTGTTGACCCCGAAGATATCGGAAGGAGTTACCACTTATGAACTGTTGGTATTGTAATCATGAGTTGATTTGGGGCGGCGATCATGACATTGACGAAGAGGATGATATTTTTGAAATAGAAACAAATTTAAGTTGTCCTTCGTGTAAAGCATTCGTATTAGTTTTTAAACCAAAAGAGGAAGCGATTGAAAATGATGAAGTCTGAAGAAAAAGATGTGGACTACGCTGAGTTTTATTTAAAAGCACAAAAAGAATTTAAGCAGATAGCCGACTGTGTAAATAAAAGAGATTATTTTCAAGCTGAAAAACACGCCATGAATGCAATGGTTGACATGAAAATGCTTTGGAACAGTTTAATAATTCTTAAAGAAAAACATTTAAAACTCTGGAGGGATAATGAACAGGGCTGACTTACTTAAAAAAGCAGACGATTTGATCAAGGGGGATCGAGCAAAAGATTATGGTGATGCTTATGAAAATCACGATAAAATAGCTAAAGGATGGAACGTAATAGCAAAGTCAGCAATTGAAAGTCATGGGAGGATCACAGCATCTCACGTTGCCCTCATGATGGATTGGGTAAAGACGGCACGTCTTTTAAACACAATAGACCACGAAGATTCGTGGATCGACAAGGCAGGGTACACCGCGCTTGGAGGGGAATTCTCCCCAAAGGACAAAAAGTAAAGAGAGGTTTGTATGGCAGGAAACTTGCAGATGGCCATGTTCGCTCCAAAAAGCGAATGGATACCCCCGATGGAATTGCCAGACATCACAACCGCAAAAAAAATTGCTATCGACGTAGAAACGAGAGACCCCGATATTAAAACTAATGGCCCAGGATGGGCTACAGGAAACGGGGAGGTTGTAGGCTATGCCGTAGCCGTAGATGGATGGTCAGGGTACATCCCGATTCGCCATCTTGGTGGAGGTAATTTAGACGAAAAGATTGTCAACAAGTGGCTAAAAAAAGTCTTCGAATGTCCTGCCGATAAAATTATGCACAACGCTCAATACGATGCGGGGTGGATTAAACGTATGGGTTTTGATCTCAAAGGAAGAATAATCGACACAATGTTGATTGCGTCTTTATTAGATGAGAACCGATATAGCTATAGTTTGAATGCCCTGTCTTATGACTTGTTAGGCAAAACTAAATCAGAAAAAGGTTTAGTCGAAGCCGCTAGAAGTTTCGGCGTTGATCCTAAAGCTGAGATGTGGAAGCTTCCCGCAATGCATGTCGGTGCTTACGGTGAGGCGGACGCTGAACTCGCTCTTGAGCTCTGGAATTATTTCAGCATTCAACTTGGAAAAGAAGACCTCTGGGGCATCGCTAATCTTGAACTGGAACTTCTCCCATGTCTTATCGAAATGACTTGGCGTGGGGTCAGGGTCGATCAAGATAGGGTTGAGAAAACTCGGAACAGTCTTGTTAAGCGGGAACGGGAAGTCATGAAAGAGATCAAGAAGATTGCCGGTCGTGACGTTGAAATCTGGGCGGCTCAGTCTCTTGTAAAAGCGTTCGACAAAGTCGGCCTCCAATATCCAAAGACGGAAAAGGGCGCACCGAGCTTCACTAAACTTTTCCTCCAAGAGAACCCCCACCCTCTCGCGCAACTCATCGTTGAGGCTAGGAACCTGAATAAGACCACCGGCACTTTCCTCAACACAATCATGAAACACTGCCACGCTGACGGTAGAATCCATAGTCACATCAACCAAATAAGGTCAGATGACGGCGGCACAGTATCCGGTCGTTTAAGTATGAATAGCCCAAACCTTCAGCAAATTCCCGCAAGGGACCCTGAGATTGGGCCAATGATACGTTCTTTGTTTTTGCCAGAAGAGGGAGAGCAGTGGGCGGCAATAGACTTCTCGCAACAGGAACCACGGATCTTGGTCCACTATGCTCATGTTTATGGTGAGAGTCGTAATTTGCCATTGGAGGGTGCATTAGATTTTGTAGAAGCGTACAACGAAGATCCTAGCACAGACTTCCATACAATGGTGGCGGAAATGGCTAACATACCGAGGAAGCAAGCTAAAGTAATTAACCTTGGCATGATGTACGGAATGGGGGTTGGAAAGCTATCGGAGCAGTTGGACATTTCAATGGATGATGCTAAAGAGTTGATTGGTCAGTATCACAAGCGTGTACCTTTTGTTAAGGGTTTGATGAACGGTGTTATGAACCGGTTAAACGATAAAGCATCGTCGGGTTCTATCCGTTCGATACTGGGTCGTAAATGCCGTTTTGACCGATGGGAACCGGACACCTTTGCCATGAACAAAGCCTTGCCTTACCAAGAGGCTGTTCAAGAATACGGAGCCACCACGAGGCTTAAAAGGGCTTACACATACAAAGCCTTGAACCGTCTAATCCAAGCGTCAGCGGCAGATATGACCAAAAAAGCAATGGTGGATTTGTATAAAGAGGGCCTAGTTCCTTTAACCCAGATTCATGATGAGATCGCCATGTCTGTCAAAGACAAAGAGCAAGCGAAATATATTGCTGATATAATGACTAAAGCAGTGCCCTTGCAAGTTCCAAATAAGTGCGATATTGAAATCGGGCCTAGTTGGGGCGAGGCAAAGTAATTGCTGTTTCACTCCTCCGAGTTGTTTTGCCCCGACATTACGTCGGGGCTTTTTTTAACTATAGATTTGTAAGACGCGCATCCACACAAGCTTCTTGATCGCGCTAGACTTTTTATAGTCTTCACGTTCTTGTTGTCTGCGATATTGAGTCCAAATAGTCATAACACCCTCCTATTTAAAGTTAGGTGCGTTCCTTCGACTGAGTAGTCTACTTCCGTCCGATTGGATGAACGTCCTCGAATTGTCTTAACTTTGCGTTTTCTTGTCAAGATAGTTGCACGGTCTCATATATTCGCATATAATCCCATGTAAACCTAAAGGAAGTGTTATGGATACAAACAAATGGAAAAGCGTATTAGTGCCTAGAGAGATTTATCTCGTGATTAAAGAGATGTCTAAGGCCGAGGGCCGAACAATCAGCGGTCAGTTGCGGGTTATCTTTGATGATTTTGTTCAGAAGTACAAACCTCGTGATGAGGATGATCGTTTCGATAAGTGAGAGTTGAAGTTGCGTTTACTTTTAGATAAAATTAACCCGACATCGGGATTTTGTTTTCCTTTTGTTTTCCGTGTAGTGCTAAAGCCCTTGGTCTAATCCCCAGATCAAGGGTTTTTTTTATAAGGAGTTGTTATGAAAAAAAATTTACTAACGTTGTGTTTGTTTTTATTTGCGACCACGGCTCACGCACAAACTATTCCTGAAGGGTTAGAAAAATGCACGGGAGATTTTGCTTTATGTGCGGCCTCGACGTGTACGCCTACGGGTAACACTATTACCATTAAAGGAAAAGTTTATCCTGAAGCCGTTTGCGAATGCCCTGTAATTAACGGCAATTCTTTAGCTGATGTGGATGGGGGCAATATGCAAGGGTCTTGTGATCGATTAGACGAGACTCAAGTCTGGAGTTTGTTCAGCTACAAACGTTACCTTCCACAAGAAATTGCAGATTGGCACGACCGCAGAACCAAAGTCCAAGAGTGCTCTGCTGATTTAAAACTAGGACACCAGTCTGTTAATTGTTTTTCAATGTCGTGCGAGATAACAGGTTATGCTAATGGAACAGTCATCGCTTCGTGTTCTTGCCCCATAGGTCAGTCTGTTACAAACGACCGCATACCTCCAGAAACCACGTTTCTTATTCAATCCGGTCAAGGTGACCCTGAGTACTGTGCAAAAAATCCAGTTGCAGTCACACCTTTTCTTACTCGATTAAAATAAAAAGGAAAAACAACGTGCAAAATATACAAGATTTACAATCTAATGCCACGCAAGAAAAACCCGCCAAAGAATTTGTTGATGGGCTCCTAGCTAAGAAACCACGGGACACGGCCCCCGATTGGATTAAATGTAATCTGAGTATCAAACGAGCCGATGTGATCCGATGGTTAGAGCAAAAAGAAAGTGATTGGATAAACGTTCAAGTTTGTGAAGCTAAGTCAGGAAAATGGTATGCTGAAGTAGATAACTGGCAACCAACTAAGAAAACTTCAAGCGACAATGGATCTAGAGGATTTTGATGAGGACTTGTCCGATGAAGAAAAAGAATTCTTTTTCGCGGCAAGCGAAACCGCAGAATTGTTAAAAACTTTAAATCTGTCGGGTATTTCCCAGACCGCCGCAGTTGCCGGATCGTTGACACAAATGCTTACGCAATTGTTTATCGGATCACGGACCTCGGGCCAAGCGTTAGGCATACTGGCTTCTTGTCTGTCTGCGGCATCTGAAAATGTAGATAAGTTACAAGGGGTTTATAAAGACCCTGATGACGAACCGTTACATTAAATTGTTCCCCCATGACTTAGTTTAAATATATCAGGGTTAACAGCAGACTCGTTAATCACGTCGTACAAAGGCATTCTAATTATTTTGTCACACCACGCTTTAGGTATGTGAATCTTTGCATTGGATTGTTTATCTGAGTCCGACACCACCGCCGCGACACAAATAGCCTTATCGTTCTCCGATACTAAAAATCCAAAAGTTTTGCACTCAAACAAAGAAGCTTCCTCTACTGTTTCCCAATCAGCTACGGCAACAGCGTCTGTCCATTCGATGTACACTACCTCTTTGAAATATAAAGAATTTTTTGTTTCGTTTGCCATAGTCAGGGTTCCTTTTAAATAAAGTTGACATTTTAATATAAATCTTTTTATACTCTAGTATTCTATTACTTACGGAGCGTTTCATGAAAAGCAATAAGCCTAAAAGCACTAAGTTTTACTCTACATTAATTCCAATCCTTGCGGGTTTACTGGCGGGTTTGGCTGATTATTTATTTAATAAGTAACCGCAATGAAGAAGATGACGTTGTTATTACTGGCTTTATTTCTTTTTACTGCCAGTTTCGCCCTTGCCAGTGCTGATGTCGGGGCGGAGAGAAAAGCGCACGTTCATTGCCCGTTGAGCAAAGTACATGAGTAAACAAAAACCGTTCGAAGCAAATTTAAAAGAACTGGAGGGGTGTGTTACCCGAATGGAAGAGGATGATCTACCTCTATCCGAAGCCTTAGCCTTGTACAAAAAGGGAATGGAGCTGATTAACTTTTGCGATATAGAATTAAAAAACGTTCAGCAACAAATCCAAGTGTACGACAAGAAAACCAACAGCTTAATCGATGTCAACCCCGAATCAGTCATCGGCCCACGAAACAAGAAGTCGTAAGCCACGCATAGATTTACTCTGGCAAGAGAACGATCACGTTGTTGTCTTTGCCCTCGGACAACCCTCGAAGTGGATCGGTCGATGTAAACACTGCGGGAGAACACACGAGCAACAAGGCCGTTCGATTAAGAAAAATTACATGGCCCGTGAGTGCCCCGCCTTTGCCCCTCGAAACAAAATCCATAAGAACGTCGAGGACAGCAAACTCGTTCTCAAGTACGGCATCACCTTCGAGGACTTTAAAGCGATGCTCAAAAATCAAAACTACCAATGCGCGATCTGCGGGATACACCAAGCGCAACTCGTCTACCGCATGGCAGTAGACCACGATCACTCAACCAACAAGGTTCGAGGCCTGCTCTGCCGTCCGTGCAACCACGCCATAGGGCTACTGAAAGACGATCCACGGATCACGGCTCGCGCTTCAGAATATTTGAAAGCGAACAAGGAATAAAAAAAGGGGGCCGAAGCCCCCAATCTTATGATGGTAAACAGAAAGTCGTAACCTCAACCCCCATTCCCCTCTTAGTCGGTCGTTCACGAGTGACATTGACCGTCATCCCCCAACCGTATCGAAACATCTTGGCAAACAGCAAAGCCATACGGTTCGCCTCTTTTAAAGTGCGGAACGAGACTCTGTGACCACGGCCCACGGTTCCATTGGTTTCGTGATCCTCGATCAAGTGCCACCTCGAACCGTCTTTGACAATCCGCCAATGGTAAACATCACCTGTGGTCGGTTTGTTGAACTCATCTCGGTTACACACCTGTTCAATATCAGCAATATCTCCACTTTTGATGAGTTGATCGACAGCCGACTCAAGTCTTTCCATGTCTACTTTCATTTGTTACTCCTAATCAAAATTAAAAGACGGGGGCACACGGCCCCCGAACCAGACTTAAACGTTATTGAGTGTCGTTGCACGTCTCAAGACCCTTGCCCTCTCCGACTGTGTTAAGGTTGAGAGTAGGTTGAGTGCCTTGATAGCAAATTGACGCTCATTCTCCGCCGTGAATTTCTTTTGGCGGGGTTTCGTAACACCAAGCTTACGCAAGGTGTCCCCGTCCAAGTCTTCTAAAGATAGACTCATATTTTTCTCCGTATAGATTGTTAAAGAACAAAGTAAATCTTTTTTGATTTACCACTATAGTTTAAAGCATATATGGGATAAAATCAACTATTAATTTTTCTTAATTAAATCAACAAGTTAGGTGGGTTAAATTGTGTTGCGGTGCAACATAAATTTTAGACTCAATCTAAAAAACGTCGATTCGACCCGACTCGATAAAAGTAGTTGACAACCTCGCATACCTAGTCCAGAATCGAGGTTCGATCAAACAAACGGAGAACGAAATGAAGAACGAAATGAATATTAAAGATTTAATAGAAAAAGCACTGTCTTATTTAAATGCTTATGAATCGGATTTAGAGTGGCAATACGAGTTGTATGAAATAGAAGACGCGAATGGAATGAGAAGCGGTACTCCATGGTTTGGTGAAGACCATAAGCCTGATCACCCCGCGTCTGAGTCTGATTACGATCGCTATTACAAGGAAGCGACGAAAGAAGCGGAACAATATACATCGGAACTTAAAACTTTAATCAAAGAACTTGACAAGGCTTTCAATAAAACACACGAAGTCACGCTAACCGGTAGTATTTCAACCACCGTGACCATTAAGGCTAAAGACGAAGAAGAGGCAATAGCTAAAGCTC
>Ga0070751_1001567_pt1 | contig 13420 bp, 20 predicted proteins | sample VirMetDEL_Aug_28_FD_78514 | JGI IMG/M metagenome (GOLD analysis project Ga0070751, IMG submission 78514) | Aqueous microbial communities from the Delaware River and Bay under freshwater to marine salinity gradient to study organic matter... | ecosystem: Environmental > Aquatic > Marine > Coastal...
GGAAGCCATTTTCTTGCTACTGACTATCCCATTGGTCTTCTTAGTATTAGTCCTAAGTTTTCCAATAGCGTTCCTGTGGTTGGAGTGGAAACTCCACAAGGAGCGATTACAGACCAAAAAATGGTCGATCGACACAACAAATTTAGATTAAATAAAGATGCTATTAAAAAAAGTATTGATTATCACAATGACTACCATATTAAGCCTGTCCTTGACAAAGAGCTTTCAATGGTTGAAGAAGTTGAAGAATTCTTAAAAGATTTAAATATCCCAGATCACAAAGTATGGGCCATGCCTGCTGGGGATAATAGAGAAGAATTAGTACAAAGTTATCCTGTAGTTATGGATTTTGTAAGAGATCGAGGATGGAGATTTACGGGCCGTGCCCACATTATGGCTTTTGATACAAAAAGAGAAGTTTAATAAATTAAAATAAAAATGAGTTTAGTAGGAAAACAATTTCCAGACATTACTGTTAAAGCAATTAACGCTGAAGGCGATGAATTACAAATAAATCTATCAAGACCAGGTCTTAAAAAGGTTTTATTTTGGTATCCAAAGGATTTTACCTTTGTATGTCCAACAGAATTACACGCATTTCAAGATGCAATTGAAGAATTTAATAAACGTGGTGTAGAGGTATATGGTGCTTCTTGTGATACAGCAGAAGTACATTTTGCATGGTTAAATACTCCTAAAGACGATGGTGGTATTCAAGGTGTAACTTACCCTATTTTAGCAGATTCAAGAAGAGAATTAGCAAGTTATTTAGGTATTTTAGATTATGAAGCCTGGGAAGAAGGAAATAAAGATGGAGATAATGTTTCTTATCGTGCTACTTATTTAATTGATGAAACAGGTAGAGTATTTCATGAATCAGTAAACGATATGCCTTTAGGTAGAAACGTAGATGAATATCTTCGAATTATTGATGCTAAACTTCATAACGAAAAACATGGAGAAGTATGCCCAGCTAACTGGGAAGAAGGTAAAGATGCTATGTCCGCCACAAGAGAAGGAGTAGCTAATTATTTAAGTAAATGAGATTACCAATAATAAAAGCGTTAGTAGAAAGTGATCTTGATGAGGATTACTTTTTAGAAGCAGTTGAATCACTCCTAGTCATTACAGAGGCTAGGGGTGTAAAAGACGAAGAAATTGAAGTTATAGGTGAATTAATTTCTAATCTAGAGGGTGCCCAAGAAGTACTTAAAGATATTAAGTATAATAAAACCCCTCAAAAGGAAGCACTTAATAATTTTATGAAACGAGTTTTAAATTCAATAAGTTAAATTTATGGATCCTATATTAGGAAGTATAAATTCAAAAGTAGCAGATGAATTAGAAAAAAATTTTTCTAAACAATATCTTCCTTATATGTGGAGTGAAAATGTATCTGGAAAAATTAATATTTATAATCCTTCTTTCATTCATATAGTTTACGATAAAGAATCACAAGATAACCTTAACAGCCCTATATACAAATCAGTAGATAATTTAATTCAAAATCATATTCTTTTAAACCATAGATCCTTATTTCCTAATATAGAGCCTAAAAATTATTTAAGAATTAGATATTTTATTCAACCCGATATAAACATACCTAATAACTATACATCAGATCCTTTTCATATAGATTTAGATAAACCTAATATTAGTATAGTTTACTATGTAAATACATCCGGAGGAGGAACTATTATAGACTACCCAAATATTACTTATAATGTAAAACATAAAAAAGGTAATTATGTAATATTTGATGGAAGTATTCCACATGCTGGAAAAATTTCTCAAAATTTTACTTCTAGAGCTGTTTTAAATATTAATATTTTATTATAAATTTTAATAATAATGAATTTAGACGGACAAACTTTAAAAATACTCCACGATATGTGGGTAAAAGAAATAATTAAACCCTCTCATATAACCTCTTATTTAGATAAGTTGGATTATACATTAGGTTTTATTACATTAACCGAAATAAACGTTATATCAAAAGACCAAAAGACACAACATTCATGGAAAACAACCGAAAAAAACAACACACAGACTTAGAAGTAGTACCAGTAGGATTTGCTAATGGTGTAGCACCTGGCTTTCCTTTAGACGATAGAGAAAAATCTAGAATGATAGATCGTGCTGCTAAAGCATATGGTAAATTCTTAGATGAATTAAAATGTGATTGGAGAACTGATCCTAATTCTGCTGATACACCTCGACGTGTTGCTAAAGCATATGTTAATGATTTGTGGGCAGGGCGATATACTGCGATGAGCGAGATTACATCATTCCCCAGTGATGGTTATGATGGTATCGTTATAGAGCGCAATATTCCGCTGACTTCTATGTGTTCTCACCACCACCAAACAATTCAAGGTGTTGTACATATTGGATATGTAGTTGGAGATAATGGTAGAGTAATTGGTTTATCAAAATTAAATCGTATTGTAGAATTATTTGGTAGACGAGGAGCAATTCAAGAACAACTAACCTCAGCAATTCATAATGCTATAGATAAAATTTGTGAAAATAATAAAGGTGTTATTGTAACAGTTGTAGGAACTCACAATTGTGTATCTTGTAGAGGAGTAAAACATCAAGGTGCTTCAATGGTTACTACAAAATGTAGTGGTGTTTTCTTTGAAAAAGGTAATGTTGCTAGAGAAGAGTTTTTTGATTCAATTAAAATTAATAACGGAAACCACCCTGTATAATGATAAAACTACATGGTAAAATATATCTTAGCTGGGATGACATTAAAGAGGTTGTTGAAAAACTAGCTGAACAAATTAATAATTTAGAAAAGAAACCTTTTTACATTTATGGGATACCTCGTGGCGGATTAATTCCCGCTACTTGGTTATCACATAAAACAGGAATTAAATATCAACAAATAAATGCTGTCCAAATCTCTAAAATGGCAGATTTATCTCATATTTTAATAATTGATGATATTTGTGATTCAGGCAAAACCGTAAAAGAAATAAGAGAAAATTATCCTAAAGTTAAAGTAGCTTGTTTATATTATAAAGAAAATAAAATTGCCAAACCTGATATTTATGGTAAACTCGTCGGGGATGAATGGATTGTTTTTCCCTGGGAGGAAGAAGAAAAAATAGGAAATCGAGATAACACTTATGGATAACTTTAACCCAAAACAAAAATCAGAAGGATTAGGAGATACAATTGCTAAATTTACTCATGCTACTAGAATTAATAAAGTAGTAGACTCTACTGTAAAAATTTTAGGACGTAATGATTGTGGTTGTGGAAAAAGAAGAAAAATTTTAAATGAAATTTTTCCTTATACTAAGGAAAATGAACCTAAAGAAACCCCACATATTAATAGTGTTCCTTTAGATGAAATAGAAGGAGAATATTTGGTTTTACAAGAAATTCATTGTACATTACCAGGTATTGGAGCAACTGTTTTAAATAAAGAAACAGTTTTAATTATAAATAAACAACATCCTTTATACAACGATATTCCCCATTATTATAAAAATAATATAGTTAAAAAGTTATGAATAAATTAAATGTTCCGTTTGTTAATGAAGTTGAAGAATTCAATACATTAATGAACAAACCAAACAATTATGAACCCACAATACCAGATAGAAAAGAATGGCAATTTGTCATCGACTTCGTTAAAGAAGAACTTGCAGAATATGAACAAGCTTGCAAGAACGGAGACATCGTGGAAATTCTGGATGCTTTGTGCGATATTGCTTATGTTTCCCTTGGGAACGGTGTTATGTTACACGGCCTTAAGGATAAGATATGGCCGGCGTATCAAGAGGTCCAAGCTTCGAATTTATCGAAAGCTTGCAAAACTCAAGAAGAAGCCGTTCGAACTTGTGAGATTAGAGCTGCCCAACAAGGTGAGGAATGTCATTGGGAGAAAGTAGGCGATATGTATATCGTGTATCGTACTCGAGATCGTAAGGTAATGAAAAGTATAGGATATTTTAGACCTGATCTCCGTAAATTCTTTACCGATGAAGAACTTTCTAAATTTAATTCGTAAGGGATCATTCCCTTTCTTAATAGCAATCTCTGCCCTGTCAGTTAGCGCTTCGGCCGCTTTCTATAGTGTTAGCGGCTTAAGCAAACTTTTTGCTGGGGCTTCATTTGAGGTAATTATTATGGCTGGCTCACTTGAAGTAGCTAAATTAGTAATTGCTTCATTACTGTATCAATATTGGGATACAATTAATAGAATACTTAGAATTTATTTATCTATAGCTACTGTAATATTAGTATTAATTACTAGTATGGGTATTTATGGCTTTTTAAGTGCTGCGTATCAGGATACCTACCAACAATTAACTGTAACACAAAATAAAGTATCTTTTTTAGAAGAAAAAGCTAAATTCTATGAAGACGATGTGGCGCGATATGATCAAGAACTTGAAAGAATCTCTAATAACATTTCTACTTTATCTAATGCGAAAGCTACCTCGATCCAAGTACGAGACACCACGTCATCTACAGGTCTTCGATCAACCGTCTCCACTGCTGAGCTTAGATTGTCTCAACAACGTATTGAAGTTGAAGAAGAAAACAGAAAAGAAGTAAACTCTAGAAGGACAATAGCAGCAGATAGTTTACAAAAATATAGACTTGATATTCTTGAATTACAAAACAATTCAGCTGTAGCAGGTGAATTAGGTCCATTACAATATCTTTCAGGGTTAACAGGAACGCCAATGGATAAAATTATTAACTGGTTATTGTTAGTAATTATTTTTGTATTTGATCCTTTAGCAATATCTTTAGTTGTAGCAGCTAATATGGCTTTTGCTACTGCTTTTCCTAAACAAAAAAAAGAAGAATTTGTAAAAGAAATAAAAGTTAAAGAACCCGAAGTAGTTAAAGAGGAACCTATAGAAGAAATAATAGTTAATGAACCTGAAGTAATTACAAATAAAGAAGATTTTTTATCTAAATTAGATAAGATTGAGGCTCGAATGGCAAAAGATAATACTATAGAAGAACAATCTTTAAAAATTCAAGAACAAGAAAAAAAAATTCAACAACTAGAAAATGAAATAGATTATGCACACGAAGAAATAAATGAATTAGATCGTGCTGCTATTCAAATAGTTGATGGGATTAAACACATAGATGATTATTTAAAACATCATGGTCCCTATTATGATAAAAATGGAGTAAAATGGGATCAAATAAAATTAGGTTTTGCAGAAGAAGATGATTATATTGAGAAACGTAAGCCTAGATCAAAACCAAAAGGCAAAGAAAACGACGACATAATAACATATTAATTTTTATAATGTATACTTTTTTAAATAAAAAAGACACTTTTATACACTCTCCTTTTTTTCAAGAAAATTTTTTAAATTTAAATGAAATAAAAAAAATAAAAGATGGTTTAAATTTAATTCCTTACTTAGATGGATCTACATCTTATCAATTAGAAGAAAATAAAAAAAAAGATAAATATAGCAAGTTAGAAAACTATAGATTAAGTAAAGTTAAATGGATTAATCAAGAAAGAGAATGGGATTGGTTATTTTTAAAACTAAAAGAATATATTACAAATATTAATAATATTCATTATAATTTTAATTTGTCTTCTATATATGAAAATATACAATATACAGAATATTCTTCAAAATATAAAGGACATTATAATTGGCATATGGATATTGGAGGGGTTTATCCTTTTAACTTAAGAAAAATTTCTCTTTCAATTCAACTTTCTTCTTCTGATGAATATGAAGGAGGAGATTTAGAAATATTTAATGGAGTATCTTTAGAAATGCCCTTTATTGCTCCAAAAACAAGAGGTACAATATGTGTTTTTCCATCTTTTTTATTACATAGAGTAACTCCTGTTACTAATGGAACAAGGAGATCTTTAGTACTATGGGTTGGAGGTTCACATTTGCAATAATATATTAATAAGGTTATGTATAAAAAAATTTATGAGCAAGGTAGAGGAGAAAATAAACACCTAATACACTTGTGGACAGATAAAGGTTACGAGAAAATAGAATGGAACAACTATGCTTATAAAGAATGCCGTGAAGACGAGGCTGAATTTAAAGGTTTAAAAGGAGAACCATTACGCCGTACCCACGATTGGGATAGAAAAACCCCCAACTTACATTTTGCTGACATTTCAGCTCACCAGAAATTTTTAATTGAAAAGTATGGTACAAATGATGAACCCTCTAAAACAGTTAGAGAGGTTTTCTTTGATATTGAGTGTGAAATGGGGGGTGCACTTACAGAAGAATATATTTCAAATGCCCCTAAACCCGTAACTTCAATTGCTTGGTACGATAAACAATTAGATCAGTGGGCAATTGTTATTTTAGATAAAAAAGGACAATTAAAGCATACTAAAGCTAAAAACAAAGAAATTATACCTTTTAGACACGAGGCAGATCTATTAGATTGTTTTATCTCCCGAATGGAAGAAATACAACCAGATATGCTTGTAGGGTATAATAGTGATTACTTTGATATACCTTATTTGTATTATAGAATTTGTACTGTATTGGGAGATGATGTAGCAAAACGTTTATCACCAATTGGTATTGTTAAACATGCTAAAAATAACCAATATTGGTATACAAAAGACATGTACGTTGATATTGCAGGTATCGAATCAATGGATTATATGCGATTACATAAAAAGTATAGCTGGGAAGATGAACCAAGCTGGAAACTCGATGCAATCGGCGAAAAATACGTAGGTATCAATAAAATTGAATATGAGGGTTCATTAGATACTTTATTTGAAACAGATATCCATAAATTTATACAATATAACTTTGTTGATGTTGAAATATTAGTTGAATTAGATAAAAAATTACAATATTTAGCATTAACAAGAAACTTAGCACATAAAGGTAAAATCAAATACCACGAAGTATACGCTTCATCTAAAATCCACGATGGCGCTATCTCAGCTTACTTACTATCACAAGGAATTATCCCCCCAGGTCGCCCACATGGCGAAAAGAAATTAAATTATGCTGGTGGTTATCTGTTTTGTCCTAAAGCAGGTTTATACAAATATATGTTTGATGAAGATTTAACTTCACTATACCCTTCAATTATAATGTCTTTAAATATAGGACGTGAAACAATTGTAGGTAAAATTGTACCTGAATCACTACCTGAAAATTTAGAAGAATTTGGACCTTATGGAGGTAAACCCGATCGCAATAATTATTTAGGTTTAAGTGATTTAGAGGCTATGGATCCTGAAAGGGAGCTTATTGTTATGGATCCTAATAGAAGAGGTAATCCTAGAGCTACAGTTATAGTTGAAAAACTGATAGAAATGATAAAACAAAATAAATGGGCTGTAGCAGCAAATGGTACATTCTTTAGAACAGATAAAGAATCAGTTTTATCAACTATTCTAAAGAAATGGTTTGAAGAAAGAGTATTATATAAAAACGAAATGAAAAAATGTTATAAAGCAGGTGATAATGAAGGTGGGGCTAAAAATCACCTATTACAATATACAATGAAAATCTTACTTAACTCATTGTATGGTGCTACGGCATTAAATTCATTTAGGTATGGTATGCCTTTATCAATATTAAGTGAAGCAATTACTCTATCAGGATGGCGTATTATTCAAGAATCAGCATTAGCTGCTAATCGTCATATGAATAAAATTTTAAGAAATGAAGTTATGTTAAAAATATGAAAAAAAATTTTATAGAAATATATGATGATATAATACCCCTCACTCTCCAAGATTATGTAGAGTTTTTAGTTATAAAAAACGGAATTAATGTTATTCCTTTTAATTTTGTAAAAGGAATGACTGATCATAAAGAAGAATCAAATAGTGATTATGGATGGATACATAAATTACTTTTATGTGAAAATGGAGATAAGTTTTTTAGTGATTATATGGCTACAATTCATCAAATACTATATTATTTTACTATGTACAAAAAATTAAATATAAAACAAATTTTGGCTAGTCGTATTTTTCTTCAAACTCCTTCTCTTAATCCTGGTGTTCAAAAACCCCATATTGATACTACAAACTCTCACTTAGCTTGTTTATATTATATAAATGATAGTGATGGAGATACTGTATTTTACAATAAAGATAAAGAAATAAAAAGAGTATCACCTAAAAAAGGAAGAATAGTATTTTTTGATGGATTAATTAAACATTCTGGAAGTAGACCTAAAGATAATCATAGAGCTATTATAAATTTTAACTTTACTGTTTTATAAAATTAAAAATATGAAATACGAAATGGAAAGTAGACCTTGGGGTATGTATGAAGTTTTATTAGATTCAGATGAATGTAAAGTAAAACGAATTACAGTAGCCCCAGGCCAAAAATTATCATATCAATATCATTTTAAACGTCAAGAACAATGGACTGTAATTAAAGGAAACCTAACCATTGTTTTAGATGATGAAAAAGTATTTAGAGCACCTGGTGAATCAATTAAAATACCTTTAGGGGCTCGACATAGAGCTTGGAATGAAACCGACGAAATAGTACAATTTATAGAAGTACAAACCGGAACCTATTTTGGGGAAGACGATATAGTACGTATTGAAGATGAATATAATAGAAAATAAAAAGAAAATAGCAATTATTGGTAAAGGTACTGCAGGGAGTATATCTGCTGCCCATTATACTTATTATGCTAACTGTGAAATAGAATGGTATAGAGACCCTTTAACTTCAACCCAAAGTGTAGGAGAAGCTTCAACTTTAACTTTACCACGTTTATTAAAATCCGCTCTTAATACCCATTATACAGAATTAAATGAACTACATTCAACAACAAAAAGAGGCATTAGAAAATTAGATTGGGGTATAAATGGAAGTAAAGATTTTATACATGACTTTAGTATAAATAGTGCTGGTATTCATTTTGATGCTGTTAAACTTCAAAATTTTATTGCTAAAAAACTAAAAAATCATATTAAAATTGTAGAATCAAAATCTTTATCTCATTCTGAAATAGATGCTACTTATATTATTGATTGTACTGGGAAACCTCTAGATTATACCCCTTTTAACATATCTAAATCTACCCCTATAAATTCAGCTTATGTAGTAAATTGTTATTGGGATTATCCTAAGTATGAATATTCATTTCATATAGCTAGACCTTATGGGTGGGTGTTTGGTATTCCTTTAAAAAATAGGATATCTATAGGTTATATGTACAATTCAAATATTAATAATTTAGATGAAATTAAAGAAGATATAAATAACATATTTAAAAAATTAAACTTAACTCCAAGTTATGATGTTACACAGTGGTTTTTTAAAAATTATTATAGAAAACAAAATCATACACAAAGAGTAACATATAATGGAAACTCTTCATTTTTTTTAGAACCCTTAGAATCTACTTCTACTACTTTTATGGATTTTATTAATAAAAATACATTAAAACTTTTAAGTAATGAAATTACTATAGAAGAAGCTAATAAATCTTATTTAAATGAAATGGAGGATATCCAAAGAATTATAGCCCTACACTATTATTCAGGAAGTTCTTTTAAAACTAATTTTTGGGAATATGCTTTTGAATTAAGTCAAAATTTTTTAAAAGACAATATAAAAAATGTTAAATTTAAAAATTTATATAATTTTTGTAAAAAGTTTTCTAATTCAAATGCTTTAACCTTACCTCCAGATATAATGTATGGAGATGAAATTGGGCTATGGCCTACTGTTAGTTATATTCAAAATTTTGAAGGATTAGGTTTATATAATAAAATAGATAAATTACTAAATACATAATATGGCATTATCAAAACAATCATTAAGAAGTGGCGTTCACGTAATGGTGAATGGCAAATTAGCTACCAAAGAAGAACTCATAAAAATGAGCCAAGAATGGAGCGAAAAACGAGAAGTATTTTTTAGAAAAATGCTTCAACAAGGAGGAGTATTTAAATTTGATGGAATAAAGTTTGAAATCAAACTAAGAGAACGTATATTAAATAGCCTTGGAGAAGAAGATGGAGGACTAATCCAAATCCCCGGTGATAGTGCATTTTAAATTATGGAAAAATTATTAGAAATACATGATGATATAATCCCAAAATTTATAGTAGATAATATTGAAAAACATCTTTTAAAAAATAGCAATATCCCTTTATTTTATAACCCAAATCTAACCTATAAAGAATCAGATCCTGAATATTATTTTTCCCCAGGAATTGGAAATTCTTTTTTAAATCAAAATCAACATAACGATCAATTAGGATTATTTTCTTCTATATTATATTATCTTTCTTTTTATAGACAAATTATTATTACTCAATATATTCAAGGTAGATGTTTTGTTGATCTACCTAGCCCTAATTTTGGGCCTGACTTACCCCCTCACGTAGATTTACTTTATCCTCATTTAGTTTGTTTATATTATATAAATGATAGTGATGGAGATACTATTTTCTTTAAAGATGATAGAAAAACTGAAATTAAAAGAATATCACCTAAAAAAGGAAGAATAGTATTTTTTGATGGAGCTATACCTCATTGTGGGAGTAGAAGTAAAACAACTACAAGAGCAGTTTTAAATTTTGATTTTTTAGGAGAGTTTCAATGAAACATTTAGAGAAAACACCTTGGTTTATATGCGATGAAGATGATACGAATCTATGTGCTTATGTAGACACAGATTCGAATTATTTTAATGCTGAACCTTTGTTGTTACATCTATATCCTAACTTTGAAGAATTATCAAACGAAGAAAAAGATGAAAAATTGGAAAAAATCGCTTTATATTATCAAGACTATATTTCTAACCATTATAATAATCTTGCTAGAGATTGCTTTAATGTGGAGTATCATAGACTCGAAATGAAAACAGAGTGTGTAATCCGCTCTGCTTATTTTAGAGCCACTAGACGTTATGCTCAGTGGATTACAAAACAAGAAGGTATTTCTAAAGAATCCTTAGATGTAAAAGGTTTAGAATATAAAAAATCGAACTTTCCACAAGTATTTAGAGGATTTTTTGAGCAAGTAGTTGAAGATGTTTTAAAAGGTACTAAACAAAAAGAAATAGATAAACGCATACTTGATTTTAAAACTCAAATATTAAAAAACATTTCCATTAAAGAATTAGGCAACCCTACCTCAGTAAAAACATTAAACAAGTATATCGAACGTAAGCCTGTAGGAGGGGAAGCATTTACTATAATCGCTAAAGGTGCCCCTGCTTCCGTACGAGCTACTATTAAATATAATGATTTACTTAAATATTGGAAATTAGATAATAAACACGAGACAATTGTTCAAGGTAGTAAAGTTAAATGGATTTATTTAAAGAAAAATCCATACAATATTGAAGCATTAGCTTATCTTGATTATGATATTCCTGATAAAATTAGAGAATTTTTAGATAAGTTTGCTGATAAAGAAAAAGTATTTGATACTATATTGTTAAATAAATTAGAAGGGTTTTATGATGACTTAGGATGGAGATTAGTCACCAACCCTTACGTTAATCAGTTTTTTATATGATTTATATTTTTGATGTTGATGGAACATTAACTAAATCACGAAATGTTATAGACCCTAAGTTTAAAACATTTTTTGAAGCATTTCTACAAAAGAATCGTGTTTGGTTAATTTCAGGTAGTGATAAAGATAAAACTATTGAACAAGTAGGTTTTAACATTTGGGGGGGAGTTGAAAGAGCATACCAATGTTCAGGTAACCAGCTTTACCAAAATGGAGAATTAATTAAAGAAAATGAATTCCAACTTTCAGCTTATCTTAAAACTTTATTAGAAAAATTCTTAGAAGAATCTAAATACGAATATCGATTTGGAAACCATATAGAAGAAAGACCAGGTATGGTTAATTTCTCTATTGTAGGAAGAAATTGTAATCAAGAACATAGAAGTTTTTATTATCTTTGGGACCAAATTTATAAAGAAAGAGAACAATTTGCTTGGGAAATTAGAACTCGCTATGGTTGGTTAGATGCTGTAGTTGGTGGGGAAATTAGTATTGACATTTATAATAAGGGACAAGATAAAGGACAAATTGTAAATGATGTAGACGACAATTTTACTTTCTTTGGAGACAAATTAGACCCAGGAGGTAATGACTATCCAATAATGAAAGCTGTATTAGATAAAAGACTAAAAGGAAATAAATTTCATCACGTAAAAGGTTGGGAAGACACTAAAAATATATTACATTCACTAATATGAAAATAGAGGTTTCAAACGGCGAATTAGTTGATAAACTAACTATCTTAGAGATTAAGTTAGATAGAATTACAAATTCAAAACAATTAGAGAATATTACTAAAGAATGGTTATCATTAAATGATGCTGTAATGACTTTACTTAATACCTTTGGTGATAGAGCATTATATAGTAAAATAGATGAATTATCTGATATTAACAAAAAACTTTGGGATATAGAGGATTGGATTCGTAATTGTGAAAAAGAACAACGATTCGATAAAGAATTCGTGGAATTAGCAAGATCTGTTTATAAATTAAATGATCGTAGATCTGAAGTTAAGAAACACATTAATGTAATAACTAAATCAGGATTAATTGAAGAAAAGTCATATAGTAAGTAATATTGAAAAGTACTACTTGAATGGTTTAACTAAAGAGGTAGTATGGAATTTAGTTGGTGGTAAAGCAACAATTAATTTTGCTACTGAAACTAAAGATGCTGTTGGTCAAGTTACATTTGATATAGCATTACCCGATGGCCCTTTAGCAATTTATAGTACAGATGCTTTATTACGTTTAATTAGTATTACTAGTGAAGAAATACAAATTGAATTGAGTAAAGGTCCTACTGGTTTAGTTGACAAACTAAAAATACAGGATAATAAATTTGATTTAAATTACCATTTAAGTGATTTAAATTCAATGCCTGAAGTACCTAAGGTAGCTGAAGTTGATTATGATTTTTCATTTAAAGTAAATGATGAATTTATTTCTGGTTTTCTTAAAGCACACAATGCATTAGAAAAAATAAAAGATGTTACTTTAAATACTGCTACTACTCTACAAGGAGAAAACATTGTAGAAATTATATTAGGAGAACGATCACAACATTCCCATAAAGTTAAATTTACAGAATTAGCAGAATTTACCTCACAAAGTGATTTAATACCCTTTTCCGCTATTGTATTACGTGAAGTATTATCAGCTAATAAGGGTACAGAAGGTACAATTTATGTAAGTAATAAAGGGTTAATGAAATTAGAATTTAACTCTGAAGAAAGTAGTGCAAAGTATTTTGTTGTAAGACAACAATGACGTATATTTATAGAAAAATAACTGAGACTCTAGGGCGAGCAGTTATGTTTTATGTTTAACCGGTGAGCTAAGCCACCACAAATTTTAATGATATGAGTACATTATTTTATGAACGTACACCGTTCGACATTTTATTCA
>Ga0070751_1001577_pt1 | contig 13372 bp, 26 predicted proteins | sample VirMetDEL_Aug_28_FD_78514 | JGI IMG/M metagenome (GOLD analysis project Ga0070751, IMG submission 78514) | Aqueous microbial communities from the Delaware River and Bay under freshwater to marine salinity gradient to study organic matter... | ecosystem: Environmental > Aquatic > Marine > Coastal...
ACAGGAATTAAATTTAATCTTGATAAAATTATTGAAGAAAAATTTAATCTTGCTCAAACTATAACTATTGACGGTGTTGTCGTTTATCATTGGAAAAAGAAATGAGAGAATCAACTATTGAAAAAAAGACTTGTGATTATGCTAAATCTAAAAAATGGAAGGTGTTTAAATTTTCTAGTCCGGGTCAACGTGCTGTTCCTGACAGAATGTTTTTAAGAAATAAAGTTTGTTTTTATATCGAATTTAAAGCACCTGGTAAAAAGCCTACTAAATTACAAGAAAAAATAATAGAAGATATTAAAAGTGAAGGTTTTGCAGTTTATGTTTGTGATAATATTGAACATGGCAAATTTTTAATAAATTTATATGAATAGTTATGCAACAAAGATTAGAATTTAATTACATAGATATTTTACATAAAACGGCTAAAGCCTTATTAATTGTTACTGCAAAAGGTAAAAAAGGTTGGGTTCCTAGATCGCAAGTTAATTTATCTTATGATGAAAACACTATTTGGATTCCTTTATGGCTTGCAAGAAAAAGAGGATTAACAACATGCTAAAGATATTAAATAACTAAAATATATTTTAAAATATGTAAATTAATTGTTTACATTATAAATCTTAGGATCTATAATTAATAAGTCAGTTAGACAAATAAAAACTTAAAATGATAAAATTATGAAAACATTATATAATAAAATAATAGAATTAGACGGTCATTACTCTAACTTGGATTCTGAGATAGGTATTTTTAATAGCGACAATTCACAAATTATATTTTCTAATTTAAATCCATCTGAAAGAGGGAAAATAATGAACTTAGTTAGAGATCGTAATTTTTCTAGCAAAATGTTATCAGGTAAAGAATTGAGAAGAAGAATAAATCTTAAGATAAAAGAAATAATAAATGGATAGCAAGGTAAAATATATCGATTTTTGGTCAAATAAGACTAAAAGTCAATTGAGGAAAGAGATTGAATCATGGAAAAGATATTTTGAGAAACACGGAAAGGCTTACGGATTACATGGTGGAAATATGACTCCACCTAATACTTTAGCAGATGGAGATAAAATTAGCATCTTGAAAGAAATATTGATCAGTAAAAGTTGATAATGCTAAAAAAAGAAGATTTACATCTTTATCAAAATAAAGCTTTAGACTTCATTAAAGAGAAAAAGAAATGCGCTTTATTTCTTGATATGGGCATGGGTAAAACCGCAACATCACTTACAGCTATTTCATATTTATATGATGATTTATTCTTAGATAAAACCTTAATTATTGCACCTTTAAAAGTAGCAAATAATGTTTGGCATAAAGAAGTTTTAAACTGGGAACATTTAAAACATTTAAAAATAAAAATATGCACAGGAACACCTTTAGAACGTTTATCTGCTTTAAATTCTAATGCTGATATTCATGTAATAAATATTGAAAATGTCCAGTGGTTAATTGAAAAGAGCGGTATTGAATGGAAATGGGATAGTTTAATATGCGATGAGTCAACAGGTTTTAAAAATTATGCTTCAAAAAGATTTAAAAGCTTAAAGAAAATTCTAAAACATTTAAAAAATGTAATACTTTTAACCGGAACTCCTTCCCCTAATGGTTATATGGATTTATGGTCCCAAATGTTTTTAATTGATCAAGGTGAAAGATTAGGTAAAAATATTACCTTATATAGAAATAGATTTTTTAATAAAGATTATACAGGTTTTAACTATGAATTAAAACCAGGAGCAAAAGAAGAAATTGATGAATTGATCAGTGATATTTGTATGAGTATGGAATCAAAAGATTATTTACAATTACCTGAAGTAATACCTTTAACTCGTCTTATAGATTTACCAGATAAAGCAAAAGAACAATATAAAGAACTTAAAAAACATTTTATTATTGATTTAGAACATTCAGAAGATTTACATAAAGAATTAAGAAACTTAAAGAAATCTGCTACTTTTGATGATAATAAAATTAAAGAAAATAATGATCGTATTAAAGAACTTAAAAAAGAAATTCAAATAACTGCTGCTTCAGCTTCAGCATTAGAAAATAAATTATTGCAAATGTGTAATGGAGCTATTTATGATGAAGATAAAAATATTCATATAATACATGATGAAAAACTAAAAGATTTAAAAGAAATAGTTGAAGAAAACCCTGGAGAAAATATTTTAGTAGCTTATCATTATCAATCAGATTTATTAAGAATAAAAAAATACTTTCCTAAAGCTGTTCAATTAAAAACTGCAAAACATGAAGATGATTGGAATGCAGGTAAAATAAAAATGTTAATAGCCCATCCTGCGTCAGCCGGACATGGTTTAAACTTACAAAAAGGTGGATCTATTATAGTTTGGTTCAGCTTAACTAATAATCTTGAACATTATCAACAGTTTAATAAAAGATTAGGAAGGCAAGGAGGATTAACAAAACCGGTTAGAATAATACATATATTAGCTTCAAACTGCTTAGATCATAAAAAAGTAATGCCTTCTTTACAAGGTAAAGCCTTAAGCCAACAAGAACTTATAAACTACCTTAAATTCAAAGATGTTGTATCAAAATGAAGCAATAATAAATTATATTTTAAAATATGTAAAATGTAGTTTACATTTAAGTTCTTATATATTATAATATTAATATGAGTTAAAGATTAATTCATATTTTATTAATTAAATGTAAGGAACGACATGAAAAATTTAAATAAATTTATAAATAAAAGACAAAAAATAGTTAGTAATAAAATCAATAAGCTTTATAGCTTATATTCTGCAGGTAAAGTTAATCCTGTTTTTGAAGTAAGCCATTATTTAGAATACTTTTTAAATTTAAACACTGATATTTGTGTAAAGTCAATGTTTATAAGAGCTAAATCTAATTTTGCTGATCAAGTTAATTTTATTTTATTATTAAATAAAGAAATAAAAGCTTTAGATCATGAACTTAATATAATTTCAGGAGAATAATATGACACATTCAGAACTAAGAGATAGTATTTTAAATTTTAAAACAACTTCAACTCCTTTAGAAGAAAGAGTTGCCGATATAATTTGCCAACCTGATTTTTCTTTTACTAGATTTATTAAAATTTCTGAGCCTTTAATTAGAAGGCAATCAAGAAGAAGAGAAAGAATCAGATTAAATGAAATGAATAAAACTGATGAAATAAATGGTTTTATAAGATCTGATTTTCCTAGATTAACTAGGTTTGGCAATTAAATTTAAAAATATGCAAAATATAGTTTACATATTAAATATTACAATTTATAATACAAATAATTATTAATTTAATCATAAATGGAACGTATGAAAAACTTATATAAAAAGTCTTTAGAAATTATTTTGTTTTCTTCAGCAATCATATTAGCAGCTTTTATTTTATATAAAGCAGGTATGGCTTCACATAATAGGTGTAAAGCAACTAATTCTACTATAGAAGATTATAGATTTTGTATGAATATTTAAATTAAATTATTATGTGTAAAGATTTTAAACCAACTAAACCTAGATCAATGGTAAGAGTAATGTCAGATATAGAATATTTGACTGCTAATAATTATAATAAAGAAGCAATATTAACAGATATTGTACAATTAAAAAGTCAATTAGAAGCTGTAGAATCAGCTTTAAATAAAGATAATGATAGATTAGCTATAGAAATTCTTATACCAGCAATGAAATATTATAAGAATGATCCTATTTAATTTTTTATTAACTTTATTTATAAAACAAAATGACTAAAAGACTTATTGATATAAAACAACCAAGAGCAAGAAAAGAATATACTTGTAATAAATGCGGAACTATTATTTCTAAAGGTGAAATTTATTCTTATAAAATATTTATAAGTAGTGATAATAAGTCTTTTAGTCCTGAAAGGTACCATTTAAATTGCCCAAGTAAACTAGAAATATTGTTTATGAATATTCTAGCTTGTTGGAAAAAATTATTTTAAACTGATATATCTTCAAAATCAATAGTTCCGGAAACAAAAGTAGTTGCATCAGAAACATCTCTAATTCTTATTCTACTTGTTTTCCATACGCCACCAGGTGCTTTAGTTTGAAAAACAGCTTGTATTGCAGTTCCTCCACCATTATCTCTTAGAACACCGCAATCAATATTTTTTATTCTTCTTTTCATTCCGGCGGGTACTCTACCTAAACAAAGTTGAGTTTGATTATCTCCTGCTAAAATATGCCATACAACTTCATCTTGCTCATCTGGAACACCATTAGTAAAATTATTAATAGTTACTAAAGATATATTACCTTGAATTTCTGTATCTCCTGAAATACCTGCTCTAAATGATTCAGAAATTTCTATTCCTAAACTAACCGGAGTTCTACCGTCAGCAGCATCAGTTGTAACTGTTGTTGTTTGTTCATTGCCATCAGTATCTAAATATGTAATTTCAATAGGAATACTTGTATCAGCGGCGTTACTACTAGCTAAAAACGGAGTAAAATTAGTATCATTAAATTCCCTTTTACCTCCAAAAGCCCACAAATCAACCCAAGTTGCATCATCGGTTCTAACTATTGAAGCTGCTAAAGACGGAATATATCCGAATTTATCACCTTCTTTAAGTCCTAATATTCTATCAAAAGCTAAATCTGTTTCCGGTGCCGGTAATTTAGCTAAATGTAATTTTTTTGATATAATCTTTTATTTAAAATTGTTAATAATTATATTGCTTTAAATTCTCTTTTACCTGTTTTAGGATTTGGTAAGTAATATCCGTACATCATTCTATTTTTACTTTCTTGATTATTCAATCTACTTACATGTAGCCAACTTCCCTCGCATAAACATTGATCAACTAAAAACCCTACAGAATGTAATTTTATCATAATTTCTTTAGGTGTTCCAAAACTATTTGATTTTAAATCAATAGCTAAACCTTGTAAGTGTTGAGATCTATCTGAAGAACCAACTGCATCATTTAAAATTTTACATCTAAAAGCGCTACTAACACTAACAACACAACCTAAAATATCTCTTATTTCCTGGCCCATATCTGCAGTTGACATAAGATTATCTAATATTAAAAATTCATCTATAGGATCCGGATAGTTATCTATACCTAATTTTTTAGCTGTATCAGATTTAAACCATTCTGTCCAGTGAAAATTTTCTCTAGTTAAATCTTCTTTAGTTATAACTTTACAACCATTCATAATCTAAAATAAATAATTAATATTAATAGAAACTGCGCCTTCAAGATCTAATTCTTTATTTGGCAGGATATAAGTTACTGAAGGCAATAAATGCTTTGTCGCAAAATAACCTAAGTTAAATCCTCCAACAATAGCATTTTTCTTTTCATAACCTACAACCCGGTCATTATAAAATAAATGTTTACTCATTCCAACGTTTGCCAAAACAATACCCGGATTGAATCTTTTAACTTTATAAGCTAAATTTATAGAATCTATAGTAGTTTTAGTTTCATTTTTAAATATTAAACCATCTGATTTACGTTTTACACTTCTTTTAATACTTTTATTAAATAATCTATTTGTACTAAAAGCTATATTAATCCCGTTATCATAAAAAACAGAAGAACTAATATTAAAACTTTGTAATTGGTCTTTAGGATTTTTAACAAGTTCGTATTTCTCAACGAAATCAAAATCTTTATCATTAATATTAGCATACATATAAGAAAGGCCTACACTAAATTTAGTTGTTTCTGCAAGAAGAGGAGAACACTGAAAAGGTAGGATTAATAGAAATGTAAATAAGAATTGTTTAAACATTATTTAGTGCAAAATTTATCATAATTTTTTTCATGTCTTATAATATTTCTTTTAGACTCAATACTTAAAGATTTAGCTTCAGAAGAAGTAATTAAATTATCTTCAACCCAAATACATTCACTTTGTTTAATCGTTGAGCAAGCTATCAAGCTCATCATCAAGCTTGTCATCAGAAATATTTTTAACCTCTTTACGAGTTTTATTTGCTTCATCATAAGTTTTTACTTTTCTTTTAGTTTGTTTATTTTTTTCACTTTGTTTTCCTAAAAAGAATAAAAATATTCCTCCTACAAATCCTAAAGCTGCAATAATTTTACTTAACATATTTATTTTCTTTTAAATATTTTATTTAAATTTTCACCTATACCTAAACCTAAAAGAACACAACCTATAGTTATTAATGATGAAGAAGCTTGTTGCATAGCCACAATTTGATCAGCACTTATAACTTTACCAAAAAAGCCGCAAAGCCATTCGGCGTTCTTTAAACCAATACCATTAGCTAAACAAATTGAACCCCATAATCTTTTAGAGCTTTTATTTCCTTTAGAATCTTGTAAAAAATCGTTTGTCATATTATTTGCAATTAAAATTATAAATCCAGTCGTAAATAGCTTGACCGGTATATATTCCTAATATTATAGAGAATAAACTTAAAGATAAACTCAAATTAAAGAAAAACATACGACCTTGAATTTTATGCTTATCAAAATGATCTAAAAAAATTTTAATAAGTTCAAAAGTTTGTTTTTTCATAATTAATCTTCCATTATATCATCAAAAATATTAGGATCTTTTTTATCTAATTTTTTTAATAATTTATTTAATAATTTTACTTGCATTTTAGAATTATTATCTTCATGCCTTTTAAATGACTCTAATTCACTTTTAACTTCACTAAATTTAGTTTTTAAATCACTAATATCAGTTGCAAATTTAACTTCAAAATATTTTATTAATTCTGATTTTAAATCGCTTTTTTGTATTTTTAAATCTTTTTGCAAAGAGCCATTAAATAATCTATATATTACAGCAACTAGTGATAAAACTAGAGCAGCCATAAACCAAAAAGCTTTTTCTGTAAATAATTCTGACATAGTTATTATAATTTCTCTTTAGCATATATTGATAAATCTTCTAAAATATTAATTATATCAGATTTATTGCATGTCATTTTACTATCACCAGTTTTAGTCATAGCAAAAACATAAACAATATTTTGTTTAATATTTTTAGTTACAGTTAATCCTAATACTTTAATTTCTTTATTAAAACTATTTAAAGCTTCATTCATAGCTTTATAAGTTCTTAATTTAGTTAAATTATCATAATACCCAACAAGCCCCGTGTCCATACCCATAAGAAGCTTATAAGTATTTTTATCTAATTTATGATAAGTCTCGTTATAAAACGGATTTAACTTAGAATTTTTAACTGAAAAAGAACAATCATTTTTAATACCGCTTTCAGGGTTACATCCTATAACATCTTGAAAGTAATATTTTCTTTTAGATACATTACCATCTAAAACAATCCAACTAAGCCAATAATCTTTACCACACTGGTTTATTCTTTTTTCAATTTTCTTTTTAATACCAGCATTAGAAATAGAAGCATAATAATGATCTTTAATTTCAAAAAATTGCATAAATATTGTCATTATAACAAATATTTGAATACAAGCACTCACAAGAGGGCACCATAACTTATTTTTTATTTTAGTAAAAGACTTCATAAAATAACCTATATAATTTTAATTATTTCTCCAATGTAGCTAAACTTAGCAAATTCTGTAGGATTAGGCACTAAATCATCAAATTTATTATCTGTTATTCCTACTTCTACCATTGATTGTCTGCACGCTGTTGAACAATTATTATCATAAATTTTATTTTTATCACCAAATAATTTATGAATCCAATTTATTGTGAAAGGTAACTCTTCAAAAGAATAATCTTCTTTTTTATTCCAGTATTCTCTTAAAGTTTTATTTTGAGCAATTGATAATTTATTTTCATTTGGTAATAAATATAAATCTATATGTTTTTGTCTAAACCTAGAATCAATAGTATAGCCATTATCATCTATTTTAACTATAGAATATTTTTTTATTATTTTACCTTCTGATACAATCTGTTCACCTAATTTAAAAGTAACTACGCCTTGCCTTCTTCTAACATCGAAGACGCCTGCAATATGAGATAATTTATTACCAGTTATAAACCAGATGATTCTTGCAAATAAATAATACCAGGGCTTTTTGTAAAATCCTAGGAAATCACCGCTTTTAAGATTATCAAATAAATATTTGCAAGAATCAGTTTTATACAACATTATACTAAGTCAAGATTTTGATTTTTTAAGTAATTCACTGTAAAATCATAAGCTTCTACTTCTTCTATTGTAGATAGATTTTTTATTGCATGAATATGAGCTTTATAAACACCATAGTTAGTATTAACAACATTTAGCATAAATATATACAATTGTCTTAATTGAACTAAAGTAATTTCAATTGATCCTCCATTATAAAAATATTCAAATATTGCACTTTCTTCAGTTATAACATTTAATTTTATTTGTTGTTCTAAACTTTGTATTTGTTCAGCAATTAAAGCTCTACCATCTCCTGACAATGATAAAATGAAATAATTATTTATTTTCATTTCTCTTATTTCAGAAGAATTAAAATGGTAATTATCTAATTGTTGTAATTTAAGAATAATTTTTTGTTCTAAACTTTTATATTCTTTATATTCACCGTTTTCTACAACCATTTGTTTTCCTGTTTTATCTTGAGCATCTTCATTGATTTCTATAAATGGCTCAGGAATAACATTATAATTAATATTATTAGGATAATAACCTTTTACTAATCCTGATTGTGAATCGTAACTAACTTTTATTTTCATATTATTTTGTAATAAATTATTAATATCCTATAGCCATCCAGTAAAAATCCCATACTTGTGCACTAGCATTAGTAGAATTTACTGTTGCCGCAGTAAAATTTGATGGTGTTTTACTAAGAACATTAGTTATTTGTGCATTTGTATTAAAATTTATTTGAACACCATTAGTAAAAACTGCTAAATTAGCGTTAGGAAATGTTAAATTAAGATTAACTGTAGGATTGCTAGCTCCTCCTGTATAAGTTCCCCATTGAATAATTATCTCATTAAAAGACCCTCCTATATTAATAGGAATTCTAATATAACCATTTGTTAATTGTGAACTAGCTGCAAATAAACTTAATATATTAGCTGCCGTTGCTGCTTTTGTAGTATCCGTTCCTATAGTTAATTCTGCATCTGTAAGTAATTCTACTATCCCTTTAACTGTATCAGATGCTTCTAACTCATTAAGTGACTTCCAAGAATTAACACCATCGCAAATTAATTTTAAAAACCCATAAGGATTTACTATTTCTTTTTGCGTTAAACCATCAATAGTATCTGTTCCGTTTCTTTGAACTGTAATTTTATTCGTAGAATCAACAGAACCTGATTCATCAATAACAATAATTTCTGCTCCTGCTTGGACAGTTGAAGCTTCAGGAAGAGAAAATGTTCTAGCTGCTGACATAGCTCCAATCTGAGCCACAACCTTATCTGTAGCTAAAATGGTATAATTTGCATCATCAACAGTTACTCTTCTATCAATATCTAAATTTGCTCTTGCTTCTGCTTTATCTGCAGAACCTAAAAAAGTAACTATATCAGCTGAATATTGATCTGATATTTTTGCCAATAATTGAGCAACTGTCATTTTCTTATCAACACTTGATTCGTTCAAATGTAAATAAGCAGCATCACTAATTGTTCCTGTTTTGGCTGGTAAGCCCGGTATTGTAATATTTGCCATAATTAACTATTTTTAAAGTTTATACTAAAAGCTCTAATATTTGCTGCTGTAGCGCCTGAAATAGGAATATCCCCATTTGCATCTGGCGTTCCAAAAGTCAAAGTATTATTACTAATTATTTTTGTAGTTCCTGCTGAAGATGTTGGTTTATAAGCAAAACCTAAAACATAATCATCTAAATTTGTTGTATCAAATGCAAGAATCATAGAAAAATGTTCGTCTTTAGTTAAACCAGTTCCAAGGCCGGTTGTTGCTTCAACCATATCATTTGTAAACTGACTCCATAATCCTAAAACATTAAACATAAAATTTAAATGATTTAATGCATAATTTCCATCTAAACTACCATTTAATTTTAATTCATCAGTGGGTTCTAATTTATTACTTCCACCTTGTCTAGTTTCTACTGCATCATCAGTAGCCCATTCTATTGTTATAATTGGTTTTGTTGCCATAATTAATATTTATTGTCGTTGATAAGCTAAAACGGCTAAGCCGCTATCTAAAATTGTTTGATCTTCATCATAAGCTCCTAAAATTGCTCCTGTATCAGTAACTATAGTATCACCAGTATCAGTAGTTAAATTAAAAGTTTCTACAACTCCAAGCTCTCTACCTCCAAATATTTCTTGCAATCTATCATCTAAACCGCTTCCTTCATAGTTAGCTACAAATTGAGAGCCTGCATCATCTACAAGATTATTACCTAAATCATCTTGCAAATTAGCGGCGGTTGTAGCAACTTCGGTTGCAATAAAAGGAACATCACCAGGGGAAGCATATATTAAAACAGCAACTCCCGCTGCTGATAATTTATCCATTACAGAATGAATATTTGCAGGCAGTGTAGGTCCGTTTGTAAATATTGTATATGCTGCCGGTGGATTATCAGAATAAACAACTTTTGTTGCATCTGTAATTACTGTTAAAATTTCAACTACATCATCAACAAAACCCCTAGAAGTATTTTTAAATATTTTTAATATTAAAGCTTTTCTATAATCTTCATCGCTTCTTGCTTCTCTTTTTTCAACAACAATATCACCTATTAAATCTAATTGAGTTCCTACTTGAGTTGAAATACTTAATAAAATTTTTAAATCTTCAAATACAGTATTTAATTCATCAAAAGTAGTAGCTGCAACCTGCAATACTTTATTGAAGTTAGGAGCATCTTTAAATTGCTCAATGTTTAATAATTTTATAGTATCGTAAATGCTCATAATTATAATGTTACAGTCATTCTACTTAAATCAAAATTAGGTTTTTCCCTAATTGATAAATTAATATTAGCTGCTGAATAACTAGGAGTTCCCCCAGGCGTTCCTGTAGAGGCTATAGTTATTGTTACTGATCCGATTCCAGGTATTGAATAGACAGGAGTATTAAATTTTTGAGTAACAATAATATCACCTATATTAAATTCATCTTCAGCAAATTCTAATAAAGCTGCTTTAATTGCTGCTTCACCATCAACTGGAAAAGTCTCTTCAGTATTATATGAATCAATTACAACATCAATCCATAAATAATTATTTGTAGGTCTTGAAAACTTTATATTATTAGGAATACCTTGGTCATTTGTTACTTCAACAGTTATATCACCATCAGAAGGCAAACCTGCAGTTTTAAGTTTAGATAATTTTTCAGCAATATCAGTATTAGATCCTCCCTCGACTATAGCCTCATAAGATTTTGGTTCAATACCATCAGAATCAATAGCAAGAGTATCATTTTCATAAACTCTACAATAACTTACCCCTACAACTTCATCTAAAATTTTTGCTCTTATAGCATCAGTAAAGTTAAATCCTGAAACGGCTATATCTTGTTTTCTTCTTAATCTTAATTCTTGATTAGACTCAATTTCTCTTCCAGTTTCACCTGCAAAATAATTTCTTACAGAATCTAACCCTGAAATAGCTGTCGAAATTTCATCAATAGTATTTGCTGCAATTTCATTTGTTCCTATTTCTAAAGCAACTACACCTATTACACTTTGAACTTTACCAACAGTCATTTTAGAATCTGCTGTAATATCATAAATATCATTTTTATCATCAGCCTCAATAGTCATTAAACCGCTTCCTTCATCAGTTATACTTAAGCCGATTGCTGCTGATTCTACAACAGCTTTTAATCCTGCAACAATTTCATCAGCCGTTGCTGTCGCATCTGCAACATAAGAATAAGTATTACCGTTAATATAAAATCTATATGTGGCATTATCTGTAATTGTTGTAACTGTAATTTGAATCCAGTTTGTAGATCCTTGAGCTATAAATTCATCAGTTAAAGTTTTTAAAATTAATCCTGTTGAAGATTGTTTTACTTGAGTATTTGTAGGAATTGAAGTTGCATTATCTCCTCTGAAACTTACATTGGCAGTTGAAGCTGAAGCGCCTTTTCTTTCTGTTCCAGTTAAAGAAGAAGCATTATCTAATGAAACATCCTCTGCAGTATTTACATTTAATGAATTATAAGTATCTTCTGCAACTTGCCATAATGAATCACTCATTCCACCAATTAATCCAATAATAATTGAGTTAGGTGAATCTTCACTCAAATCTGAATCTTGTCCGAATTCATTTTTCCATGCAGTTTCTAAATCTGATATTATATCTTCATTTGTCTTTCTATTAAAACCTGTAGAAGTTACTCCAAATGTCATAGTTTATAATAATTTTTGTTTATTACATAAGAAATTAAATTTTAAATAAAATTTCTTTAAAGTACAACCAAATCTTCGGTTATTACTGTATTGTTAATTGAAACAGCACTAAAAGAATATGAGAGCTTCCTAGTAGTTCCATCATAATCTATTGCTGATTCTGTTATTTCCCTCACTCCTTCAACATCTAAAATCTGTTCTCTAAATAAACTTTCAACCCCATTTATATCAACATTTTTAGTTCCTAATATATCTTCAAAGTAAGGTAAACCATGATCCGAATTCAAATACCACTCATCTTTAAAGAATCTAAGTCTTATTTTAATTCTTTGTAAAATTTCTTCATCAGTATTAGAACCAGATATAATAGTTAATCTTCTATCTGTAAAATATAAATCATTATCTGAATTTATTGCTAATGTTGTCATAATTTTATTCTATTTTAAGTTACGGGTCCAGTATTACTCGGCCCAGAAGTTACACCAGAATGAGTATGAGTAGCAAAATCTTTTCCACCAATTAAAGCTGTAGCTCCTTTTAATTCAGCTGTCGCTTCAACATTTGCTGCGGTTACTTTGCCAGAAATAGTAACATCTCCGGTAATATCAACATCGCCTGTAATATTTAAATTAGGAGTTGTTATATTAGCTTCTGTTGCATTAATATCAATAATCCCTGAAGGTTTTAATTTAACTTCTGATCCATCATATTTTATTAATAAATCTGTATTATTAGCAGCCGGTGAAGTTGTTGAAAAAGGATTTAAACCTAAATGAGCAACCGCATCAGTTAAATTATTTTGTCTAGGATCATCAGGAGTTACTTTATCACCTACATTTAACCATTCTTCTAAGCTTCTTTCAGAAAAAACTAATAAAACATTATCACCTACATTTACGGGAAAAGTAATAGAAGCCCCGCCTGCTGCAGGATGAATTACCGGAACATTATGAATAATTGGTAAAACTATTTCTTCACCATCATTATATGTTTGATTTAAAGCCGGTTGAACCTTAGCTCTTTGTTTTGTATAATCATATTCAGTTATTTTACCTGGCATACAAATATG
>Ga0070751_1001581_pt1 | contig 13352 bp, 21 predicted proteins | sample VirMetDEL_Aug_28_FD_78514 | JGI IMG/M metagenome (GOLD analysis project Ga0070751, IMG submission 78514) | Aqueous microbial communities from the Delaware River and Bay under freshwater to marine salinity gradient to study organic matter... | ecosystem: Environmental > Aquatic > Marine > Coastal...
ATCATTAAACCCTAATAACTCTTGATAAGGCCCCTTCGGGGCTTTACTCTTTGAATTTTAATTAAAAATATTATGAACTTAGAAATTCCAATCCCAACTTCGTTTTCAATATATATGGAAACAGAACGCGCTATCATTGCTCGTGAAATAGTCATCGACAGTACAACTTTCCTTAAAGAGGCTGTGCTACCTAAAACCTGCGTTACCAACATCGAAACCACAGATGGTGTCACGTTTGCCGACGTAGAAAAGTGGGTGCTTGTCCAACGTAAGAAAGAGTCACAAAACGTTGACGTCAAAACTGAAATTGCTGACCTGCTTGCAATGAACAACGACATGCCGTTCTAACGGTATGTCAATGGCCCTATCGTCTAATGGTTTAGGACGTCACCCTTTCATGGTGAAGATAGTAGTTCGAATCTGCTTGGGGTCACTACGACGCACAGAATTAACAAAGTCCATGAGTATAATTTTCTGTGCTGGTTTCTAAAACTCATGGCATTGGTTTTGGTTCGCCCCGTTGGGTTCACAATCATGTGACCCCTTCGGGGTTTTTTCGTATGAATTTTAAATATTTTAATTATGTCTACTTCAATTATTCAAGCTGTTATCGACGGCAAAAAGATGCAAGATGTTGCAAAAGAACTCAACACTTCACCATCTAAGTTGTCCATTCGACTACAGTCGGAGATGAATGCTGTTGCTAAGCATCCATTAAACAGTCACCTTACTCAAGAACTATCTGTTCGTAACGCTTTCGCTATTCGACGTAACGCTCGCAGTTGGTCCATAGCTATTGCCAATGCGACCAGCAAACAAAATCTGGTTAAGTCCATCAATCCAATATCTCACGTGTTTTCTGCAAGCACTATTGATGAGGCTTTCGACATCGCTCTATCCCACGACAGTATCACTAAAAAGGATGCAATGATTCTAATGTATAACACTACTATCAAAGCTATCCAAGATGAACTATAATCTTCTCGTCAATACTCTGTCTATACAGACTGAGTCGTACAATTCTGTTTACATGGAACGTTACATCAAACGATTCCTTAAAAAGAATGACATTCCGTTCCACTTAGATTCGTATGGCAACATTTATGCGACCAAGGGTGATGCTAAGCTGTACCCAACTATGGTTTCGCATATCGATACTGTTCACGATATCAATATGAATTCTGTTGTAAAACGACATAACGATATATTATATAGCATTGATTCAGTAACATATGAACGTACCGGTATTGGTGGTGACGACAAAGTCGGAGTATTTATTACGCTATCATGCCTTCAACACTTTGATAATTTCAAAGCTGTGTTCTTCAAAGATGAAGAAGTTGGTTGTGTTGGTTCATCACAATGTAACAAAACGTTCTTCGATGATTCTACTATTGTACTACAATGTGACCGTAAAGGTATGGGTGACTTCGTTTCAGATATCTACGGCATTGAATTATGCGACGTTGATTTACTCACGGACATAGAAGATATACTTGACCACTATATGCGCAAACCAGTTACTGGTGGTCTTACCGATGTAAAATCTATCGCCAAAGTTAATGATGTGCAATGCGCTAATATCAACTGTGGTTACTACGACCCACATACCGATAACGAATACGTTTCTATACCAGATGTAGTCGATACTCTTCATTTCTGTATTGATGTGTTTGAGCTAACCATGTTCAAGAGATACACAATGACCCGTAATGTTACCGACTATGCCAACTACAAACCTAAAATGTGGGCATACGGCGACAACTATTATGGATGGGAAGATGAGTACTTGACGTCGTCTTCTGGTCAACAATGTATTGATTGCAATGGCATTGATACCGGCTATGACCCATACATGCACGAAAATTACTGTTACACCTGCGATAAATATTACCCATATGAAGACGAAGTACAAGTACAATCCGCATCTACCTCAGCTTAATCTAACTGAGAAGAACATATTCATCTTATTCTATTTCATTCTTGATGACAAACAGCGTAATGTATTAGCTAAATACAAAGCTCAGACACCTGATAAGTACTATGCGATAGCTAATAGTATTATCGCTTTCTTCTACCATGGAATGTTCAATAGTAAAACACGTAAAATACTGGCTCACATCCGTAGCTATAATGTGGTACCTTACATTGATGTGATTGATGGTAAAGATAGTAATGGTTATAATAATCGTACTGTTTTCTTCCAAGTCAATCCAGAGCACTACCATCACTTCATTGATTTCAACCATCACGACAAAGGTTCGTTACTGTTTTCACAATCATTCCAAAATATCCTGGAAGAAAAGCTGCGACACAAAAATCAAGCACTTCTTAATTGCTTACATCATGCCGCTCGTAAATTGTATACAGTTCAAAGCGACCGCAACTATCACATCCGTAAAGACGGTACATTCTCGTACTTACCGCGTGGCAAGAAAAGTTACCTAAACGAAGACGGTAAATGGTCTTTAGAAGGTAGAACTACAAGCAAAATGGGTCGTGGTTTACGCAAGCTGTTTGATACTGCAAATATCAATAATGCTATGGATGATACTGAGTTAGAACACTTAGTTAAAGCTATCCAATCAGAGTATATGTTCAATGGTAAGATATCGGAAGTTCGTGGATATGATATTGTTAAATGGTACAATGGTTATAATTACGCATCTAATCAAGCATCATTGTCTTCGAGCTGTATGCGACATGAAAGCTGTGAATCATTCATTGAATTTTATGCTAATAATCCTGATAACTGCAGTATGATAATCGCTGTCAACGACGACAACCTTTTATTAGGTCGTGCAATTGTCTGGCACAATGCAACTCTTGATTATGACCAGCAAACACATGAAAACATTCCGTTCTGTGATAGAATTTACGGCAAACCACTTACAGTTTCAGCTATACAAAAGTATGCTCACGAACAAGGTTACATCACCAAATCAGAACAGAGTTACCACAATGAAATGGGTATTGCTTTACCTAATGGTCGTACAGCAGCTGCTGAAATTACTGTTAAAGTTAGAACACACGACTACTATCCATACATGGATACTCTAAAATCCATTGAAGAAATATCCAATGATACAGGTATATTATATAACAACTGTGATTATAGAGACTTAACAGGTACTGATGGTAACAGCGATGGCGATTATGTAACACTTGATAATGGTGAGCGTGTTCATGAAGATGATGCAAGATGGTCCAACTACTGTGATATGTACATACATGAGGAAGATGCTATATTCTCTGAATGTATGTCTGATTATATTCCTGTTAGCGACTATATATCACTTCATAACGGTGATGTATGCCATGTTGATGAGAGCAGTAATGTTATATTACCATGTGGTCGCGATTCCTACGAATACGAACCTAACACACGTTGGGGTTATTCCAATGGTCAACATTGTCAAATATCTGAGGACTTCTGTATCACATACGACAACTTACTTGAAATTGATGTTTACGAGGAAGAAGTCAATACTATAGTTGTTACTATGAACGACAATGATGGTAATTCTCACACTATCACAATCAACACAGTTCTAAGTGAGTTAGAAGTCTCTTCATATAGCCTTGATAAGTTAATATCTGCTTCATATGAACACACTCAAAGTTCTGCTAATACTGATAACGACTAATGCGCTTCGTGAATCGATATGCAGCATTCGTGTTACGAATACTTCGCATAATATTCAACATCGGGCTTATTTACTTAATACTAATGTCATGCAACAAAATACATTATTATGTTTCGCAAATCCAAACATCTGAGGTTTACCCGTACACGTATCAGAGAACTTCGTTACCTAATGGTCAACCATTGTTTAGAGAACACAGACGTCGATACAACTCTGCTCAAACATTACGCTCATCTAATTAAGAAATATCAAAGAAAACACAAATGGATTCAAATGTAGAATTGGAAAATGCTTATCGATACTTCATTGATATGGGTATGATAAACAACTTCAAAGACCACGAACGTGATATGATTATCGCGCTTATCAACAGAATTATTTACCTCGACGCCCTGGTCGAAATACACGATAACTAATGGATAAACTAAAAGCAAAAATTCGCAAATTTTTAGGCATAAGTACAGAAATACATTACTGCCTAAACAAAGTACTGACTGTTCAACAAAAATGTGATGTTATCTACGCTAACATGGAATCTATGGCTGAGCAAATCAAAATGCGAAAAGATGAAACCGTTGATAATTATAACAACATCAATGAGATAATCGACAAGCTTTCGTATTATAGCGATTACGACTTGGAAGAATTTGAAAGAGAAATGAGAAATAATCATGACTCGCTCGATGAATTAAAGTATACCGTTGATAAGCTATATGATAAGCTCGATGCTTTCACAACAGATACAAATAATAATAGCAATCAAAACAATGACGTTTATATTGTTGACGATATAGAAAAATTGCGTCCTAAAATCGTATCTGTTGTAGAAAATGTAATAGACAAATACACCGTATCTGTTGCAGCCAGTATACGTAAAATAGAATAAGGGTTCGCCCTTATTTCTATAATGTTCACAATCATGGAGACCGATGCGACCCGACCTATGCGACCCACTTTTTTAACAATAAACGCTTGTATATTAACAAGATTGTTAGTATATTAGTGTATAAACAAAAAGCAATGAAGAATAAAGATTATCTGCACTCGGACTTACTTGGTAAGCCGTGCAACCACGAGGTTTTTCAAGAAACCTACGAAACAATCAGGCGATTGTCCTGGTATATGTCTAAAATACACTGCGATGCTCTTGGAATAGAGGGTAAGCAGCGAGAGGAGTATATGGATTTATACATCAACGACATCGAGGGTGCTGTTGTTGATTTAGTGAATATTACCATCGATAAATTTGAAAAATAATGGATTTTAATGAACTTTCTGAGTCGCTTCGACCAGTTTACAACGATATTATGGGTGAAGAATATAAAGACGCGCGCATTGAGGCGCTTGAGCGCAAGGTAAAAGAGCTTGAGGACAAATTGTCTGAATCAAAACAAGAGATAGGATTAGCGATATATAAATTAAAAGAGTACTTAGACAATGAATAGACAAAAGCTCGTTCATGAGGTTATAGCGATGCTTAAACTCACTGAAGCGCCATTTTTTTCAATCGGCAACTGCTACTATTACAGGAGAATTTGCATCGATTTGAACAAAGGATACGAAAACGTATTCGACACCTCAACGGATATATGGAGGCCGTTGAATGAGCACGAGCTTAAAATTCTCGTTTCTAAGGGCTTTAGTCGTGGCAACCAGTACTTGGTTATCAAGAACTCTAGATTGCAGCTTAAACAAAGCCGCAACGACTTCCACATCGCTTCTGCAAAGAAAAACGATAAGGATAAACTTAAATACTTTAAAAAAGCCATCGATGCAATAAACAAATTGCGTGAGATGATTGGTTATTAACCATTTTGTGGTTATATTTGTTAATAATCTAATTTAATTCTAATGAAAACAGAAAGATTGAAAGAGCTGTACTTACGTTACGAGCTCACGAAAGATGATGTGTTTAAGCATCAACACTATGTAATCATTACTCGTTCGGGTATTGATAAAATCCAAGCTAAGGAAAAGATTAGCATACACTACGATGTAGTCAATTGCGAGTCTAACTTCTGCGTTGTTAAGGCTAATGCTACTGCTGGAGATACCGCTATACAAACCTTTGGTTCAGCGCTAAAGGGTAGTAACCATCGTGATGGGAATTGCAATACGTGGTACGTTATGGAGATGGCAGAGAAGCGTGCGATGAGTCGTGCGGTATTAAAACTCACCGGCTTCTATGAGTTGGGTGTGTTTGGCGAGGACGAAAGTGAGGACTTTAAAAAAGGTGGTGCATCATGGCAGAAGTAAACATTAAAGACGCGATTGCACGTATGCAGTCCGATGAGGAATACTACGGAGAGTTTGGCTCTCAGTTTCTTCACAATAGTGACATATACACGTTCTTGAATAATCCTCAAGATTACGGCAATCCCAAAGAGGACACCGTTCCAATGATGTTTGGTCGTGCATTCCACGAACAGGTTTTATTCAACAACGCATCTCAAGATTACGTTGACGCATCTACTCGTAATACCAAGATATACAAAGAGCATCTTGAGTTTACAGGAGAGAAGCTAACTCTACTGAAGAAGGAGTATGAAGATATCACTAACCTGAAGAAATCAGCCGTATCGCACGCAATTGTAGCAGAGGTACTAAGAGACCCTAAAATAAAAAAAGAAGTGCCTAACCTATCAGCAATGACCGATAGCGGTATACTATGGGCTTGCAAGGCAGACATCGTAACTGATGACTTTATTTATGATTTAAAAACGACATCAAGTTTGTCTGGATTTCGCTCAAGCGCACGCAAGTACAATTACGATAGTCAAGCATACATCTACTCAACAATGTTTCAAAAGCCTATGCGCTTCATTGTAGTGGAAAAAGGAACGGGGAATGTAGGTTTATTTGACACGAGTGACGAGGCTTACGAGCGCGGTCGCATCAAGGTCTTAGAAGCTGAAGAAATCTACAAGAAGTATTTCTTGTACAACGATGACGACATCTCAAACTACTATAAGTACGGAGAGATATAGTCGCGAATCGAGAATGTACCTAACCGTGGGTTGAGGTATTGTATTTATTATTTATTTCATTTTATTTTAAAATTATGTCATCACTTATCAAAGCGTCTATCAAGACATCAGAACTGAAGAAAATTGCTAAAGACAAAATCATCAAAGGCGAGAAGGATAGCTACATCCCAATCACCATATCAGTTGATGATGAATCACGATACGGACAAAATGTGTCCATCTACATTGAGCAATCAAAGGAAGAACGTGAAGCGAAAAACCCAAGACACTATATTGCAAACGGCTCAGTCATATGGACTGATGGTAGTATCAAGAAAGGTCAGAAAGAAGGCGAAGGCGGCGGAGGACAACAACAGTCACAACCTTCCTTCAACGATGGAATAGACGACTTACCGTTTTAATCACTGCCCCGAAAGTGTCCCCCGCACGAGTAGGGGCTTTTTTTCCCTTATTATGAAAACAAATGTAATTTTATCTATCGCTACAGCGATTGCAGACTACTATGATATCGAAGTATCAAGCCTGTTCGCAAACACGCGTAAACGCGATATAACGGACAAGAGAGCCATCTTTCACTTCCTATGCCATAAGCACACCGACCTCAGCTTACAAGACATTGGTCGCTTTGCAGAGAAGTTTGATAGAACAGCATACAACCACGCTACAGTAATACACAATATAAAGAAGTCTAAGACCCTTATGAAGGTCGATAAGCGATTTGCTATAGACCTCTTGCACTTGGACGCGTATGTAACCAAGAACGTCATTGTAAAGAAAGAAAAAGAAATACTCATCAATAAGAACATACAACTGATGCTCGAGCGCTGGTTTGAGCAAGAGAGCAAAGAGTATCTTGATTGCCTTTCTTCAATAGCAGAAATCCTACACACGGAAGAAGATTTAAGTAAAATAAAAATCTGGATAGGTCAGTATGAAGGGGTTCATTAAACTACACAGGCAGATAATGGAATGGGAATGGTATCAAGACGTCAATACTAAATCAGTCTTTATACACCTGTTACTGAATGCTTGTTATGATGAATGCCGTTTCATGGGTCAGCCTGTTGAACGTGGTCAATACATGACCTCATTATCCCGATTGTCAAGAGACTTAAACATCTCAGTTAGACAGGTAAGGACCGCACTAAGTCGATTAGAAAAAACAGGAGAAATCGACATACAAACGACAAACAAAAGTACGCTCGTAACTATCTTAAACTATGGAAGTTATCAAATTGATGACAGTGGTAAAAAGAAGAAAGCGACAAGCAATCGACAAGCAGACGACACGCAAGCGACACACATAAATAAGAAAGAAAGAAAGAAAGAAGAAAAGAATAATAATACTATATACTTTGAGCAGGCTCGGTTGGAGTCGATATGGTTGACTCAAGTCGCTATGCAATACCATACCAAAATACCAAAGGTCTTGAATGCCTTAGAGCGTTTTCACAATCATCTAAATATCACACAAGACCTTAAGCGCACCCCTCGCGATTTTAAAACTCATTTTGTCAATTGGGTGAAATACAATCTCGAAGATGCCAATCAGTCCCTCGGTACTTACAAATGGAAGTGGAAAGGGCAAGCAATGAAAACAGGAAGCAAAGAAGAATACGAACGAGACAAAGCAGCTTTCGATAAGCCGGGCTTTGACTTCACAACGCTAATCTAAATGGAGATAAACGGATTTGAGGTAGATGAGTTCAACATCTACAATATCGACACTAAAGCAAAGCTATCGACCTGCCCAAAGTGTTCACACAATCGCAAAAAGAAGAATCAAAAGTGTCTTATGCTTGATTGGGAGCGTGGTCTTGGCACTTGTCAGCACTGCGGTGAAGTAGTTCAACTACACACCTATCAAAAGGCATCAACTGGAGTTTCGTATGCAGTACCACCAAAGAAAGAAAAGTCTACGGTCATCTCTCAAGTCACTGAATACTTCAACAAAAGAGGTGTATCCGAAGCAACGATACAATCATTTGGAGTGACCAATGGCAAAGAGTTTATGCCGCAAGTAGGTGAAGAAGTCAATGTAATTATGTTTAACTACTACGTAGGCGAGGAGATTATAAACATAAAGTACAGAGATGCAAGGAAGAACTTTAAGATGTACAAGGGCGCGCAAAAGACCTTTTACAACATCAATTCAATCGCAGGTAAAGACACCTGTGTAATCGTTGAAGGAGAGGTTGATGCATTGTCGTTCCACGAGGCTGGAGTAACCAATGTGGTTAGCGTACCTAATGGATTTAATGCCACAGGGCAAATAAACTTAGACTACCTCAACGACTTCTACCACTACTTTGAGGATAAAGAGCGCATCTACCTTGCTGTAGATAACGATGAGGCTGGAGAGAATGGTCAGCGTGAACTGATTCGTAGGTTTGGTTCGGATAAAGTATACCTATGCGACCTAAAGGACTGCAAAGATGCTAATGAATACCTACTCAAGTATGGTAAAGAAGCGTTAGCGCAAGTCATTACAACGGCATCACCTTGCCCTATAGACAACGTTATCCGTGTATCCGATATGGAAACACAACTTGATGACTTCTACAAGAATGGTATTCAGAATGGGTACAAGATTGGTATATCGGATTTTGACAACATCTTCTCTACATACACCAAGCAGTTCATAGTAGTCACAGGATTCCCATCAAGCGGTAAAAGTGATTGGGTTGACCAAATGACCATAGGCTACAACATGATGTACGGATGGAAGACTGCCTACGCATCAGTAGAGAACTTCCCTCAATACCTTCACGTAGATAAGCTCATACGCAAACTCTACGGAAAGACACCAAAGTACAAAGAGACCAAAGAGCAGCACTGGAAAAAGTGTGTTAATCACATCGACCAAAACTTTTTCTTTATGGACTTTGATGATGGGTATGACCTTGATAAAGTATTGGCTAAAGGAGAGGAACTTGTAAAGAGAATAGGCATAAGATGCCTAGTCATTGACCCATACAACAAGGTAAAAGACAAGGAAAACATCAACCTATCTATCAACGATTACACCAATCAATACCTAAATAAGATTGATAACTTTTGCAAGAAGAACGATGTATTAGTTATCTTAATAGCACACCCAACGAAACCTCAGAACGACAAGGGTAAACTACTTGAGCCTACGTTCTACGATGTGAAGGGTGGTGGTGAGTTTTACGATATGTCACCACACGGACTACTAGTTCATAGAGACTATGACATGGGCACAGTGAAGCTAAAAGTACTCAAGGTAAAGTTCTCTAACCTCGGGGAAAACCAAGCGCACACAAACTTTTATTACAACGTAAATAACGGAAGGTATACCAAGATAGAAGCTGGAGAACCGAAGTGGGATAACGAGAATTGGATATCCACGGAAGAGAACCCATACAAGCAGGCTAAGATACTTGACGATGAATTTGCTAACCTTAACGATGCATTCTAATGAGCTTAATTAGAGACCCAAGAGAAGTAGTCAAAGCGATTGACTTCACAGGAGTACAAAACGGAAAAATTCACCCTACAGATATTGACTGCGTCTTGGAGTTTGATAATGACATACTCATTCTGATTGAAACAAAAAAGTACGGCAATAAAATACCAACAGGACAAAGGCTACTGCTAGAGCGACTTGTAGATAGCTGGCACACCAATCACGGTATAGCCCTCAAAGTTGAGTACAGCGATGAGGTTATAGGAGCGACAAGCATACCATTGAATCGATGCTCAGTAACAAGGTATTACATAAATAAAATATGGTACGATGCTGAGATACCGACAAAATTGGTTGACTTCATCAATAAACTTGGTAAAAAATGGAACAATGAAAAATGTAGGTTCTGATTACATAGGCTTCGCTGAAGCTACAAGAATATGTTTCAAGGAAAAGATATTCATCTATCGAGTGCCCATATCGGGTGACTCAATGAAAATAGAAATTGACTACAAGGGCAGAAAGAAATTAGGTACAGAGATATACAAATGGAAGACTGACCAAGATAAAATGCACGACAAAATACATGAGCTTTATGTCACCATTGCAAAACAAATACAAAATAGGGAATAAAGAATACAAATACAATCCATCGCTTCTAAGGATGCACTACGAAGAGTTTACCGATATGAGTGATGTGGATTTTATTCAATCTATTTCCAGAGTACTGCACTTCGCTTGCTTTATGAGCTTCGTTAAAAACCTAAGTCACATCGATACACTATCCGACCAAGGAATCATACATGAACTGGTGCACCTCGCTAATGAGAACACTCGTAAGTACTCTAATATCAAAGAGATACGAGAAAAATTTGAGGATTTATTTGCAGATATACCAAATAAATTCGATATTGATGCCAAATATCCTTACATAAGTGGACAATAAAATAGCAAGCGTAGCTGAATTCAATAAGGCATTTAACCTTATACGCAGTAAAAAACCTACGCTAATCCAACAAGAGGAATACGAGCTACGTCATAGGCTTATGACTGAAGAGCTTACGGAATATCTTGAAGCATGTAAAGAGGGCGACTTACTTGAGGTTTGCGATGCAATCGTGGACCTCTTGTACGTTTTAAACGGAATGGTTATTGCCCACGGCATACAAGATATTGTTGAAGATATGTATGATGAAGTACATCGCTCCAACATGAGTAAGCTTGAGAATGGAAAACCATTGTACCGCAGTGACGGTAAGGTTATGAAAGGCTCGGAATACTTCAAACCCAATCTAATTCAATTTATCAATGAGTAATGTAAATGACTTTATTGACGAGGTAATGACTTCGTCAGTAAGCAATAAAGAAAAGAAAAATAAATTGCTAGAATACGATACAAAAATGTACTGTTATTTAGGCACGGACTCTACAAAAACAGAGAGAGAACGTGTTAGGAAAAACTCACGTGCAATCTATCGTGCTATAGCGCAGTTCGACCCTGTTCTAGGGAAGAACTTCTTATGGTACCTAGATTAAATGTCATCAGAAAACCGCCTCAACTACTTAAACAAATCATTCGATAAGATTCATCGAAAGCTAAGTGACGCTTTTGAAGATATTGTTGACGGCGATTTTGAAGAGGGACAGAATACCCTCAACAGCGTTATCTACGACATCCGTGAGATAAAAAAGATAATGCGACCATGAGTAAAAGAAGGGTAAGAATATCTGCGGAAGAAGCTTCGTATATGGGTGTAGATATATCTCACCTTAAACCAGATAAAAAAAGCTCGGTTCCCTACAGAATATATCTAAACGAGCAACAGCTAAAAGAACTTAGAGAGTTTAGACACAGAGGGTTAGCACACCACGCTAAATTAAGAGGAATAGACTTTGATTCAGTCATTGAATACTGGGACAAGACGAAAGAATATTCCGTTCGTGTGCGACCCGAAATAATACAAGTCAAGAGTATTGCCGATGACTTGTTCAATGAGATGAAGCAGTACGCTCCGTTGTACCCAACCATCTTAAGAACACAATCCAAAGAACCGCATCTATTAGTCATTGACCCCGCAGATGTTCACATAGGTAAGCTAGCAACGGCATTTGAAAGCGGTGAAGACTATAACTCAGAGATAGCTGTTAAAAGAGTTCTTGAAGGGGTTCAAGGAATACTTGATAAATCTTCCGCCTGGAACATTGAAAAGATAGCGCTCATCATAGGTAACGATATCCTGCACATCGATACACCTCATAGGACGACAACATCAGGCACACCTCAAGATACCGATGGTATGTGGTACGAGAACTTTCTCAAAGCCAAGAAGCTGTACGTTGATGTGATTGAAATGCTGATAACTATAGCTGACGTTCACGTTATGTACAACCCTTCAAACCACGACTACACTAATGGATTTTTCCTAGCCGATGTCATTAGAACTTGGTTTAACAATTGCAAAAACATAACCTTTGATACATCAATATCCCATCGTAAGTACATGCTGTATGGTAAAAACCTTATAGGAACTACGCACGGAGATGGCGCGAAGTCACAAGACCTTCCACTACTTATGGCTGTAGAGGCTAAAAATGAATGGTCAGCATCAAAACACAGGTATCTATACACACACCATGTGCATCACAAATCATCTAAAGACTATATAGGCGTCACAGTGGAGTCTTTGCGTAGTCCTAGTGGCACAGACTCATGGCACCATAGAAAAGGTTACCAGCACGCCCCTAAAGCCGTTGAGGGTTTTATTCACCACCCTACATTCGGACAAGTGTGTAGGCTAACACATCTGTTCTAATGATTATAATCACTTTTAGATGGCCTCACGAAGGGGTTATGCTTGGGTTCGAGCTCTTCCCGCCAGAGGAAAAATTTAACTACTGGACATTTCGTTTACACTTATTTATTTTAACCATTAGCTATGAGTGGGACGATAATAATGATTATATTTGATTTATCAGGCGTAGTTTATCTCTGTGCTTTTTGTTTTCATTGTAAAACCCTCAGTTTTTTACTGGGGGTTTTTCTTTAAATTTGAATATGAGACCAAACAAAAAGATATTTGTAAGTAGAGAACCAAACGATGCTGACCTTGAGGTAATCAAACAGCTCATTGTAACTCACGATATCAAAAAATACATAACGGAAGCCTTCATATACATACAGATTAATGAAGGAGATAGCGTTGAGGTATTGAGGTTTCCCGATGGCGCTGTACATAAAACCATGAAAGAGTATAAACTACAAGCTAAGCAAGCTGTTCAGTTTATATA
>Ga0070751_1001592_pt1 | contig 13299 bp, 17 predicted proteins | sample VirMetDEL_Aug_28_FD_78514 | JGI IMG/M metagenome (GOLD analysis project Ga0070751, IMG submission 78514) | Aqueous microbial communities from the Delaware River and Bay under freshwater to marine salinity gradient to study organic matter... | ecosystem: Environmental > Aquatic > Marine > Coastal...
TGGATATAATTAACTTAATTCGTAATATTATATTAAATAATATTAAATCGTAGCGAGCTTGGCTGTGATTAGACTCCGTAGCGTCAGTGCTAGTGATACGCTCTCGTATCGTATCAGCATCGGTACGTTGTCGTACCCCGAGCCTCCTGATATCAAGTCGTATCAGATTGAAGCGTGATACGAAACCGTACCCCCACCCCGATAGTACGGGTGTACTGCTCGAAGGGCAACCCCCTCCCAGAATCTGTAAAAAAAATCAGTACTCCCCGTTCCCAAACTGAGACTCAGGGAGAAAATTTTGAGAAAATTTTGAAACAGGTCCTAGGGTGTAATAGGTGTTAATTGTAGCAGCTCCAGCTCCTGTAGAGTGAAGGGGCATTGTATGAAGTTCGAAGAAGTTTGGGGCAATTTCTACGAGGCCAACGATGCAGGCGTTGAATATGAGGTTACAGAGCAGCATTTTAGGGGTTAGAGTAATTGTGCGAGCCATTCTTTTTCGGATACCGTCAAGCAAGAAGCGAGGCGAGTCATGAGATGTTTGGCTTGATTTTCATCAATGAGATCATATAGTTTACGGAGCAGTTGAATTGTAGCTTCTTGAGCTTGGCAGCGAACGCTGAGGATAATTGCGAGGATGAGTTCAATGGTACCTGACTTAAGGGTATATTGATTACGGCGTTGATTAGCTGGCATGGAAGTATATCGATAGCTTATATATTCTAGCGAACAATGGCGCTTGATACTAGTAACAACTGGGTAGCTGGCGATGATTTGCTAGTTATTGAGGCATTAAAGTTACCATTTGGCAAGTATACGTTGGACTGTGTTCAGCGTTGTATGAATCAGTTAGAGGATATTGATGTTAGTGCTTCTTTGAAGGTGAAGGGGTTATTGAGTGATTATAGTACGGCGAGGACAGCGCAGGAGACGGCTAATTTAGCTGATACGGAAGGGAAGACGTTAGTGAAGGCTGATGTATTGGAGTGGGAGCGTAACAAGGGCGATATTGATGGTCTTCAGAGTGAGATCATGATAATTCAGAAGGATCTGGCTAATTATTTTGCATTTTGTGAGTGTATAGATATGGGTGGGTATACCGGTGGCGGTGTTACTGGTTTAATTCGTTCATGAAGATTTGGAATGCATTAGCGTATGAGGTAACGAATGAATTAATCAAGCATGATAATAAGTGGGTATTTAATTATTGGGTGAAGTTAATACGGAAGTGGTGTTTACCGGATTGGGTTGATTGGAAGGCGGCTAAGACGATGGAGGATGTTGATGAGCAAGCGAGTAAATTATTTAATGAGAAGGGGAATGAGCCAATTTATGAAGAGAATGGATCAGAGATGCGCCTTAGGGCGCCTTGGGAGAATAAGACAGAATGATTTATGAATGATGGCTAAGCGTGGTTTGTATGCGAACATTCATGCCAAGCGTAAGCGGATCAAGGGTGGCAGTGGTGAGAAGATGAGGAAACCGGGTTCGAAGGGTGCACCGAAGGCGAGTGCGTTCCGGGAAGCGAAGAAGACTGCTAAGAAGAAGAGATAGATTTTTCTATTGTCGGTAAATTGAAGTAGATTTTTCTGCTTCAATGCACAAGCCTAAGGTATTAGTTGCATGTGAATATAGCGGGCGGGTTCGGGATGCATTCATCAGAAATGGTTGCGAGGCAGTGTCATGTGATTTGCTTCCAACTGATCAGCCAGGCCCACATTATCAGGGTGATGTATTTGACATAATCAATGACGGCTGGGATCTAATGGTTGCTCATCCGCCATGTACGCATTTAGCTGTATCGGGTGCTCGATGGTTTCACTTAAAGCAGGCTGAGCAAGCGGAGGCATTGGATTTTGTCCGTCGGCTTCTTGATGCTCCGATCGAACATATCGCGCTAGAGAATCCTGTTAGTATTATTTCCAGCAAGATTCGCAAACCGGATCAAATTATTCAGCCGTGGATGTTTGGTCATGGTGAGACTAAGGCGACTTGTTTATGGCTAAAGAATCTACCAAAGCTGGAGCCTACAAATATTGTGGAAGGCCGAAGCCCAGTTGTACATCGGATGCCGCCGGGTCCAGATCGATGGAAGCTTCGAAGCTTGACTTATCAGGGAATTGCGGATGCAATGGGTGACCAATGGGCACAGGTCCTTGGGAAATCATGATATTGTCGGGGCTGTTGAATTTTTGGTTCCGGTGGCGTTTCGTCGTTACGAAGAGCTTAAGCACAATCAGTACAAGTACAAGCCTAAGAAGGCTGTATTAATGGTTACTAATACGAATCGCGGGTGGGCGATTACGAATGGGGTAACTGGATTAATGATTAAGCTGTTTGAATCGGAAGAGGAAGCGCATATTGCGATGGCGGATCCTGTGAAGGTAAAGTTTTGGGAGTATTGGGGTATTGATGGGTTGCCTGATCGGCTTCCAAGGTAATTCTGAGTTCTTTGACATCCCTTTTAGTAGGTATTTATACCTAACTAGGGAGCCTAAGGTGCTGTTACCTGACTAAAGCCATGACTTTTCCCCAATTTGGCGGGGAAGAGGTGAATGATAATTTGAAATTACCAAAAGTTACGCTTGAAGAGGTGTTTTGCGAGGGTTGTAATGCCCCCAGGAACGTCAATTCGGTGTTTGCGCAGTACCTGAATGGCAAAATTGGTAGTTGTGCAAAGTGCAGGCAGCGGAAAACTAAATAAAAAGCCGCGATAACGATGGCGAGCCCGTTAGATCCGTATATTAATGGCCGGTTCCTGGCGGACAACCTTGGAACTACCTCAATTAGCGGTGGTCGTCTGACTTATAGCCAACCAGATAAGTATTTAATCAAGCTTTTTATCAAAAGAGCGCAATACAGCGGTGTTTCTTCGGGTTCTAGGAAGATTCCGCTTCAATCTGAGCTTGGCGGCGAGATGATGGCTGGTGCAAAAGGTGACCAGTTTTATTATCGGGGTTATGCACTTGCGTTTAGCACGGTTCCGTCTAACTGGAACCTTTCAACAAGTGATGAGTCAGGTTTAACCTTTACTAATGTTACAGGACAGCCTCAGTGGCTTCTCCCCGGCTCTGTAGGGGCCTTCCGGTTCGGCAATGACCCGATCGTACCCGAAGCTCGTATTCAACGTTCTAGCGGCGTTTTTGGGGGTCAGGGAATTGATGAGATTGTATATGACGAGATTGGTGGTGTCCAGATCCAAATCACTGGTGCTAACCTTGAATTCTAAAGAAAATGTTTATTAAAGAGATTAATAAGCTCTCCAGGGTATCGAAAAAGGTCATCGGCAGACCGAGGCTGAAGTTTGTGCTGAGTAAGCCAACGCCGAGCTATTCAGAGTTTTATAAACTGAATAAATTATGGCTCAGGAACTCAAGAGAGGCATTGGGTCCAATTATGCAGCGAGAATTGAAGCTGCAGCTGGATAATGCCATGAGTTCAGCCGTGTGGGCTTGGCCGAATCAAACAAAAAGGCAAAATGGTTCAACGGTTGGCTCACCTCGGGATATTGTTGATACGGGATATTTGCGCAGCAGCCTAAGCCAAACCCTGAGTCATAATGCAACCACGAGTACTTTCAAGGGTAAATACAAAGCACCTTATGCGAATATTGTCCACTACGGTGGCATGATTCAAAACTTTGGTCGACCTGATACCTCATACCTGCCCGGCAGGCCGTGGATCAAGGCGCTATTCGAAGGACAGAATGGCATTCCAAAATTTGCCATCAAGCACTACCTGCAAGAACAACTAGAGGCGGAGTTCCAGAAAGTTTTCGGTTAATTGGTATGCTTGCTTAGCTTTAAAAGTACAAATGAAGGTTAAGCTGCCTTTTGTTGTTCAGCCTCGTTACGCACCAAAGAAAATCCTTATTGGATCAGAAGAGTCGGGTAAATTTGAAATTGAACGTCGCGGATACCTTTCTGTCTCAGAAAAAAGCTTCGTGCAGATCGCAATGAAGGAAGCGGGTACCAGCAGCATGCTGAAAGTTGTTGGTTCAATTGCAAAGCAAGAAAATAAAAAGCAAGCTGACGTAATCAAGGATCTGCAGAATTACAATCCCTCTAATGGGGAATCTTACCTAGATAAATATGAAGAGGAATTGCTTTCCCTGTCTGGCGAGATGGAGCAAGCTACCAATCTTCAACGCCTAGCACAAACGACTGCCTTGATGATCTCTAGGTACGACTCTAGCTGGGAATTTCAAGATACTCTAGAGCTGCATCCTGATATCGTTGAAGACCTCAGCAAGCTGTATGCCGACGAGGAAGCTAAGTCGATCGAAGATCTGATCAATGACGAAGAAGAGAGTGCTCCTGGTGTCAACTCCGAAAAATCCGATTCCGGGAAAGTGTCAAAGGGAAAAGCCAAGGCGGACTGAACGATTTCCCGTTCGATAAATATTACTGGGATCTAAAGTACGGCTTTCCAGGTTGTACTGAGTTCAGCCTTGGCAATTACGGCGAGCTTCCATATCAATATGTAGTGAAAGCTGTTGAACAAATTGCCGACAGGCGTTTGACTGATCTTTCATTGCGTGAAAAGCCAATCGCTTTACAGACTTCTGTTATCGCGAATTCAAATCGTGATACAAAGCGTCAACGCAAGCCTTACAGTATTGATGATTTTACAATCTTCAAGACGGCGGCTGAGTTGAATCTGCCCAGCAAGATGAATGCGGCAGCAGCGCACGCTGCAATCAAGGCTGGTTTGATGCCAACATGGGCATTGTTTATTTACCCAGATTTAGCTGCTGCATATGACGAAAACGTAGTCCCTGACTCGGTTATTCTAGTTGCAGAGGATGCAATACTAATCAATCCGCGCAAACAAAAAGACGGATTTAAAGGGCTTTTAGTGGCACGTGAATCAAGCTCAATGCAGTCTCGTCTTTTCAAGGACGAAAACGGTCAAGAGCATTGGCTCAAGATGCCACATGTGAAGACTAAGGTTATTGCAGAAGAGAATATGGAACTAGCAAGCTGTAGGCCACTCGCCTAACAGGCTGTTTGCATAGTCTTCTACTTTTTTCGTGTCATCTTCGTCCCAATTGCCGAAATATCCACGACCATCAGATAGCCATTGACGGATCCGAAGTTCGCCTTCTATCGAGTAGAACTCCTGCATTCGATACCAAGCGACCCATTCACAACTTCCCTTATGTGAGTTGCATGATTCGCATGCAGGGATCACGTTACTGGTTCGATCTTCACCCCCTCGACACCGAGGCTTGACGTGATCGATCGTCAAAGAGCGATCGTCGATTGGTGGATTTCCGCAATACGCGCAGCGGTTGTTCCAAGCTTCCTTAATGGAGTCTCGCCATTGCTGACGGGCCTCTCGCCGTGTCAGTGCAGACATATTAAACAGATAATCAGAGATTCTTTCGTAGAGGGGAAAGTAGTCCCTTGCGTTAGTCATCTGATTACGAAAATGAGATAACGCGGAGGGAAAATTCCGATGAAGCGAAGGCCATAAGCTCTCTGCGTTGTCTCGAGTTAGGATGCCCAAACGGAACAATAAATCAGGCCAAAATACATGTAATGGCGCAGACTTTTCCTACTTCTGCGGAGGTTATCTATAACACTCTGTCTGGAGATGCGACGTTCATGTCGTATGTTGGCACGTATACTTTTGCTGATGGCACGGTACTGCCATCGATCTCTGTAAAGTCTCCCGGCGAAGATACGAAGGGTTTATCAAGTGTTAGCGGTTTGGAAGTCGTCGTTATTGATGTAGGCGATGTAACAACTCAACCTTACCTGTCAAACGATTCTCCGGATAGCGTATTTACCTTTAATGTTTTCTTGGTAGCTTGGGAACCTTCTAATGGTCAAGCGATCACGAATGCAGTAGCGCAAATGGTTAAAAGATTCCTAGGTATGGAATCCATAGATACTGTCGCAGCATCTGATGGCGTCGGGGCCTTGGTGCAGACCAAGGTTATGATCAAATCAAATATGCCAATCCTCCCATAGGGGCTAGGAAATATATATTTAGCGGGCCGTGAAGGTCCGAGTAACCTTCGCACGGGCTTCGCCCGTTTTTGTATATGGCGAATTTTTCTGCCGCCTTTGGTTACGACGTATACTTGGCTCCGCTTCTTGCCGCCAGTGTCGACGTGACCTTTACCGGCGTGACCGGTGGTGTTGGTTCAGGTGCTACGAACTTCCTTGACATTAGCTCTGTTGTTGCAGCTGATGAAAAGGTGACTTATAGCGCTGGTGTTTTCAGCTTGGGCGCAACCCCTGTGGCTGAGCCTACCGATGGCACCATGACTCCTGTTCGTCTGGCAGGTCTGACCTCGGCTACTCTTGAGTCCGACACTGGTACTGAAGAGGTCTACACCTACGACGACGATTCCAAAGGCTTCAGCCAAGCTGTCGCAACTACCAAGTCTTGGTCCATGAGCCTTGCTGGTGTGGCTGACTTCTCTGATGCTGGCTATCAGATCCTGCGGCTCACCGAGCAGAACACTGTTGCTGATGGTCTGCGTGTCAAGGTTGGTCGCGTTGGTCCTACTGGTACCACTGAAACCATCTATGGCTACGGCACCCTGACCGGCTATACCGAGAGCAACGACGTGACCTCGATCGTCTCCTGGGAGTGCAGCCTGATGGGCTACGGTCCTTATGTGGTGGAAATCGACGCGAACGTTGGTAACTGATTTATATCCGTAAATCGTTCAGTTAAAACTCGGTCCACAAGCCCCGAAAGGGGCTTTTTTATTGGGAAAACTAGTCCGATGCACCCCTCGCAGCAATGGCAGAGTCACTGAATTATAAGTTAACTCTTGACTCCAGCCCTGCGATCCAGCAGCTTAAAGATTTCGGTGATGCGGCAAAGCAGGTCGCCAGCGAAGTCAAGGGTGCGATGGCAGAAATCGGAAGGAAGGAAGTAGAAGCAAAGATTAAAGTTAGAACTGCTGGCGCTGAAGAAGCAAGAAAGAAATTTAAAAATATTGAAGGCACAATTAAAGCTCTTAGCAAGGATCAGAAGTTTTATAATAATCTCCTAAAGCAGACGCCTGCTCAAGTAAAGGCAATTAACAAAGCTCTGAAAGAGAAGCAAAGTAGGACCAGAATGCTGGCCAAGGACGGCAGGACGATCACAGACGAATGGAGGCGCATAACTGATCAAATCAAGCTAACGCAAGAGGCGCTTCAGAAAATGGGGCAGGCTTCTGGGTCTGCTTTTAGTCGTAGCAATATCAGCAGTTTTCTCGGGAGGCTTTCCCTGGTTCAGGTTGCTGCGAATCTCGCTACACAAGCAATTCTTCGAATTGTCAATGGCTTTAGTGATTTAATTGGTCAGGGAGCGCAGCTACAAATCCTTAAACTCACGCTAGAAGCGTTCGCTGGCAGCGCAGCTGCAGCTGGTGTTGCCCTGAGCAATTTTCGAGATATTGCATCGACTACATCCTTCAACCTTCAGCAAGTCGCAAGTGCAGGCCAGATTCTGCTTGGCTATGGAGTCAGCATCGATCAGGCTACTGAGTCTACTCGACAGCTGTCTATTATTGCATCGGCTACTGGCGGTGATATAAGTAATCTTGCGAGAAACCTTGGTCAAGTTCAAACCCAGGGCAGGGCTTACACTCGCGACCTGACGCAGTTTGCCATTCAAGGTATCCCTATTTGGACAGAGCTGGCCGATGTTATTGGGATCAGCACTACAGAGGTCAAGCAATTTGCTGCTGATGGATTGATCGGGTTCACTGAGGTTCAAGCTGCTTTAGATGGAATGACCTCAGAGGGCTCTGCTTTTGCAGAGATCGCTAAGAGGATAGATCAGACTTGGATCGGTCAACTACGTAAGCTTGAATCTGCTCTACAGAACCTAGCACTACAAGCCGTAGAGGCATTTTCCCTTATTGACCAAGCCATGGGGGGACCGGCTGCTACAACACTGAGCTTGCTGACCAAGGGTTTCAATGCTCTTGCCGAAAATGCCGGAACTGTTGCGGCAGCTTTGGCTTCATTGGCTATAGCCGCTACTGGATTTTTTACAGTCATGGCTGTCGCTAAAATCTCTGCAATTATCTATACCCTTGGGGGTTTGCAGTCTGTCATAGCTATGATCGGCGTATCGCTTAAGGCACTCACGATTGCCATGATGTCAAATCCGGTGATCTTGGCCGCTATTGCGACAGCAGCTGTTATTGCAGGGGCTGCTTATTATACTTTGTCAACTAATATAAACCGAGCTAAAACTGAATCGCAAGCTTTGTCTCTTGGCCTAGTCGGTGTCAACGACGCCTTGGCAAATCTTGATCAAGCCTCTAAGCCTTTCTGGGGATTCTTCAATATCAGCGCCTTGCAAGCTCAACAGCATGCGCAAGAACTTAAAAACAAGCTTCAGGGATTGGTGGAGGAAGCGTCTAAGGTTAATGAAGAGTACGTGAAGCAAAGGGGAGTTTTGGCGAATATGATTAATACTGTTGAGCGTAGATATGATCTCGAGATTGAAAAACAAAAAAGGATTATTGAAGGGATAGATGAGAAGATTCAGGCAGAAGAAAAAGCAACCAATAAAAAAATTGCTGATGTCAACAAAGCCTACAACGAGGAAGTTAAGACGATTAATAATATTTACAATGAAAAACTGAGGCTTATTGATGCCGAAATCGGACTTCTTCAAAAAAGGACGCCAGAAGAGCAAAAGCTTTATAATTTCGAGAAACGGTCATTGATAAATAAAATTGATTCAGGGAAATTAAGTAAAGAAGAGTTAATAAGAGCCCAGGCACGACTTTCGAGAATGCGCCGGCAAGAAGAGATTGAGAAGCTAATGGAAAAACGCGCAAAAGCTAAAGCTGAGCAAGAGGAAAAAATTCGAAATGCACAAGAAAAGCAGATTACTGCAATTCAAAACCTTACGACTGAGCTTGGTAAATTCGTTGATGAGCAGGAAGCCAGTAGAAGAAAAGCTGAACTCAGCATCCGGCAATCGGAAGAAGAAAAGAAAGCGGCAGTTGGCAAATATCGAGAAATCTTAGAACAGCAAGACATCAGTAATGCTAAACATATTGAGACCAAGAACCTTCTATCCGAGCAGGCTACCTTGGTCTCGGGCCTCAGTCGTAAATACTCTGATTTAACCGATCGGATCAATGACGCCGCTAATGCGGCTGCTAGGTTGAACTCTAAGAATACTAATTCATCAATACCAAGTAATTTTGCTGGCGGACCAATTTCTGGTGGATCTAAGACGCATATCAATGAATTTGGTCAAGAAGCTTTCTTGTCGAATAGCGGAAAGCTGAGCATGATCAACGCCAAGCCCTGGGATGTCTGGACTGCTCCTTCTTCGGGTACGATTATTCCTGCTCATGTCGCAGCAGGGCTGGACATTCCCAGCAGCGGCTTGAATGTGAAGGGCAGGACTCCTACAGGGGCAGACTCCTCTGGCAATACCAGGCTCCTGAAGGGTATGCTGAACGCTCTGAAACAGGGCGGCAGCAACACCACTAATAACGTCACAATTCAAGCTACTAATACCAGTAAGGCTGCTTCTGATGTGCTTGTGACCTTGGCTCGGATTAAGCGTCGTCGGTATAATTGATCAGCTTGGAGTGAGTATGTTTCATTTTGGATCTACTGAAGACCAGGCACAGCTTTATATTGAAAGCGCTTTAGGTATCAAGGGGCCTGCTGACGACGGCAAGTCCCAAGACATTCAAGCTCTGCGGAATCGTTTAGCCTATAGGCGTATTGCATATGAGGCTGCGGTAAATGAAGGTGCTCCCGATGAGGTGGTAGAGAAAATTCTAGAATCTCATGATCTGACTTTTGCGGAGCTGGCTTATCACGACGAGGCTTTCAGGAACCGTGTACTGAACACCAACAGGATTCAATGGTGCGGTGGCTATAGCCCTGAAAATATCAGTAAATATGTCTCAATTGCAAGTGCTGCATCGGCAAACTAGTCAAGCTCGGTGCCCTTAAATGTCCCAGATAGGAGTGTCTTTTACGCCGAATGCTGGGTCGCCAAGCTACAGCTTTACTTTTACTGAGTTTACTGGAACTGAATTACCTAGAACATATTTAGACGGTTTTTCGTTTAGTAATTCTGCCAACGGCGCAAATATAATTACTGGAGCCCCTTATAGTCAAAAGTATCTTTGGGCAATTTCCACTCCGATTGCCAAGGCTGACGCCGTTACTTTTGACGCGATGTTCAAGGCTTGGGACACCGACCGCTCAAATGGCTTGGCTGCTGCTGTGGCAGTTGTCGATGATATGTTTGGTCCTCAGGTAAGTACTAATGCAGTATTCAGCACTAACCCAACCTATGACAGGTGGGGTCCTGCTTTTGTATTGGTGAGCTTTGGTTTGACGGAGGTTTGAAATGTCTTACCTTGTTAATCAAACTCGCGTTCACAGTCTGTCTATCGGAGGCTCTGACTACACAGGATCGTTGGTTTCTTGGACCTGCAGCGACAGTTCCGCAAATAAAAATGGACTGATCTCAACTGCAGGAACCGTAATTCTTGGGCAAGTCCCCGGTGGATACAATACAGAAGATTACGACCGAGATAATTTTAAGCGGGGCATTCCCGTCATTCTTGAAGTAACTTACCCAGACGGCACAGTCGCTCGACATCCTCGCGGCTTGCTTTATGTTTTGTCCACCTCTTACGAGCCCGAGGAGGGCCAGCTTACCGTAGAGATTGGCTGTCGATTGGTTCTGGCTGCATTGACCGATCAGGTTGATGATCTTGTAGCTCTAAGTCCGATTTATCTTGACGTTGCTCAGCGCAGTTACTCTAATGTTGCTGCTGCCTTTGCTTCCGCTGGTCAATACTTGTATCAAGATAACCAGGGTGCCCTAGTCTCCGGCACTTTCTTCGATGGCGACAGTACTGCTGGTGTAGCGACTGGTGACTGGACTTCGGTGCTTGGTGTCACAGCACTTTCCGCGAAACCACTTGCTGGCACTCGAGCAATCCCCGACCAGATCGAGCTGTCTTACCAAGCTCCTTCCGATGAGGTAGCCAGCGATCAAGCTGGAAAAGTTGACATCACCGAGAGCGATTCTTATTACTACCTGACGTATCCTGCTGTTGTTTACCAGCGTGTCAACGACGGCACATTGACCAGTGTCACCGGAACTCAGACATCGTCATCTTCTACTGGTACCACAAGTACTTGCGGTAATACTCCAACCCAGCCCGCAGACAACGGCACTCCTTCCTGCAACGAAGGCTACGAGACCAAGCAGACACCTCTGATTCTGCCTGCCAAGCGCCGTGAAACCCGCCGTACTGAATATAACGGCCCCGCAGGTCAAGTCTCCCGTGTGTATAGCGAGGTTCGTGGTCCTGCCCTAGAGGCTAATCAGCAATATTTCGCTGATAAGTTCGCTTATTGCAGGTATACCTGGGCGACTGCATGTCAGCCCAACGGTGGCTGTCCCACTGATGGTATGGACGAAGTCTTGCTTACCTATAGCGAGCAGGTGAACTATTACGGGACTGCTAATGAACTAGTCAAGACTGTTACCGATACGTATGCAACAACTGCTTCTGGTGCTCAGCCCTTTAACTGGCGTTCTGGAATCGTCAACGGTGCACCTCAAGACTTCACCACACTGAGTCTTACTGATATGTACCGGGTGAGTAGCGTCACCGTTGAGTACACCTATGCCAACAACTCCAACACTGAAGAGACTACGACTTATACCAGTATCACTGCTAGGGGTTCCGGTATTACGGGCAATATTGATGCACTCAATGGAATTAAAACCTTTGAGCGACGCATCTCTACCACGATTAGCGCTAACCCTCTGATTCCCGATCTAGTAAATACTCCCACGACTTCGACAGTCGACAAAACAACTACTTTGTATTTGTATACTAGTCGTTATCAATCACCCCCTACCGAATCTGGACCTTATATTGCTAAGGAATCTATCCCTGTGCCCCTTTTGTTTGACACGCAGGGCGAGATCGATACTGCAGTAGCAGATTACTCTAATTATATTGAACGTTGGATCAAGGGCGATGCATATGGCATTCAATTAGCCGAAGCTTTACGCGAAGAAATCGCCACTGGATGGCACCCCGGTCGCCCATTCCGTTACTACGACAGTACCAAGGGTAAGCTGATGGCTATGCGAATGGACGCATGCCAGTGGGGTGTAAGCGCAGAGGGATCCGTAGTTGCCATGAATGGCATCTGGATCGGATTCTCTGACGGCAGTGTAACCATCCCTGACAACATTGTCGGCACAGGCTCTACCCCTGGCTCACCTCCGTCTGTCAGTGGAGAAACCAATGTCGATTCTGGTAGCTATGTGTTCGATATTGACGTTCACTTTATGACGCAAGACCTGGCTACCTACTTCGAGCCCGCTATCCTTGCTCCAGAAGAGGAGATTGTCAACGTTAATGCAGCTTTCACCTGTTTTGTTGGTGGTCTGATTGTTACGGCTGGCGATGTTCTAAATATTGATCCTAACGGTGGGATTCCCGCTAGCTACTTGGGCAGCGTTATTACGAGCAACGCAACAGTCGTCGACGCCGACATCTTTGCCTCATAGGAATCCTACGGACGATTCTAATGTCGTGCCATGGCGATTGCCGCTAAGATCTCGCCCGCCGAGCTAACGGCACAGGTCACCAATCGTTTCGTAGGTAAGTATTACGAAGCGTGGCTGATTAATGCGCCTGGCACAAGCTATATTCCTGGCACGACTGTTGACGCCACGTTCCTGGGTAATGAGGTTACTGCTGGCACTGGTGGCTATGTTCGTCAAGTTATTGCCTACGCTGGTGGTGATGTAAGCGCCTACAGCGATGATGGCGTGGCTCTGTCGACTAAAACGACAATCTTTACGCATGACGGCGGCTCTACGGCAATTTCCTTTTCTCACGTAGCCCTTGTAGAGGGCAATGGAAACGTTACTGGCATCGGGACAAACACTGCATACCCTTCAGCTGGTGTCAATGGTACTTATACTGATCTTCCGACTATCACTGGAGGTTCTGGTACAGGCCTAACTGTTGATCTAACGATTACAAATTCCGGCGCTGCTGCCTTGGACTATTCCCTGACAATCAAGCAAGCTGGATACGGTTATGCAGCCTCTGATTCGGTTCAGATTCAGGAAGCGGCTTTGGTTGCAGCTGGTGCAGTAGCTGCCTCTGCTGGTGGCATTACAACGAGCGCTGACACCGTCTACAGCAGCTCTCAGCAGCTTTTGTCGGTTGCGCAGACCCCAAGTGCCGTCAGCCTCAGCGGAGGCAATGAGACGGTCTTCTACTGGAACCTCAAGCAATTTGGTTACTACACAGTCTAA
>Ga0070751_1001597_pt1 | contig 13274 bp, 19 predicted proteins | sample VirMetDEL_Aug_28_FD_78514 | JGI IMG/M metagenome (GOLD analysis project Ga0070751, IMG submission 78514) | Aqueous microbial communities from the Delaware River and Bay under freshwater to marine salinity gradient to study organic matter... | ecosystem: Environmental > Aquatic > Marine > Coastal...
AAACCCGGCGTCGGAGTCCCGTTGCGTGACACTGAACCGCCTTTACTTGGTACCATCTAGCTCCCAAGCATTTGCATATCATACACCTACCTGATACGTTAATGTAATTACGTTTCTTAACCCCCACAGGATCAAATTGTGGCAAAGACAAAAGACCGATCAGTTCGCCAAGGAATCAATAAAGTACAGAACATGCCAATTGATGCGGGCGAAGGACCAGTACTAGATAACTTTAATGATGAAGAACGAGAACTCTTCTTAGCAGTCGTTAAAAGTGGCGTAGAAGCAATACACAAAACCAATCCAATTCAACAAGCAGCGAACATGGAAGCATTCTTTGCTTCTTCTTGTAGGTCGAGTTTGTTTTTTGCCGGTCTTCATGTCCGTGAATTGCGGAAGTTGAAGGAGGCGTTTAAAGACTAAGGAGATAACGGTGAGTTATGATAGGGCGGAATATCGAAAGTGGTTAATGACTAAGGTATTAATTGAGTGCTGGACCCTTAGAAAGTGTGCTAAGGAGCTAGGACGTAATTACTATTTAGTAGAAGCAGACTTTGAGAAATTTAATGAAACGCCGAACCCCATCACAGATACATTCCCTGGATGAAAGAGTGTCTGTGTGGGAAGATGCGGGAAGGATGTGCCATTATTGTGATAAGCCGATACCTCGTCCCGGTACAAAGATGGGAAGGAATACTCACTTAGACCATAAGATAGCTCATGCCAAGGGCGGATCAGATGATCTAAGTAATCTTTTAGTCTGCTGTAAAGTATGCAATAGAGAAAAGGGCAAAGCGGACTATGAGTATTTCCTTTCCAGGAGATTAGAACAATCGAAGAAACAAGTTTTACGTTTATCTAAACTTTTAATTAAACATAGACATGCCAAAGCTAAAGTGGAGTGAATACATTCCCCATGATCCGACACCTAAACAGTTAAAAGCTTTACAGTCGGACAATAACGAACTCCTATTCGGCGGTGCGTTAGGTGGAGGGAAAAGCGACTTCTTACTTATGTGTGCCTTACAGTACATGGATGTTCCAGGGTATGCGTCAGCAGTGTTCAGAAAGTCACTAACGGATCTGAAGCTACCGGGGGCACTCTTATCCAGGGCACGCAACTGGCTACAACCCTTCGTAAAGACAAGAGAAAATCCCCAGGGGAAAGTATCGTACGTCCCTGGAGAACATACTTATTACTTTAAGACTTGGAATCCAGATGGGACTCCGGGTGCCCCAGCTAGTTTGTCTTTCTGCTATATCGGGGAAGCGAACATTAAGGATAGGTATCAGTCCGCAGAGTTTCAAACTATTTGTTTTGATGAAATCTCGCAGTGGGACACCCCTAATGACTATAAGTTTATGACGACTCGACTGCGTAAAAACGTATGCCGCATTCATGGAAAGAATCCTGACGGTAGTGCTAACTATGTAGACGATTGCTTAGAGTGTGATCTAAAGAAGATGGCACCTACGAGACTTCGTGCTGCAACAAACCCTGGAGGAAGGGGAGGGGCATGGTTGAAGAAGCGGTATCAGATTGTTCCTGATCCAAAGCTATACCCTGATAAGAGGGATGCCATTCAAGCAATTATGAATAATGTGAGAGTACCCTTTGTTGGGACTCATCCTTCCAGGGCGTTTGTCCCAAGTTACATTGATGACAATCCCTTCTTGGATCAGATGCAGTATAAGGAGTTCTTAGATGAACTAGATCCGCATCTTAGAAGTGAATTGAGAGATGGGAATTGGGAAGCTCGGGCGGATAGTCGGTTTAAAAGAGAGTGGGCCAGGTACTACAATATTTATGATGAATCGTTCTCTGTAGGAGGGATAATGAAACCTTTCTCAGAGTTTAAATACCTTTTTATGACGATTGATCCTGCTGGGACTAGTAAGAAGGGGATGATTGACCAACAGATTCAAGCTAATCCTCGTCCTCCGTCACATACGGTCATTTCTACTTGGGGATTAACACGAGATAATGATTTATTTTGGGTCGATATGGTGAGATTTAGAGATGAAATACCTGTAGTAGTTGATGAAATAGCAAGAGTTTATGCTAAATTTAAGCCTAAATATGTAAAAATTGAGAGTAATGGAGTCGGTTTAGGCGTTAGCCAGTACGTCCAGAAATTAGGTATTCCGATCAAAAAACTGTTTAAAGGATCGGATAAACTGGAAAATAGTACGGCAGCACAGCTATTAATGAGGTCAGGAAAGGTATGGCTACCTGATAATGCTAAGTGGGTAGACGAATGTGAAGATGAAGTGTTTGCTTGGACGGGACTCCCGAATGAACAGGACGATATTATTGATACGTTGTCCGATGCCGCAGCAGAAGTAGGTCCAATTTCAGATACCTTGGAAAAGGGGACAGCAGAATCTATTCAACCTAGATTTTCTTTGGGTTCTAGAAACATGATTCGTAATCCAGGTTTGAAAATGGGGTCACCGTTAGCGAAATTGACCCAATCTAAATTCTCCGGTAAAGTTTCAAACACTACAATCGACCGGCAAATAAACTAATCTCCTTCCAGGAAATATTGTGACCATCCATAGCTTTAATCCAGGAGTTGATGCCGATACTGGGTCTGCACATTATGAATTTTTCTTCTCAGTATCGACTACTGAAACATTAGTTACGGATACGTTAGCTTGTAAAAATAACGACCGATTAAATGATACCGAAGATGTAACTAAATATTCAGGTTTTGTCCGGTTTCCTATGACTGGTATAAGTCAAGGAACACAAATCACTACTGCACACCTTAGATTAAAAGTATTAAACGCATGGGATGCGTCTGTTCCAGATATGCTAGTTCGGGCTGTAGATGAAGATACGCCTACGGCACCAACTACTTATGCTAATTACTTTAGTAAGAGTCGTACTACGGCACAAACTTTATGGGATTGGTCAGGATCAGGCGATGATGAGTTTGCTGCAAATGAATACATTACGGTAGATGTTACTTCGGCTATTCAGGAAGTCATAAATCGTCCTTCATGGGACGGTTCAGCAGTAGTTTTGCTATTAGAGCCGAATAATCAAACTACTCATAACGTTGCCCATAACGTAATTACGCAAAACTTTGAAGAAACGCTGTCTGATACAGATGAGCCTCAATTGAGCGTCTTAATTCAGACAATGAACAATTTAAGTCAAGAAGTTCATCGGTTTGAACCTGGATATGACATTGCTGATGATACATTACTTACCGATTTTAGCGGTAGTTATAAACATGGATGGATAAGAGGGGCGTCTTTTGTCAGTGATGGCGGATCTAATGCTTTAGAATTTGACGGTACAGATGATTATGTAAAACTAATTGAAGAAGTGTTAATTGGATTAGACAATTTTTCTATCTGTTTTTGGCTAAAAGCTGATACTACTACCGGAAATCACCCTATTTATACAAAAGGTGATTACGATTCTACTTCTGGATCGTACAATGTTCGTCAAAATGCTGCTTCTATGCAGTTATCGGTTTATGATTTTAGTCGTACGTATACTAGCCAAGTTACTAGTGCCCAATGGGACCATTTTGCGTTTGTTTATCAGAAAAGTACTGGACTTGCTTTATATCGTAATGCTTCTTCTCAAACTCCCATTTTTGAACCGGGAATCTCTGTAACTGTACCTTCTAGCAGTGTTGTCTCGTATTTAGGTAGAGATCCTTCTAATTATTTTGACGGTAAACTTGATTCAATTAGGGTATTTAGTCGAGCTTTAACTACAGATGAGATAACTGCATTAGCTAGTGAACGAGGCTACAATGATATACCGGGAGCAATTGATGGAGAAGTAATCAAAACGTTAGATACGATTACTCTTCTTAGTGAAGGGTTAAGGAGTATCGAAGGAGAACTGTCTCAATCAATTGATGTTTCTCTTTTAGCTACAGCAAGTAGAGAAAGAGAAGGAGAACTTGCACAAACAATCACAATTGGAGTTGAATCAGAAGCATTTATAGGTACTTTAGGCGAATTAACTGCTGAAATAACTTTAGATATTATTTCGGAAGCAGAATCGCCAAGATTAGGTACTTTAACGTCTGCTGCTGAAACATTAATTAATCTATCTTCTGAAGCAACAAATGCTGTAAATGGAGAAGTAGATTTTACGTTAGATGACATATTAGCCGTAGCTAATAACTATTCTGCGGAATTAAATGTAAACGTATTAGATGATATTACGTTAGATGCGTACGGAGCAGAACAAGTTGAAGGAGTCTTCAGTACAGTAATTACGGTTTCTTTGTCGAGTACTGCTCACCCTCCAATATTGGGCAGTTTGACCGAAATTTTAGATGATGTTATTCTTCTTCAATTACACAATCTACCTCCGATACCGGATAACGATAATAGTCCGTTATTAGACTCATGCCCCTCTTTATTTATCGGAGAAACCGATGCAACTTTCTGTAGCCGTTCGTAATGCGGTTCTTGATTCTATTGAAACTACCGTAGGTACTTCTGCTCGACTAAAAATTAAATCTGGTTCTGCTCCTGCGTCTTGTGCATCTGCTGATGCAGGAACAGTATTAGCCGATATTACTTGCCCTAGCGATTGGTTGGATGCTGCTGCAAGTGGATCTAAGCCAAAATTAGGTACTTGGGAAGACGCTTCAGCCGATGCTACTGGAACTGCTGCTCATTTTCGTTTATATGCTTCTGACGGTACCACTTGCCATATGCAAGGGACGGTAACTGTAACAGGAGGAGGTGGAGACATGACTTTAGACAATGTTTCTATCACTTCTGGGCAAACCATTACGATTACATCGTTCACTCTTACTGCCGGTAACGCATAATGATTGTTGATCGCAGTGAAACGGAGCTAATTGCAACTTTTCGTTTTTTAGACGATTCAAATGCTCCTATTCCTACTTTAGTTCATACTGATGGAACTCTGTCTATCGGTTATAAGCTACATGGATCTACAGTTTGGACCGATTTAACTTTAGTTTCGGGCACATTAGGTACCTGGGTCAGCGAAGGATTTGTTGAAGATTCTGGAGGAAACGGGTTATACGAGTTAGGTATTCCTAATACAGCCAAAATTCCTGGGAAAAGAACCTATTGGCGATTTAAACAAGGCAGTAATCAGTATCGCTATGATTCAATTGATTATGTCGCCGTCCCTGCTCTAGAAACAGACGCTATTAATTTCGAGATTACTGTACCGGGAGTTGGACCTGTATTTGCCGAATCTTCGATTATCTACATCAAAGAATTGAATACGGATGTAACTTTTACAGCAAATCAAGATATTACTAGTGAAACATTAGTTATCATTTTTGAAGTGTCGGATGGAACAGATAGTTATGTCATCACTGACGGAGACATTACTAAATCCGGCAATGAAGCAACAATTACGCTTCCGGTAGGATTTACATCAACTACAAAAAGTCTGAATTGGGCTATTCGAGAAGCAACCGATAAGACTGTGTACGGTACGGGTACTATCGGAGTTTCTTATGCCCCTCACGAGGATTAATAATGCCTAAATTTCGAAAATCAATTCTTCCAGTCGGACAATATTTAGTTACTAGACCAGATGGTACTAGAACGCTAAAAACGTTCACTAAGGAATATTTAGAAACGGTAGCTAAAAATGCTACTGAAATGTTAAAAGCAGGACTTCGTATTCCCGCTCCGTTTCGTCACGCAAAAGATGCTCTCCCTGTAGAAGAGATACCAGAAACCAATAGCTACGATAATGCTGGTTACTGGGAACAAGTATCTATTGAAGATATGGACGGAGTACCAACTTTATGCGGCATTGTAGATGCCCCTGGTAAAGAAGATGATTACGATTCTCCTGCTGGCAAATTAGCCCATCGAATCAAAGAAGTATCAGCTTGTATTGTTGATAAATGGACCGATGGTAAAAATAGAGATTGGGGACCATCAATGCTTCACGGTGCTGCGGTAGTTAATCCCGTTGTCCCTGGGCAAGAAGAGTTTTCTCTTTTGTCGTTTCCCGATCAGTCTTTAATTCTTTCAGCTTCTTCAGTATTGGAACAAACTCCAACTGCTGATAATATCGCTGATTTATCCAAAGCTTTTCAAGATAGCGTTGGAATTTACCTGCCCCCAGGTACTCCACCTCAAGATTTGGTAAAAGTTTTGCTAGTTTCGCTAAAACAGCATAAGATGTCTGCTGATCAGTCAATTGAAGACCAAGAAATCGTAGATACTCAATCAATTTTTATGTCTCTCCCCGAAGGAACAAAAATGTCCCTGTCTCGTAAGCAAGCCGAGGAATTGGTAGCACTCGGAGCTATTAATCCTAAAACTAATGAAGCATTTAAGCTAGAAGACTTTAACGTAGATGATGCCCCATCAGCGGAACATCAATATGCTCTTGCTCTTACTAGCCAACTGACTCAAGAAAAGAAGCAAGGACTCTATAAGCGAGTTAATATGCTTGTAGAAACTGGTCGAACGACTAAAGAGTATGCAGAATCAAAATTGATTCCCGAAGTTGAAAAGTATGAACTTTCGCTTGGCGACAATGCTATTTTTCAACCTAATGCAATTGACATGTTGGTTGAAAGCTTGGAAGCACTTCCTGGACAGGAAGCTAAACCTCAACCGACTGCTGCCCTTCTTTCTAACGGACTCCCCGGTGGTCATATTAGCCACGATGGAGACGCACAACCTATTGAGTTGTCGAAAGAACAAGTTGAATCCATGAAAAGTGAGTTCCTAAAAGAACTCGTCTAAATCGTAATTACTTTTTTCACAATTGAAATAACTAACAGAAGGAAATACTTATGACTATTATGTCATACGATGGGGCGTTTCTTCCCCCAACTCAGCTTCCTGCAATTGAACAGATCGAACAAGACCTAACTTCGGTTATCTGGAACCGATTGGATCTTCAAACGATTGGTTCAAATGCACTTATTAGTGGTGCTGCTCGGGACACCGGCAATACTGGCTTTACTGATGTGCTTCGTCCAGGTTTGATCTTGACGAAAGATGCAAACGGAAAGTTTGTAGAGTGGGGATCGGTAGTTGACTTTGCAACTGACACGATTCAAGGCGTTCTTCTATCGTCAGTCAAAGTAACCCGTCTTGGATCAAACCAAGATAAGTATCTCGGCTATGTCTTGCTTGGTGGACACGTTAAGCAACTAGGACTTATCGTTCCTGGGCAAACTGCTGCGGGCATCTCAGGTAATGCTCAAGAAACTAATATCCGTACTCAGATGAAATACGGTTTCCGTTTCGACGACGATCCATTGAGTCATCTGGCAACCTAATGCGGTCTAAACTGATCGACAAGGATACGATCATAATCCATGAAAGCGGGTTATTGATCTACAACGAAGGGGTAACTACAGATAGTTGTTTGTATTTACCCCCTCCTTACACTGGACAAAGGTTTGAAATTTTACAGCTTTCCGAATATTCGATAAGTTTAATTACGAATCAACCAGATGTAACTTTTCTTCTCGACGGTTCGCCAACTTGCCTTACGATTTCAGGTCACAGTTCTAATTACGGAAAAAATTTGATCCTTTCTTCTTTTCAAGAAAAATGGCGAATATTTTCTACAACGTTTGATCCACAACATTTACATTTCGAGGAATAAACATGCCCGGTTACTCTTATGACGAACTAACTAAAGTCCCGTTCGTCATGGATGTTATTTCGGAGTTTCGCGCTCCTGGTTCATCCATTCAACGTTTTTACAATCTCGGTTTGAATGATCGTCCTGGTCAAGTGCTTCCGCACCGTACCGGCTTGTACGACATCTTCAACCCAACTCGCTCGATGCCTATCGTACGTGCCCCTATGACGGGTCCGGCACGAGTAGCACGCAAGCCAGTTGCCCAAAAGCCAATCACTGTCCCTCGCTTCTTCGAAGCATTGGTTATTGAAGACGAATACGTTTTCCGTAATCGCCCTCTTGGTGGACAATACGGACAAGTTGATGCCCAAGGTCAAACTTACATCGCTCGTCAAATTCGTCACGAAATTCAGAAGTTCATCAACGTCCATGAGTTCATGGCAACGTCGATGTTCCGTGGTGGATGGGGGCTACTGCCTAAAGGCGGCGACGATATGTATCCAGTGCCTAAAGGCACCGCTGGTACAGCGTTTGACTTCGATACTCTTGTTCCTGATGGACACCGTTCTCAACTAGATGTTGACGGCGGTGGGGACATCATTGACGTATCTTGGAATGACGCTGCTGCTGATCTTCCACAGATGTTTATGAAACTAAATAAGGTCCATGCGGCTCGGCATGGTGCCCCTCTTCGACACGTTTGGGGAAATGGTGAAACAATTCGCCATCTCTTCAACAATACGAAGTTGCAAGCAGTTGGCGGTTCGGTTTTCCGAATCTTTGATTCGCTCACTGGTCGAGAGCGTAATCCTGATGAAGAGTATCCAGATACCGGGGTAGATATTGTATTCCGTGGAATGCCAGAAGTAACGTTCCACGTTTACAACCAAGTCTTCATGCCAGATTTGGTTGGTGAACAATCTAGCCCACAATTCTTGTCGGGTAATGAGTCACCGCTGATTCCTGATGGAGAAGTCATCATCACCCCAGAACCGGGAGATTGGTGCGAATTGGTTGCCGGATCGGAGCCAGTACAGTATTCGCTTACTGAAGCACCTAAAGTTGCTTCTGGATTCGATATGGGTCGTGCCCGAGAAATTCATCCTCCACGTTGGGATTTGATGTTCTTGGCTAACCAATGCCCTGTTCTTACTCAACAGTATGCGGTTTATAACCCAACTGTTATTTTCTAGTAATCACTCTGGTCGGGTGAGTAGGCGGCTAGTGGGTTTATGTCTTTTCCCCACTGGTCGCCATTTTTTCTAGGTACAAAGCTTTAATTGTTAAACCGTATGATTGGACAATAATGGACTCTTCGACTTTTAAGATTTCGGACAATACTTCTTGTTCTGTAAAGAAACGTACCAAAGAAGACGACGGCATTCGTCTACAAGGTTACGTAAAAGTTGTATGTAAAGATGCCAAAGGTAATATTCGCTGGGTAGAAGAAGGACCGAATTTAGTAGTTGATGAGGGAATTAATTATATTCTCGGTACTGCTGTTTTGGACTCCGCTACCATTTATATGGGTCTTACTGAAGGATCGCCTAGTCCTGCTGCTGGAGATACAATGTCTTCCCATGCTGGATGGGCAGAAGCAGCAGGCTATGATGAAGCAACTCGCCCTTCGTGGACTCAAGATGCAGTTTCAGCAAAAGTAGTTACTAATGCTACTGCTGTGACGTTTACAATGGACGGAACAGATACAACTATTGGTGGTGCTTTTTTGGCAACAAACAACACTAAAGATAGTACTTCGGGATCATTGTTAGCAGTTAAAGCTTTTACCGGCGGAAATAAAACTGTTGCCGACAATGATACGTTGGATGTGACATATACAATTACTGGTTCGTAAGTATTAGTAGGGCAAATTGTTATGTGGCTCAAAACTTTAACTATCCTTTTCGCATTACTGTCTACTAATGTTTTTGGGCAGTTATCAGTAGATACCCGAACGGCAATCCAATTGTCGGGTATCGAAGAAGCGGAACAGATAGGATCAGCGATATTTGTTGCTTCGGACTCCACTGTTGCTCGATTGCCGGTGATTCTCATCACAGCAACAACCGAAGCAGCAAATATCACTTTTGAAGTATCAGATAAAGATCGTATCCCAGTTAATTTCACACAATTAACAGAAGACACAATCTTAATTTCTGCTCCCGGTAAATCTTGGGTAAGAATCGTAGTTATAGATTTTGAAAAGAATTTGTATGCAACGAAGCTTATCCCTGTAGAATTGGGAGATGCTCCTCCTGATCCAGATGAGCCTGATCCGGTTCCTCCAGATGGACCTTTCGACTCTATAGCTGCCAGAGTAGCTGTAATTGCTGCTCAAATGCCTATTTCTGAACGAGATCAATTGTCAACACTCTTAAAAACTGCTGCATCAAAAATGCAACGATTTGAGTTTAAAACTTTGACTCAAGTACGAGATTATGTAGAGAAAGGATGGTCTAAGACTGTTCCTGGCGAGCAATTACTAGAACTATTAGCTGAAGACAACGCTAATAGGCTTTTAAATTGGGATCAGGCACAGAAGTATTATCTTGAAGTTGTAAAGGGCTTACAATGACTGAATTAGCAGGACCACAAGGTTGGCTGGGCACCGTTGATGGTGAACATCGAGCTTTTGGAGAAATGGGCGATTCAATGCCCGAGTTTGTTGTTAGGCACAACGCTAAAAAAGTGCTGAACGAACAACTACTTAGCGATGTTGAACGCCTTCAACAAGAAAGTGGAATTAATTCAGGATTTAGCTTTTTACATTTATGTGAAGCTATTTTTGGGAATCAGTTGCCTTGGAAAAAACAACTAATTGGAAGTTGTGTTGCCAGTGGCGATATGAGAACTACTAGCTACAGAATGTTAGCGGAAGTTTTTCTTCTTAATGATCCCGAAAAGCTGCCAGGAATTGACATAGAAGGCAAGGATGCCTTCGCCCCTTTTGCACCTTTTTCGTATCGTGCAGGAAGAAAGAGAGGCAATTTAAATTCTGGTGATGGATCATACTGCTCCGTTCATATTCGAGGCAAAATGGAAGACGGAATTTTATTCTGCAACAGCGGAGTAAACTCTGATACTTATCCCGAACCCCAATCTACTTCTTTATATAGGAAGTGGGGCAATAGTAATTCACTGTTGGATCAGTGGAAACCTAAAGCATCTATTACAAAACAGTTGGAAACAGAAGAAGTTAAAACATTTGACGACGTTAAAGAACTTTTAACTGTTCACCACAAACCTTGTAATATTTGTAGCAATTGGGGATTTGCTCCTTCACATAAACACTCAACATGGAAGCTTAACAATGGAGATCCTGTTTGGGTCTACAAGCGAAGTGGCTCATGGGCACACAATATGAGTGTTGTGGGTTGTGTTGAAGTAGACGGGGATTGGTACGTTATCATCGAAAATTCATGGGGATCTACTCATAAGAATGGACGATGGTTTGTAGTAACAGAATCAACCATGAATAGCTGGTTACGATCAGCATCATGCTTATCTGTGGGCGAGATTGATATGGTGGATAATGATCCATTGTTTAATCGTAATTAAAATTAAAGGGTAAAAAGATGAGTTGTTGCGAGTTTGAACCAGAGTTCAAAATTGAATGCCTAACTAACATTATTCAGTTGCTACGTAGTGGCGACATGGATCGTGATAAAACACTTGAAATCGCCAAGCATGTAGCTTGCTTTATCGGTTCTGGTGCAACTTTATTACAAGGAGGTGATTCTAATCCGCTCGGGCCTATTGGAGCATCAAATGCTGCGGATCAATTGGAAGCATTGATTCCGCAAAATGATACTCTAGCTAAAGGCCCTGTCACTGCTTTTCCTTGGATGGCAGTTATTCAAATTTTGCTTCCGCTCTTACTCGATCTATTAAAGGATGAAAAATGAATCGAAGAACAGTAATTACACTTTTTGCTGCTTTAACTATGTTTCTTTTTGCTGGCATTAATTTAGTCAGCGATACTGAAGCTGGCGAAACTGTAGCTGTTGCGGGATGTAGCGGTAGTGTTGCAGCTAATTGTTCTGGTAGCTCAGAACCCGCACTATTAGTAGCAAGGTGGACTCCGGTTCGAAACTTGTTCACAAGAGCAAAGCTTCGACGGGCAGCACGACGAGGATGTGGCGGATATTCTGCGGCACCTGCAAGTAATTGTTCTGCCCCGCAAGCTGTTCCTACCCAGGAATGCGATCCGGTCCAAATGGTGCAACCCGTACAAGTAATTACGGTAGCTCCTGTTAGGCTATTTCGCGGTTGCCTAAATGGGCAATGCCGTTAGTCTCCTATACGCAATCGCGATCCAGTGGTTATTACTGCTGGTCGCGTTGCTTATTATTATTCACATAGGGGACGGTTCTTAGTTTTGGCAAATTCGGAAATATTAGGTACGATATAGAGCATAAAACAAGGATGAATTAGATGCTATTTAGATTAAATCTGGTTATTTTTTCTGCCTTATTTTTATTCAATACTTCTTTATATTCGCAAACCTTATGTGAAGTTTGTAAGACTATTCATATCGTATCTTTACAGTCTATACCAATTGCTGCCGATGGGTATCCTGTAATCTGTCGAACTGATGAGCGAGCATATCAGCACGCATTAAGAGAGGCACAAATTCTAGCTTCGCAAGGTCGCGTCTATCATCCGCTTGGATGTGCCCCTGGCACCTACGCAAGTGGTTGTGGGTCCAGTTTCGATGCAAATCGACCAAACCATTGTTTTTATCGAAGCGGTAGACGGCTTGTTGCGAGAGCAAGAGTCGTTGGTCGCGATGGTCGTTACTATTTTTCAGCACATTACAGGTAAAAATTGTGGCAACACCAGACCCAACAACAATAACTATGCTTGGTGGAGCATGTGCCGCGATGAGTACCGTCATCGGCGTTTTATGGAAACAAACGCAACGGCATCTGACAATGATCGAAGCGAAACTACGGCATACTGAAGATCGGTTAGCTGACTGCGAAAATGATCGTTTAGAAATTTGGCAACAGCTTGCCCATTTAAGTATTCACGAAAAAACTGGGAAACAAGTTAATCAATCAAAGAATAAGAATTAATAAGAAAGTCAATGGCAAAGAAAAAAGTAAAAAGTAAAATGACAGTTAAATCTACAACTGGCAAAAAGAAAGGCATGGACGGAAAAGCATGTTGGTCCGGTTATCGTCATGCTGGAACTCAGAAAAAAGGCGGAAAAGTTGTAGACAAATGCGTAAAAACTAAAAAAGCAAAGAAATAAAAGTTTTCGCCTACAGAACTCACCATTACTGAGAGAAAAGTAATTATGGCTAAGAAAAAAGCAAAAAGTAAAACAGTAGTTAATTCTAAAACAGGTAGAAAGAAAACTGTTCACTACGGTCAAAAGGGAGCAAAAGTAAAACCGGGAACTTCGAAAGGTGATTCCTACTGTGCGAGAAGCGCAGGTCAAATGAGAGATCATCCCAAAGCTGCGAAAGATCCCAACAGCCCACTCAGGTTAAGTCGGAAACGCTGGAAATGTTCTGGTAAGAAATCAAGACGCTCATAAAAGTTAATTAAGGAAACGGACAAATGATTGATTACCTATCCCAAGTGAAACCGCTGGAAGATGCGGGAATGACAGATGCAGAAATCGCAGCGTTGCTTGCGGCCAGTACAGCATCCGACATTCCGATTGCAGACTTAGAAAACT
>Ga0070751_1001602_pt1 | contig 13268 bp, 11 predicted proteins | sample VirMetDEL_Aug_28_FD_78514 | JGI IMG/M metagenome (GOLD analysis project Ga0070751, IMG submission 78514) | Aqueous microbial communities from the Delaware River and Bay under freshwater to marine salinity gradient to study organic matter... | ecosystem: Environmental > Aquatic > Marine > Coastal...
CGGTCATATCTATGAGATCCAGTCTTACGGGAGACTTCTTCAGAGCACCCTCTCAAGCGTATTTGAAAACAATATAGGCGAGGTGCTCAGGACCGTTTACAACCACTTGAGCCCTGCTTATCGATTCCCGAAAACCCTAGCAGGCGGCGCGCGATTGAGCTCGGTACCTATCATCTCATCAAGAGCGCGCGCGGAACAATACGCCCCAGAGCGCGCTCATCTTTATCGTGGAATCTATGGGCTTGCTTTAAACGCTACTCAGATCAGGCCCACAGGCGCCCCGTGGTCAATCCTCTCAAGCTTCTTTGATGTTGACCCTACATTGATTGAGCTTTTCCCTAGCCTTGAGCCTGCTCATGTAACAGGCCCTTTGAGCGATTTCTTAGGCGCTACGCCTGTGATCATGTATAGGCTCAAACCCTTCATCTTTGGGAAGTTAAGCAATCAGAGCATCGACCCCAACGCGCCAAGCGTACAAGAACATGCTCAGACTGTAGAGCGGATTATCACCGCAAATGAGATCATCAGGCTTGATCTCAGCGTGAACGCTCAGGATCGAGTCAACAGCGCCTATGTAGAGACCCCCCTCAATGAGCAGAGAGGGATTGACGCTTTTGGGTTGATCGGCTCACCTTCATTAAATCGCGAAGACATCGAGCAGAATGGCTTGAGGATGTATCGCGGGCAGTGGCCTTTTTTTCCCCAAGGCCGCAGCACCCCTCAACGCTCACTCAAGCGAGAGATTGATTACATCATCTCGATTGTGAACACGATCACAATCAATAACCATCGTTATCTTCAAGGCTCTCTTACAATTGCTCAGCGTCCCGAATTAAGAGCGGGATTATGGGTTAAGGTGGAGTATCCTCAAGTACATCAACATTTGATTGTTTATATTGAGACAGTCACACACACAACTCAAGTAATTAACCAACTCACAACGCGCAGGTCTTCAATCAGCTTCACACGCGGATTCTATCAAGGAGGTGAACATCATGATTAAGCAGCTCATCTCTCATGGACGCGCACACATTGAAATCATGATCGTGGTAGACCGCTACATTACGGAAGGTTTCCCTGAATGTGATCTACTCGATTCACGCGGGATTCTTCATCAAGGATGCTCGATTATGAGCTTAGGGGGAGGGATTACCGATCTCTTCAGCGTACCCGCCTTGAACGCTGAAGTTATCGCGCTGAGCTCTTCAGGTGCAACTCCTTACATTGTTGGAGTACTTGCAGAGGTGCAGACCTATCAAGCCTCCCCACAGATCACCCCCGCAGGGGAATACCCTTCAAATCAAATAGGGATGGATCACGCGCAACTGAAGAGCTCAGGAAGTCGCATAATCGCGACAGAGAGCGCGCTTTATCTAGAGCCACGAGCGCGGATTCAAGGCGCTTTAGAGGTCAGCTCAGGCGCAGAGCCTCTTCAATCTTTTGCGGTCGCAGAGCCTACGATAGACACGCTTGAGACTTATCAAGCGCGTCTCACCGAGATGAGAAGCGCGATCATCAATCTTCAATCCACCCTCTCTTCCATCGTAACAGCGCTGAAGCTGGATATCCCTTTAGGCGCGCCCACCAATCTCAATCTAGTCACTCTTCCTAGTGATCCCGTCGCGACAATCACAGCGCCAGATGATAGAATAGCCTCAGAGATAGCGAAATTAGAGAGGTGATCTAATGCCCAATTCAGGTTTTACCCTCCCAGGCACCTTAGCGAATTTAGCGCGCGTGAATATACGCTATATCCTCGAGTGGCATCGAAACGCGCGCCTCTATAAAGCGATCTCTCTACCTCTTCCCCCTAACGCGCTGAGCATCAGCAGCCCGAGCCCGCGCCAGATCACATACACGCTAGGTGATGAGCCGATAAGGGAGCTGGGAGAATTCAAGCGACGGACAATAGAGCTCTCAGGAAGCGCGGGCTATGACGCCCGTCCCGCTTATCGCTCAGACGGTTCAATCTCTGCGCTCTTTGGCCCTGCAATTCTCATTGAGTTTCGAGATTTCATTGAAGAATACCAGACCCTTGCAGCTGTCGAAGGTTCAATGAGAGTAGTCAATCACCAAATTGACGAGCACCACACCCTCATCTTTAGAGCGCTTGATGAAGGCTATCATCTCAGGGTTGAAGTGAGTGAATTCAACATCCAGCGCAACGCAGATGAGGACAATTTAACCCCCTCATGGACACTGAATCTTGAGGCTTATCTTGAAGCCCGCCCCCCGTTTAATCCGCTCTTTAATTTAGCAGGCTCACTAGCAAAAGTAACCCGAGCAATACAAACAGCCGCAGACGCAACAGCGCTCAGCGCTCAGTTATTGGCAGGTGCTAACGCCTATGTAAGAAGAGGTCTCCAAGGCCCCTTTCAAGCGCTACAAGCGCTGACCTCTACCCTAGACGCTACAGTCAATAATTTCTCTGAACTGGTTGATATCCCTGTAGACATTATCCGCTCTATATCGCGCACTGCGGGCCAAGTTCGCACAACCGCAATCAAGCTCCTTGATGCAGTGTTTTTGGATGAGCTGATCCCTGAAGTGGATCTTTTATTTCAGATCATAGGTTTAGCTCAGGACATCGAGAGCGCAGCCGAGAGCACCGCAACAATAACCCCGCAGCCCAACATTGAAGAGGTTGACGAAGCCCTCTCACCTTCACTCCCCTCATCAGCAGCCCCAATCATAGATCAAGCCCCCGTTGAGAGTGTGAGCGCCTATCGATTGAGGTTAGGTGAAGATCTCCGAATTTTAGCGCGCCGCTTCTTTGGTGACCCTGATCAATGGCCCACGCTCGCAACCCTCAACTCTTGGCTTAGCGCTGATCAGGATTCAAGAGGCGAGCCCCCGCGCGCGGGCGACGTGATCCTTATCCCAGATCCTCAATCACCCCCTCAAACAAGCTCTGATCTGTACGGCCAAGACCTCTTGATTGTGGACGGTGATCTTGAGCTAAAGGCAAATGACTTCAGTCTTGTCTCATCAACCAAAAACCTAGAGCAAGCCGCCGCGCATAGACTCCAGAGCCAAGCGGGAGAGAGCATCATCGAGCGCTACGGATTACCCGAGCGCATAGGCCAGAGGCTCACAGCAGCCAGCTCAGGTTATCTCTCAGCGCATATCTCAGAGCAGCTCTTGTTAGACCCCCGAATCGAGCAAATCAACGTGATTGAGTTGAGAGATCAAGGCGATCATCTAAGCGCCTCCCTCGAGTTCACCGCGCGTTCAGGCGCGCTCATATCTAGCGCAATTAGGATTTAACATGTACACGCCCCGAGACCGCGATGAACTCGCCCGCATCATTCTAGGCTCGATAGTGAGCCGCTCAGAGCTCACAGACACCGCTTCAGGTAGCGTCATCGATGTACTCGCTCAGAGTATGGCAGCGCTCAGCTCTTCAGTGGAATATCGTATAGCGCGAATGAGAGACGCTTTTGATTTCCGTAACGCGACAGGCGCAGAACTTGATGAGCGCCTAAGCGAGTTTCCCCCTTCAACCATCGAGCGCCAGAGCGCGACCTATGCAACAGGCGCCCTTATCGTCACGTTAGATGCTCAGGTGCTTGACCTCACCATTCCTGCGGGTGCTTCATTCAGTCCGTCCTCGAGACCTGAGATCATCTATTCAGTGATTGCAGATACAGTGATCACAGCGGGAGAGACCTCTAAAGAGTTGAGCGTAGAGGCTAACCTTTTAGGCCCTGCTGGCAACATCTCAGCAGAGCGCATTGATACGATATTGAGCGCCCCGCCTGAGCTCTTAACGGTGAGTAATCAGACGAGCATCTCTAATGGACGCGACGAAGAGACAGACGTCTCACTGAAGAGGCGCGCGCTGCTCTATCTCCAGAGTTTAGCGCGCTCTCAACCCTCAGCGCTCGAGTTTGCTGCATTGAGCGCTGACGTAACCCCGCGTCTCTCTCTGGCTTCTGTTTATGAGGATCCTGAACAGCGCGGATTCTCTTGGCTCTATATCGATGATGGATCGGGTGAACTCGGATTAAGAACCCAGACAGGCCAACGGTATACAGGCACCGCGACCGCATCAGGCCCCCGCACTATTTATTTCGACGCGCCCGCCGTTAACGCGCCTACGCTCACTTATGTTGACCCTGTAACAAGTCTCACGCACATGGTGAGCACCGCGCGTTATCTCGCTATCCCTGAGCGCGGGATCATGTATGTTGACGCCTCAGCGATCCCTGATACAGCCGTATGGACACTGGGAGCCTATGACGTTTTTTCAGGCCCTATTGCCGAGATCCAAAGAATTATTGAGGGTGACCCCGCGAACCCTAACAGTTCACCGGGATGGAGAGCGGCAGGAACCCGAGTTCGAGTTTACCCTCCAGGCGTTCAGCGCCTGAGCTTTGATCTGCATTTAGTACCTATATCAGGTTATGACATCGATGATCTCAAGCGCGCCGTTGAGCTCGCAGTGATTGACCACTTGAGCTTACTTCGAATCGGTGAGCCTGTTTTTGTGGCTCGATTAATTGAGATCATCATGAGCGTAGAAGGCGCCCTCAATATCGATCTCTATCAAGCCTCCACAGGCTCAAGCGCAGCTCCTCAAGATCTCGAAGACTTGTACCCCGCCTCTAATAGCGTAGTGAGACTAGGCACCCTCACCATTACCCCTAGTGAGAGTTAATCATGGATAAAGTTAAATTTGACGCGCTTGAGCGCGCTGAGCTCGAAGACATCAGAGCGCTCTCAGATCTCCCTTATGAGTATGTGATGAGAGCTTTAGGGAGCGTACTTGGTGCAGGTGACTTGAGCGCCTCTCAAGGGGGATTGCTTACAGGCCCCAGCGCCAGCTACACACACGCGACAGGGCTCTTAACCCTGAGCTCCTTCACATTCCTAATGATTGATTCTGGCAGCATTGATAGCAACGGTAATTCACTCGCCCCCGAGACACGCGCCGTAAAATTTGATGCAGGCGCAAGCGATCACCTCAACTCTCCTGTAGACATCAGCGCCGCGCGCTCAGTGGGTGTTACTTACACCTTATTCGCGCGCCCTATCGAGATCGAGAGCGATGCAGCCGCGCGCCGTAAATGGGATCTATCCAGTCAGCAAGAGATCAGCTACACCCCTAACACGCGATTGAGAGAGCGGGTAGAGTTTAGCGCGGGAACCACCACCCCCGCACAAGGCGCGGGCGCCTCATGGACAGCGATTTTAAATTATAGCGTCGATGGTTCAAACACCTTCACACATACTCCAATCAGTGCGCTTGATCAGAGTGACTCAAGAGCAATTGCTCTCCTCAATCCCAGCCTTGCCCTCGATGCGCTTTCAACGCAGCTCTTCTTAGACCCCTCATCGACAGGCACCCAGAGCCGCGCGCTTGGTTTATTAGGGCTCATGAGCGTGATCAAACAAGCCCTCTATCGCACCGCTCATGATGGTTCACTTGACTCTCTCTACACGCCTAGCAGCGGCGTCAGATGGTACTCAGCGCCTCTAATCTCGCTTGGAGAGGCCTCTCAGCGAATCGCGCAGATTGAGACACGCGCCGCAGGGCTCTACAGCACATTCCCCTTTAACATTGAGATTCAACTTCAGATGATCTCAGGAGTCGCTACTGAAAATGTAAGGATCACCCAAACCGATCAGGCACCCTTTACGGCTGACTTGACCGTTAACTTTGACAATCGCTATCGCAGCGAGGGCGCCCTACCTAGCGCATGGTCAACGACATCAAACCACACAACCGCAGAAGCCCTAAACCGCATAGGTCACATTGTATTAAGCTTCTCGAGTAATTACTCCACCTCAAGTGAAGTGATCATGGCTCAAGGGATTCATACAGTGCACGTTATCAGAGACAACACTAACACGAGTACAAGTTGGAGCTCAATTAACGCGCTTAGCGCTGTGTCAGGCGCTGCTTCAGCTATGGCCGCAACCCCCTTAAATCTCGCATTTGTGGAAGAGACAGACCTACCCAACCCAAGCACCCCCGCCCCTAACGCGAGAGCCTTGAGAACCCTAACTTACATCGATGATGACAGCGTATCTCAAACCGTTGATAGAGCAGTGAAATTGAGCGCTTACATTGACCCCGCTCAAGTTCAAACAGACGCAACAGACAATGAGGGACTCACAATCACTCTCAATTATCAGATTCTAGTGAGACGCTAATGATTACCGCTCATGCAGGTTGGACTTTAAACCCTATCAGCAACCCCAACCCTACAATCACACATTCTCTCCCCCTGGCAAGCTCAACTTATAGCGCTTTTGGGGATGCGGTCGATTCCACAGACCCCAGCGCAACCTTTACTTTTTCATGGTCAGTTCTGCTCCCTCGCACAGGTCAAACCGCCGACTTTGTGAGCGCCACAGCCCAGAACCCTACATTACAAAATGTGACTGATACTTGGGGCGATATAAGGCTTTTCCTCATCGCTGTTAATCCTGTTACAGGTGACTCTTCAGACGCGGACCCCCGCACCGCGCCCGCGAGCGCTTTCTGCACACTCCAAATCGAGAGCGCCGCGCGTTCTTTGCGCTTACCCGCCATAGGCTCAAGAGACTGGTACACCGCGCTCGATAGCGTGACCTCAACCCTTGATACTCTCTCGATTAATAACGGCATAGACACCGCTACCGTTAATGGCTCAGGTGAGTTGATCATCACGCTTGATGATGGCTCAACGATTAACGCGGGCTCAGTCATAGGCCCCGCCGGCGCTGATGGCGCTGATGGCGCTGATGGCGCTGATGGCGCTGATGGTGCAGCGGGACCAAGCCAACGTCAATTGATGTACAGCGCGCATGTAACTCACTGGTATGATTCAGACGCGCCTAACGTGCTACGCTCAGAATTCAATCCTGCAAAGCTAGAACCTATAGCAGGCCCCTGGAGAGCCCCTGTTGATCTCGCGCTTCTTCACATCTCAATTACAGCGCGCAACGCAGGCACCGTAAATAATGCAGCGACGTTTAACATTTACACATGTACCCCCGCAAACTGGGAAGCGGACACCCTGACAAGCGACACTCAAACGCTCACCATCACATCAGTTACGAGTAATGAGCCCTCATCGACTAAGCGCGCGTTATCACCCGCCGTGAGTGTTCCAGCGGGCTCTCTCTTTGGGATCCAGATGGGAGCCCCCTCTATTGATGCGATGCACTCTATTGCTGTATCCATCCAAGCACAGGAGGCTTGATCATGAGAGGTTACGGTGACCCCGAAGCAGGCGGGCTCGGCTACGGTGACCCCGAGAGCTTAGCGGGTACCGTTGAGGAGCTCGGTTATGGAGACCCCTCTCAAGAGGCGCTGATTTACCTTGAGCTCAGAGACAGCCGCGCTCATCACAGAGGAGGCGCCCCACTTCATTTTGCCGGCCCTCTCTCTGATCATTTAGCACCTTATCGCCTCTCCATTGATGTTGGAGGCGTGACCACATACCTTTATTCAGGTATCGCAGGACAAGGCTTTGATCTCCTCAAGAGGCGCGGAGAGCTCGAGGCGTACTCACCACCCGCGCCCGCAGGATCCTATACAATAACCCTTCATTGTGGCCCTAATTTTGGACTTCAATTTCCGTTGAGTACACCCTTGATCATTGAGCCTGATAATCGAGGGAATCAGCGTTACAGCGCCAGACGCAGCGCCCCTCATCTCTATCAAACAGGCGCCCGCTATAATGCTCTTGATCCTCTCGATCTCGCCACAATGAAGCCTCAGCGCCCCCCTTACATGCACCAGCTCTTAGACATCTTTGGGCGCCTCACTCAAGAGCTCTCAGGAGCCCCTCAAACCGTCCTCGCTCGAGATCACCAACAAGGTGAGACCGCGCTTGAGCTTGAGTCTCTCTATTCTTTCGCGCTCAAGGGAGAAGTGATCATTGAGGGTGATCTCTACCCCTACACCATCTCAGGATCTCAGCTCACTTTAGGGCGAGGTCTCAAGCGCGCCCTCCCTCAACTCAGCGAGGTGATTATCAATGCAGCGTGAACAATCCCACTTGAGAGAAGCGCGCTTAGACACACTCGCCCACCGCGCCCCTGATGATCTCATTGATTCGCTCAGCGGGCTCTATGCCTTGAGCGCCCCTCACATCCCCCGCGACAGCCAACGAGAATTTAACCACGCTTCACTCTACAGCGTGAGAGGATCTTACACCCATCTCATTTCAGCGCTGAGCGCGATCTTTGACCACCTCACCGAAGAGGCAGCAGGCGCGACATTGACCCCCGCCGCCGCGCCCTATCTCACCTCACCTGACATCAGCGCGAATTGGGGAGATGAGCGCCTCATCTCCTTCAATGGTAACCTCTATCAATCGATCTCTTACGACTCAGGAACAAGCCGCCTTTACTTGAGCCCCGCGCTCAGTTTGGGGATCACCCCCGCCCCGAGATCAGGAAGCGCCACCACAGCGACCGCGCAACTGTTACCCTTCACGATCTCGGAACCCCAGCCCGATTCTTTATTGGGCGCCCAAGTGAGCGCGCGTTGTGAGGTGATTGTTGACATCATCTCCTCTCAGCTCGATCTTGTACCCCCCTCATATCTTCGAGATCTCGCCAGCGCGCGTACAAGCGACCCCCCCGGCGCTCATATCCTCAACATTTACAGCGCCACCGAGAGCGAGAGGATCGGAGATCAGAGCACTGGCCCTTATCCTCTCTATTTCCCGAGTCTCGATTTTGATCGAGAGACACGCGCTCTTTTTGACTCTCTCTTAGCATCAGGCGTGAGACTCTCGATGAGAATCCGCCGCACTTACTCATGAGGATTGATCATGGATTCGTTATATCTCGAAACTGTAATTGTCACAGCAATCAGCGCTTGGGCTCTTGTAGAGTGGAGCCGCCCACTCCTCACAATGCTTAAAATTCAAGGCCCGAAGAAACGTCTTGTTTTGCGCTCCATCGCGCTGATTGTAGGCTCTATCGCGGGCTCACTCCTCCATCCTGATTTCTATCCTAAAGGCACAGCTGATCAGGGTTTTTTCATAGGTCTTGGTTGTGGTGCCTTTAATGCGCTCATCGTCAATCAGATCAAGACCCGAGCGAAGGCGTTAAAGGGGAAATTAAATGGAGACTGAGCGCAAGGACTTAGAGTGGATATGGCGAGGTGTTTCACTGCTCGTTTTACCCCTGTTAGGCTGGATTATCCAACTCAGCGCCGATCTCTCAAGAGCTCAGGTAGAGCGACATCAAAGCGCTCAAAGCCCAACAAATAAAGTGATCAATCTTGGATCACATGACGCCCTGTAGCGTCTCGAAGCTCCTCTATCCCCTTAGACCATCGACGAGAAACCCACGCTTCAGCCTGCATATTGAGATCAGGTGTAAAGGGCTTCATCGCTTGGAGCATCAGCCGCGCGAGCTCATCAGCCGCTTCAGGTGCTCTCTCTTCAGGCACCTCAAGAATGATCTCATCATGGATGAAGAGGACAGGTCGCGAACCGTATAACGGGCTCTTAGGCTCCATCCAAGAGGCCCTCACCACATCATAGAGCGCGCTCTTAGCTCCATCCGCAACTAACCCCTGAAAATAAGAATTAGCCGAGTCAGTGAAGCCGATTCCCCCACGCCGCCGCCCGCTGTAATGTTGCTCCAACCATCCTCGCTCAACTGCGCTTTTAACGTGGTTGAAATACCCGCGCATCTCAGGCCAGCGATTGAACCAAGCGCGCTTAAGCTCTTCAGCGCGCTCTTCATCGATCTTGAGCCCGTACCCTTTCGCGAAGCCCACCAGACCCGCCACCCCAAGCCCGCCGGGGAGACCGAAGTTAGGGATCTTTGCGAGCTTTCGTAGTTTGTTGATCTCAGGATCTTGAGCGGCTTTGAGCTCGAGAGCGCGCTCATAGGTCACGCCCGCGAGATCAGCGGCTAAAGCTAAGTGGAGATCACGCCCTTGATTGATCGTCCGCGCCATCTCACTATCAAGCCCAAGATTCACGCATACTTGAGCGAGCGCTAAGAGCTCAGCCGTGGAGTAATCACAGCCTACATAGACATAATTTTCTCTCGGCTCAAAGCACTCCCTCACACCGCCCTCTTGAGGCAACTGCTGTAGATTTGGCTTCACGCAGCTAGTTCGCCCCGACTTCACCAAGACATTCCAACGAGGGTTAAGCGGGCGCTCAGTCGCACTCTCAACGGTAGGTGTAAAAGTACCTGAAACCTTATCTAATTTCAGCCACTTAGCGAGCTTCAATAAGATCTCGCTACCACTATCAACAAGCACTTCATCAGAGGTTTGAATTAACCCTGTTTGAGAGCGCGGCGCATCCTCTCCATAACAGGCTTCAATGACTGCACGAATCGCGCTCATATCGCGCTTCCCGTCACTCTTGAGCAACCCAAACTCTTTAAGCTCACGCTCAAGTTCAGCGCGCTCTTGAGTGAGATCATTCGTAAAGGCGTCCACTCGATCTCTTGAAGTTCTCAAGCCCCAAATCTCAAGGTGATGCAGCGCCCAAGCCGCTTTTACTTGCAGCTCAAAAGAGGCCATTGAGCGATATTCGCCGCGCTGATTGTGTTTGATGTTGAGCAGGCGCTCTTGTTGGCGCTCAAAGATCTGGTGAGTAATCCGCGCATCCTCGAGAGCGTATGAGCGCGCCTCTTCACTCCACTCTTCTAGAGGTATCCCGATTAGGCGTCCGTATTGGTAGCGCGGTGACTTTGGATCAAGCTTCTGATCGCTGAGATCGAGGTCTAATAGACCGCTCGCAAGCTGCGCTAAGCTGACCCCTTGAGAGATGATCGAGCGCCCAATCTCAGGATGTGAATCCCATCCATGATAGAGTGCATAGAGCCGCTCATGGATGCCTGTATCCCATACCCTCCCTAGATCGTAGAGCCTCCATATATGAGGAGCTAAAGACGGGCGATGTTTCAGGATCACAGCTAGATCAAAGCTCACATTGTGACCAATGAGCCAACCTTGATCTAAGCGTAGCCAGCGCTCAATTAAATCGCACCCTTCATCAGGAGTCAGCAGCTCATGAGCCTTGCCTGTAGAGGCGCTCATGCAAGCCATTCTCGGCGCTTTGCGACCTCGCCCGATTAGCTCCGTCTCACAATCAATTGTGAGGTGTACAAGTTGTTCACTCATGAATGAGCTCTCGACCAATGTACCTTCGTGAAATCATGACCGCTGCGTGTTTGGATGGTTTCGCTTCTCAGATGGATCTTTTTACCTTGTGCAGGTTGAGAAGGACCTGTGAGCTCATCCATGAGTGCAGCGCCGATTGATCGAGGATCAGCGCCTGGATTGAGAGCCATCACAAGCGCTTTGATATTGCGCTGATACGCCTGCTCATCTGCTTTAGCGACCCAATCATAGCGCGTGGGGTCCTCTCCAACGGTCTGGAGAGTCGCGACAAATACGGGTCGGTTGTTGTTTTTTACGCTCTGGATCACTTTGAGCTCAATGATCTCTGCGTCACAGTCAAGATCAGCGGGGATGTAGGCGTTGCGCTGTGGCGCGGTGTCTACCGCCTCGAAATTTCCCCAAATTGATGATGTTTGAGGTGCTTGAGGTGCGGTGTTCCATGAATTGTTATTGTCGCTGTTGTTGTTCCAAGTACTCATAATGATTTCCTTTTTTATCGAGTGCCTTTAATGACAATATCTGCTTGCTGCTCTAGAATGTGAGAGCAGTGTCTGTGTAGCGGGTGCGTCGACTGAATCGTCACAATATTTTTTTGATAGCTCCAAACCTTGAGCGCGTCAATCCGCGCTCCTAGCTCTTTCCATCCCTCATCATAAGGGATAGAGAGAATTGATTTACCTCTACGCGCCTCTATCTCTTTGATCAGTGGTGAAACCTCGCTCAAGAGTGAGGAGCTCTCCCCCTTGATCGTGGTACCGTCCACAATCAAGATCGTGGTCGGTGTTGGGGTCGCGGTCATAGGGAGCGTGAATTGATCAGCCGCTTGATCAGCTGCCTGATCTAAATCTCTCGAGGTGATCTCACTCGCAGCTTCTTGCTCACCTCGAGAGATCTCAGAGAGAGGCCATGTGTCTTTGAGCGGTTCGGGCTCGGGTTCGGGTTCGGGTTGGGGTTCGGGTTGGGGTAGGGGTTGGGGTTCGGGTTCGGGTTGGGGTTCGGTGTCTGGTGTGTTGAGGATCGAAAAAAGATCATCATCTTCATTCATGGCGGCGGGCTCTTTGGGTGTGATCATTCCGTAGGTGATCTGATGAATGATTTGGAGGCGCTCATGGTTCGCCTTCATGGTGTTCTTGTTAATATGCGTGGAAAGCACTTTATACGTTTCGAGCGTCTCAGGGCTCATTGTCCCTGTCAGCTCGTCCAGAGCTTGAATGAGCTCAGGCGCCTTCATAGCGCTGAGCCCTTTACCTTTCCACTTGAAGCGAGGTAAGCGCTTCTGAGGCTTCTCTTCTTCAGGTAGCTCTTCACCGTCTGGGAGACCGTCGGGCGGGTTGAGATTAATGTATGCTGACCCCGAAAGATCGAGCTCAGGAGAGATCTCAATGAGCGCCTGTTGAGGTGGAAAAGAGATGCGTTTGGGTGTCTGTGATGAAGAAGCGAGGCTCTCAAGATAATCGCTCACCATCTCTTGAGAGGGCTCATTGACGGTGATAAGGGCTCTCTGAGCCCTTGTACAGTCCGCCCGAAAAGGGCAACCTCCCCATTTATCACAAGCGCTATAAGAGGGCTCAACCTCCCTCCAGCTCAGCGCTTGAGAGGTCTCTTTTTGCTGAGCTACCTTCTTCTTGATTTGCTCTAAACTTGGGGCGATTGACTCTCGAGTCATCCATCTGCTCACTAGTCGTGTCTCAGATCGTCCTCGCGTGGTCCCGTAAAGGAGGGTGAATTTAAGCGGCTCATCAAACTCAATCCCAAGCGCACCGTGTAAAGCTACCGCGCTATAGATCACCGCTTGTGTATCTGTCTCGAGGTCGTGCTCTGTCTTCGCGTAATTTAATGAGGCTGTCGTCTTATGGTCTATGATCTGATTAGTGCTTGGATCGATCAAATCAATCCTTCCCCTAACAGCTGCGGCCCATCCAGGCGGCGTGACATCAAACGCTTGCTCAACATGATCAGGGCTCACGCTCCCTCCTTCGGGGAGATGTCTCATCATCGCGCGCGCCGTACCATTGACGGGCGGCGTTGCGTTCATGAGCCACTCTTCAAGCTCACTGTGAATCTTTGAGCCAAGCTCAGCTGCGGGCGAGCTGGGCGAGCGCTCACCAAGAACGGATTCACGGAACCATTGACGCTTACAGTCTCTATAGCGGCTGAGCTGAGAAGGTGA
>Ga0070751_1001603_pt1 | contig 13265 bp, 17 predicted proteins | sample VirMetDEL_Aug_28_FD_78514 | JGI IMG/M metagenome (GOLD analysis project Ga0070751, IMG submission 78514) | Aqueous microbial communities from the Delaware River and Bay under freshwater to marine salinity gradient to study organic matter... | ecosystem: Environmental > Aquatic > Marine > Coastal...
AACCACGGCCCACGGGCCAAGGGCCAATGCCCACGATGCAACAGGGTATCATGCCGATGGCTCGTCGCTGATGCAGTACGATCGTCCCGGCATTGAGGCGTTTGTCTCTAAGCTTGTAGGCATTAAGGCTGCGGACCTTGACTGGGCGTCTAGTCTTGGCAAGAAGTATGGTGCCAAGGAGGAGTTGGACGGTCGTGGTGATGCGGCGCGTCATTTGGCGTTGGGTTGGTTAGCGGCGAATGCGGAGAGTCCTGCTACGGCGAAGAAAGCCATTCAGGCCAGAGAGTATTTAGACACGGATTACATCCGAGAGGTTCTTGGTGGCAAGTTTGCTGGCAAGGAGATGGATCTTCGCAACAATGAGCTTGGTATGCAGATTCCTGCTAAGACGCGGGAAGAGGCGGAGCGGATCATTGGTCAGATGATTGAAGGCAAGGAAGCCACGTTTATGACACCGCAGGAGAGCTATGAGATGCGGGGTTATGCGGAGGGTGGTGCTGTAAAGGATTACGAGTATGGTTTTGGGCCTGAGGCTTCTGGCATAGGTCGTTTGCTTAGTCCTTTGATGCCGTTTCGTCGGGAGGTTGAGAAGCCTTACGAAGAGCGTGTTGTTGAGAGTCCTGAAGCGGGTCAAGTTGAGCGCGTGGTCACCCCGGGGCAGTATGGTGATGTAGAAGCGGCGGTCCCTGAGGCGCTTCAGGGTCTTGCGTCGTTTAAGGGTTTGCTTCGGGACCCAGAGGCCCGTGCCGCGGTCATGGAAGCGTTGTCTTCTGCACCGGATGCGTTGCAGGGTTTGGTTCGCCGTATGGGTATTTCTGGCGAAGCGGCGCTTGCTGGCGAGGAGCGGGTTTACGATCCTAAGACTGGTCAGGTAGTGGGGGCGGAAGAGTTAATGCTGTCTGTTCCGGCCATGATGTCGCCTGCAACGGCGGCGATGACGGCGGGAGAAACCGGCGCTGTTTTTGGCATGATGGGTAGTTCTAACGTATCAGGCCGGTTTAAGAAGGCTGTGGATGATGCGGAAAAGATGTTTAACGAAGGGCGTCGTGAGGACGCTATATATCGCAGAACAGGGGTTATTCGCACGACGGAAAACAAACCCGGGGTTTTCATACCTATTCATGGTGAAGGCGGCTTAAAGTTCGACAAATTTAATCAGTATGTCGAGAATGATTTGGTTGCTGAAACCGCTTCTGGCAAAGAGCCCTCCCGAAAACTAGGGGAGCTAATAGAGTTTGACAACGGATTTGAAGCATACCCTGAGCTTAAAAATAAGGAAGTTGTTTTTTGGCCTGCTTCCACGTCCCCTATTTTTGACTTAGCCCGCGGAGAAAAGGAGGGCGGATCGCCTGTTTTGTACAATGCCACAACGGATTCTTTTGTGGTCAAAACAGGGGTTGGGGGAAAGCCTTCTTTTTTTGGGGGCCCCGAAAGACATTTCAGTACTGCAATACAAGACTATATTTCTCAAAAAGAAGGGTTTGTTCGCCCAGCCGCAACAGATTTAAGTCAAGCGCTATCCCCTCAAGGTTTTCGCGCGAAAGTCAAGGCCAGAGAAATGCTTGCCAACGAAGATATACCTTCTGCTAGACTTCAATATGAAGCCGCGCAAGCCAGATATCCTTATGACATAGAGCAAGCAACACGCTCTCCTTTGGGGCTACAAAGGGAAAGTGTTTTTTCTAGCTATATTCAGGAAAAACCGGACCTATACCAAACAGAAGTTTTAACGGCCTATGGCCCGAAAGAAAGGCGGGTGTACCCTGTCAACATGGGCGCTTTGAGGGGGGATTTACCCAACATTGAGCCCCCGCCTGTTTCTTTTCCGAGTTCAATACCGGATGTTGTTTCTTCCCTAAAGCAAGAAAAGGGCACGGGCCCCCAGATGCTGGGTTTAATTAAAAACGCGGGCATTAAGCAAGAGGACTTAGAAAGGCTTGATCTTCCTTCGTTTTTAGACGATTCAAAAAAGTACACTAAACAAGAAATACTAGACCATATTAACTCGGTGGATGACGACCTTTCGCGGCCTTTGTCGGACAACTTTGTAAAAGGTTTTCATGAGACTGCCTACACTTTAAACAGAGCGGCTCCCGAGGGCTATACGATTGAACCCGCAAGATCGCCAAGAACAATTGCTGTTACAACCACCCAAGATCCCGAAGGAATGATGGCCAGTAAAAGTCCCGGCATCCCGAGTTATCACAAGGGGCTTCCTGAAGAGACGGTTGTTCATATTCGTCTAAATGAGCGTACCGTTTATGATGGGGATAAGCCCGTAGAAGCGCTATATGTGGATGAAATTCAATCTGATTGGCACCAAGCTGCAAACGAGTACGCTAACGATTTAACTATTTTATTTGATATAGCGGAAGCTTATGGTGCAGACAGGGAGGATTTTACCGACATTAAATTGAATGCTTTTAGGTCGAGTATGGAGGAAATACGGCCTGAATATAATTCCTTGGTGGCAAAATCTATTGAAGATCCCGATAAGCGTCAGAAATTTTTCGATAAGCTTGACGACAATGTGCTTAATTACAGGATGGGAGTACCGGCTATACCAGATGCTGACCCAGAGGAGCTAAAAGACCTCAAAGACAAATTCAAGAAAGGCGTGGTCAAGGATGTTAAAAAAACATTGAAGTCACAATACAACGTCGGAGCACCTGAGATCAGAGACGCAATCTACTCGGGCGGACAAATATCAGGAACAGTTCCAGATGCGCCGCTTAAGGACAACTGGCATGAAGTTGGTTTTCGTCGGGCATTAAAAGAAGCAGTAGATAGCGGGTTAGAATACATAGCCTTTACCACGGATGACATAGAAAACAGAAAATACGGGGGCAAAAAGTTTAAATTTTACGACAATGTTCTTGCGCCCTATGTAAAAAAGCTGGCTAAACGAAAGCAATACAATGGTGAATTGCGTAGAGGAGGGATCCTCCTTACTCCGAATGATTCGGAAAAAGAAAAAGCCGTGATGTCTGTATGGCTGTTAAAGATAACGCCTGAGATGGAAAAAGCGTATTCTTCCCCAGAAGTTAAGCCGTATGCTAATTACGCTAACGGCGGAGGCGTCGCGGCCCTTGTGCCGCGGGCCAATGCGATGTTCAATACCCCAGTTATAAGACGCGGCATGGGCGCGTTTGCCCCATACACAAGTAGGAGAGCCTGATGGCTAACGGTGACGATAAAGCGATTCTTTCCTCGCTGATGGACAGCACGGCAATGATGCCGGAAGTTACTGAAGAGGACATGGAGTTAGACATAGAGCTAGCGGCCCCGGGTACGTTTGAGGGCAACGCGCTTCTCCCTGAAGGGATTGAAATTGAGGAGTCTGACGATGGCGGTGTTATTGTGGACTTTGACCCTATGGCGATGCTTGGGGTCGATGAGGGTGATTTTTACCGAAACCTTGCGGAGGATTTGGACGACCGTGAACTCGGCGCTCTGGCTTCAGAGCTTTTAGGTGAGTTTGAGGCCAATAAGGCGTCTCGTTCTGAGTGGGAAGACGCGTATTCTAAAGGTTTGGAGCTTCTTGGCTACACCTATGAAGACCGCACAATGCCGTTCCGCGGTGCCACGGGTGTCACGCACCCTTTGATGGCGGAGGCGGCTACGCAGTTTCAGGCGCAGGCATTCAATGAGTTGTTGCCGCCTTCTGGGCCTGTTCGCACGACGGTTATTGGGGAGAAGACCAAGGACCGTGAAGCGCAGGCCATGCGTGTTAAGGAGTTCATGAATTACTACATCACGGATGTGATGGAGGATTACACGCCTGAATTTGACCAGATGCTGTTTTATTTGCCGCTGGCGGGTTCTACGTTCAAGAAGGTGTATTACGACGAGACCATTGACCGTGCGGTGAGCAAGTTTGTCCCGGCGGAGGACATTGTCGTGCCATATGGTGCGAGTGATTTGGATTCTTGCCCGAATATTACGCAAGTTGTGAAGATGCCCTTGAATGATTTGCGCAAGCGTCAGGTCATGGGGTTTTATCGTGATGTTTCTGTGTTGCCTAGCCTGCCTAATTCTAACGAGGTGACGGATGAGCTAGACAAGATTGGCGGCATGGAGCACAGCAACATTGATTATGATTGCACGCTACTGGAATGCCATGTAGAGCTTGACCTAGCAGGCTTTGAGGACATGGGGGAAGATGGTGAGCCGACGGGCATTAAGGTGCCTTATGTGGTGACCATTAGCGAAGACAACGGGCAAATTTTGTCCGTTCGTCGTAACTATCGTGAAGAAGACGAACTGAAGCGAAAAATTCAGTATTTTGTTCACTACAAGTTTTTGCCGGGGTTTGGTTTTTATGGGCTCGGACTTATTCACACGATTGGGGGCCTCTCAAGAACCGCGACTGCTGCCCTTCGTCAGCTTATTGACGCTGGCACTCTTTCTAATCTTCCTGCTGGATTTAAAGCTCGCGGTCTCCGAGTTAGAGATGATGAGGAGCCCTTGCAACCGGGAGAATTCAGAGACGTTGACGCCCCCGGAGGTGCCATTAGAGACTCTCTGATGCCGTTGCCCTTCAAGGGGCCTGACGGCACCTTGTTCCAGTTATTAGGTTTTGTGGTAGATGCGGGTCGTCGTTTCGCCACGATCACGGACATGAAGGTCGGTGACGGCAATCAACAGGCACCGGTAGGCACGACTGTTGCGCTCTTGGAGCAGGGCTCACGGGTCATGAGTGCTGTCCACAAGCGACTGCATTACAGCATGCGCCAAGAGTTTAAGCTTCTGGCGCGTGTCATGTCGGAGTATCTGCCGCAGGAGTACCCGTTTGCGGTAGAGGGCGGTGACCGTACTATCATGGCGCAGGATTTTGACGACCGTGTGGACGTTGTTCCTGTATCCAACCCGAACGTATTTTCACAATCTCAGCGGATTGCTTTGGCGCAGTCTCAGCTTGAGATGGCCATGCAGGCACCGCAAATGCACGACCTGCACGAGGCTTACCGCCGCATGTACGAGGCACTGGGGATAAGAGACATTGATAAAGTGTTGATAGCGCCCTCGTCCGACGATCCGATTCCAAAGGACCCTGCACAGGAGAACATTGATTCTCTGGATAACGTGCAGTTGAAAGCGTTCGAAGGGCAGGATCATGACGCGCATATACTTGCGCATTTGACGTTTGGCACGTCGCCCATGCTTCAAGCAATGCCGCAGTCGGCTATTTCGCTACAGAAGCATATTATGGAGCATGTAAAGATCAAGTCGCAGGAGATGGCCACCGCGATGTTGATGCAGCAGACGGGTGGTCAGGCTCTGACGCCGGACATGGAGCTAGAACTAGAGTCCATGGTAGCCCGCCTGAATGCTCAAGAGTTCCAGAATCTGAAGCAATTGACTGCACAAGTATCGGGTGCTGGTCAGCAACAGCCTGATCCTCTGGTACAATTGAAGCAACAGGAGTTGCAGTTGGATGCTCAGAAACAACAAATGGATGCTCAGATGGACCAGCAAGAACTGGCTCTTGACCAGCAACGGATGCAGAACAAGGCGACGGAGTTCCAGCAGCGCCTTGCCAGCCAAGAGCGGCAAACTCAAGCGCGTATTGACGCGGCCCTTGAACGTGAACTGATGAAGCAACGCTTCGATAGGAATAGATGATATGAAAGTACGATGTTGTGGTGCCCCCGGCAAAAACCCACCAAAGCCAGTAGCCAAGGCTGTTATTGACGGTCAGGGCTCTATCCCTTATGCCATGGCAAAGGAAGAAAAGACCCCCAACACTGCGATGGGCAAGGTCACTACTGGCAAGAAGCGTGGCATGGGTGCCGCCCTCCGCGGCTCACGGTTCACGAGCGCTTAATCATGCCGCTAATGCGGGGTGACAGCCCCAAGCAGATCAGTGGGAATATTCGCCGCCTGAAGAAAGAGGGTAAGCCTCAGAAACAGGCGGTTGCTATTGCTCTGAATGTGGCCGGAAAAAGCAAGAAACCCAAGAAGATGGCTAAAGGCGGCATGGTAAAGGGGTATAGCCCGATTGCCATTCGCAAACAGCGGTTTCAGGGAGTTTTTTAGTGCTGGAGTTATTGGTCGGCCCCATAGCGGGGTTATTGGATAAGTTCATACCGGACGCTGATGAGCGTAATAGGCTTGCCCATGAAATATCGACTATGGCTGAGAGACACGCCCACGAGTTGGCTAAGGCTCAGATACAGGTTAATCAGGAGGAAGCTAAATCGTCTTCGCTCTTTGTTTCTGGTTGGCGTCCAGCGGTTGGGTGGATTTGTGCAACAGGAATGGGTTTTAATTTTATTTGCGTCCCTCTTGGCAATTTTGTTGCTGGCGTTGCAGGTTACCCGCTGGAAATTGTTGCCTTAGATCTAAGTGAAATGATGCCTGTGTTGATGGGCATGCTAGGCTTGGGCGCAATGAGAAGCTTTGAGAAAACCAAGGGTGTAGCACGCGAAAAATGACCTACAAGTATTTTGATATCTCGGAGTTTGCTTGTCAGGAGACGGGTGAAAACGAGATCCTACCAGAATTTGTGCATTCGCTAGATGAGTTAAGGGAAGCCTGTGGTTTTCCATTTCAGATTACGTCGGGATATCGCTCGCCGCGGCACAGCATAGAAGCCAAGAAAGCCAAACCCGGGACGCACGCTAAGGGTATTGCGGCGGATATTGCGGTTAATGATGGCATACAGCGCCGAAAACTTGTGGAAGAGGCTATCCGGTTGGGATTTTCGGGCATTGGCGTAGCTCACACGTTTGTACACGTCGATATTAGGCGCTCGGAACCCGTTATTTGGTGCTATTAACTTGCCTCCATATGGGTGTCGTGGTATATAAATACGACATTCTGGGATGGAGTGCTAAGTGGACGGAATACAAGTCGTTCAATTCGTTCAAAGGATCGTTAAAGACCGGCGAACACAGGTTCTAGACCTTCTAGAACACAACACTTTGAAGTCAATGGAGGACTATCGCTTTTTGATGGGCGAATTGTCCGCACTTAACGTGATTTCACAGGAACTCTCGGGCCTGCTGGAAAAACAGGAGCAATTAGATGACTGAGACAGCGGAAAAGCTGGACCTTGAGGCGGCTGCCGAAGGGGTCAAAGCATTGTATGCAGAGCCAAAGCCGAAGGTTTTAGACCCTGACGCGATGGATAAAAGCCTTTTAGAGCGTATGCCTTCCCCTACAGGCTGGCGCATGTTGATTCTCCCCTATCGGGGCAGAGAGACAACTGACGGCGGTATTTATATCCCTACCAAGGTGTTGGACGACGGTCAGATTCAGACTGTTGTGGGGTATGTCGTTAAGCAGGGACCTCTCTGCTACAAAGATACCGAAAAGTTCCCCAACGGCCCTTGGTGCACTGAAAAACAATGGGTGATTTTCCCCCGTTATGCCGGGTCACGGTTTCGTATTGATGGCGGCGAAGTCCGAATCTTAAATGATGACGAGATTTTGGCCACTATTGATGATCCTGAAGATATCTTGAGCCTTTAAGGAGGGTACAGCATGGCAGATGCTGCGGAAGAAACTCAGTATGAGTTGGACGTAGGTGAGGCAGAGGCGACGGAAGTAGAGCTTCCTGAAGACAACTCTCCTCAAGAAGAGGAAGCGCCTGCGCAAGAAGAGCTTGTAGCGGAGGAGACCAAAGCTCCTGATTCAGACGATGAAATGGAGCAATACAGCGAGTCTGTGCAAAAGCGGATTAACCGCTTGACCAAGAAGATGCGTGAAGCGGAGCGGCAACGAGAAGAAGCCATCCGATATGCGCAGAATGTGCAAACTGAAGCGGAGAAAATCCGTGAGCGCATGAAGAACTTGGATCAAGGGTACATGACGGAGTACGGCAACCGCATACAGCTTGAGCAACAACAGGCTGAATCGGAGCTACGCCGTGCGGTGGAGATTGGTGACCCTGAGGCCACGGTTCAGGCTCAAAAGCGTTTGACTGACTTGGCTATTGCCGCCAACGGCTATGCGCAGGCCCAACGCCAAGCACAAGCTAGAGCGGCTCAGTATCAGCAACCCGCTGAACAGCAATATCAGGCTCAGCCACAAGCTCCTCAACAACAGCGCCCTGACCCCAAAGCGGAGCAATGGGCAGAAAAGAACTCGTGGTTTGGTCAAGATGAGGCAATGACTTTTGCCGCATTTGGCATCCACAAAAAGCTTGTCGAAGATGAAGGATTTGATCCGCAATCGGATGACTACTATAATGAGCTAGATAGCCGTATGAAGCGGGAGTTCCCGCATAAGTTCGGCGAAAGTACGGGAGCCTCCCGACGGCCCGCCCAGACCGTCGCAGGCGTATCCCGCTCAAATGCAGCAGGGCGCAGTGGTAAAAGGGTCAAACTCTCTCAGACCCAAGTAGCGATAGCTAAGAAATTGGGAGTGCCGCTTGAAGAATACGCGAAATACGTAAAGGAGAATTGATATGTCCGAAGAGAAGAAAGGCTTTGAGGGCATAAAGCGCTCCTCACGTGAAGCAGCGTCAAGGGAGACACAAGGTCGGCGTAAGCCTTGGGCTCCCCCGTCAATGCTAGATGCACCGCCCGCACCAGAGGGCTTCAAGCATCGCTGGATACGAGCAGAAGTTCGTGGTTACGATGACACCAAGAACATTTCTGCCAGACTGCGAGAAGGGTATGAGCTTGTACGTCAAGACGAATACCCGGATTTTGAAGCACCGGTAATTGAATCGGGTCGATATGAGGGTGTGTTTGGAGTAGGCGGGCTTATCCTTGCACGTATACCGGTAGAAACGGTCCAAGAACGCGCCGAGTACTTTGCTCAACGTAACGCGGATCAGATGGAAGCAGTTGAAACGGATATGATGCGAGAAAACGCTCATCCAACCATGGCGATCGGCAGACCCGAACGCCAGAGTCGTGTAACTTTTGGCGGTCCCAAGAAATAGGGCCGCACAGAACGAGGTAATAACCTATGGCAAACCAAGAAACTGCCTTCGGTCTTCGTCCTGTTGGTCTAGTAGGAAGCGGTGTTAACAGCACTGGCGTAACTCAGTATGAGATTGCCAGCAACAATGCTAACGCCATTTACCAGTATAGTCTGGTGACTCCTGCTGCTGGAGGCGTGATCGATCAAGCTGGTGCTACTGATGGTGGCACTTCTCAGAACCTCGGTGTCCTAATGGGCGTCGAGTACCATGATTCTGTCCAGAAGAAGCCTGTTTGGCTGAACTACTGGCCCGGATCAGGTAGTGTCTCTGTAGACACTAACTACCCGGTCAAAGCATACGTTGCTGACGACCCGAACCAAATCTTCGTTGTTGCGGCGGATGCTTCACTGACCAACCGTGCTACTGCACTGGCCACTGTGTTTGCTAACGCCAATCTGGGAACTTCTGCTCGTACCGGTTCTACCGATACTGGCCGATCCAACTCTCAGGTAGACGTAGACAGCATCGCCACCACGGCTACTCTGCCTTTGCGCATTGTAGGCCTTTCTGACGATGTGGCTAACAACGATTGGGCTTCAGCAGGTGCACACCTGTTGGTCCGAATCAACGCCCACTTCAACGCAGCTACTCGTCGCTATGATTCACAGACGACTGCTGACTCAACCGGTGTATAAGGGGGATTAAGTAATGGCTATTTCTCGCGCACAATTGGCGAAGGAACTCGAGCCCGGGCTTAACGCTCTCTTTGGCCTTGAGTACGATCGCTACGAACAGGAGCACGCTGAGATCTTCGACGAAGAGTCTTCAGACCGCGCTTTTGAAGAAGAAGTAATGCTGTCTGGCTTCGGCACTGCGCCGGTTAAGTCAGAAGGCGGTTCAATCTCGTTTGATGACGCGCAGGAGACTTTCACTGCTCGTTACACTCACGAGACAATTGCTCTGGCCTTCAGCATCACTGAAGAAGCTATCGAAGACAATCTGTATGATCGTCTGGCTTCTCGTTACACTAAGGCACTGGCTCGTTCCATGTCTCAAACCAAGCAGATCAAGGCAGCTTCTATTCTGAACAACGCCTTCAGCACTTCCGCACCTGTTGGTGACGGTGCTGCACTTTGCTCAGCGTCTCACCCGTCACTGTCTGGCAACCAGAGCAACATTCTGGCTACTCCGGCTGACCTCAACGAGACTTCACTGGAGCAAATGCTGATCGACATCGCCGGTCTAACCGACGAGCGTGGTCTGAAGATTGCCGTTCGCGGCATGAAACTGGTAATCCCCAAGGAGCTTCAGTTCATCGCAGAGCGCGTATTGAACTCTAACCTCCGTCCGGGTACGGCTGACAACGATATCAACGCCATGAAGTCTATGGGAATGCTCCCTGACGGTGCCGTTGTGAACCATTTCTTGACCGACACTGACGCGTTCTTTATCAAGACTGACGCGCCTAACGGCTTCAAGATGTTCCAGCGTTCTCCGATCAAGACTGCTATGGAAGGTGATTTCGATACTGGCAACATGCGCTTCAAGGCCCGTGAGCGATACAGCTTCGGTGTTTCTGACTGGCGTTGTGTCTTCGGTACTCCCGGAGCGGCCTAATCGATCCTTTGATCGACCCAAGGGCGGCATTTGCCGCCCTTTCTTTTTGCGTATAAAATAGACAGATCCTGACATCTGCATGGGGCGGATGACACTGGCCAAGACAGGAGAATCTCATGGCTAACTCAACTTTTAACGGACCCGTCCGTTCTGAAAACGGCTTCAAAGACATCACCAAAAACGCCACCACCGGCGCTGTTACTGAGAACATCTCTATCAGCTACGATGGCACCAACAGTGTTGTGATCATCAGTGATCTGCCTACTGCTGATCCTGAAGTAGTGGGTCAGATTTGGAGCAACTCTGGCGTTCTTACCGTATCTGCGGGCTAAGGAATAGAACATGGCTAACTCAGACGTAAAAGCAAAACGTCTGACCGGGACGGGTTCTGCGGCTGTAGGACCCGCTCGTATTCGCCAGATTCAGGTCTTAACCACCACTGGAACACCTCGTTTAACCATCACAGATGGAAACGGCGGGAGTACCGTGTTGGATTTAGACTTTGTTGCAAGCGAAACGCACTCGGTCAACATCCCCGACGAGGGGATAAAAGTCTCTGATATCTACATTAGTGTTTTGACAAATATTACTGCGCTAACTGTCTTCTACAGTTAAGGGTTTTTTATGGCTCGGGAAGTTTCTTCAATTAGTCGAATAGGCACTAGCGAGCCATTTGATCTACAGGTAGCGCGTGGCCAGATTGCTTATCATTATTCTATTTACAAGTTTGGTAACAACCCGGCAGTTGCGAACTCCTTAGCAACCATTTGGCAACAGGGTGGACTGTATTCATACTTGTCTGCGGCGACCGTGCTGAAGGTTTCCAGTAGCTCCACTGATGACACTTCGGCGGGAACGGGGGCCAGAACCGTTGAGTTGTTTGGGCTTGATGGCGATTACAACGAAATATCAGAGGTTGTCACCCTAAATGGCCAGACGGAGGTCAACAGCACGCAGTCTTATCTGCGGATAAACCGGATGATTGTCCGGTCTGGAGGGTCTGGAGGGGCAAACGCAGGGGTCATCTATGCGGGCACCGGCACTGTCACCACGGGCGTACCAGCAAACATTTATGCAACCATCAACGGGGACGGCACAAACCAGACCCTGATGGCGCTATGGACTGTACCGGCGGGCTATACAGCCTATCTGACGCAGTATGATATTTCTAATGGCACAACATCAAATACACCCGCAGTGTGCAAGCTATTGCTGGTTGCACGACCGTTTGGCGAGGTATTTCAAGCTAAAGATGTGAAATCGCTTACCACGGGGATGCACATCGAAAACACGATTCTCACCCCCCTTAAATTCACGGAAAAAACGGATATTGAGGTGCGGGCAATTTCTTCTTCGGCAAGTGTAACTTTTGATATATCCGCCGCTCTTGAGATCATTTACATCAAAAACGGCGATGAGTTAGCGTAATGGCTAAGGCAAAGGACGTAAAACGAACTCCTTCTGGCCGAATAACCTATCGCGGCGAGAGTTTTTCTGGATTTAACAAGCCCAAAAGAACTTCCGGTGGTTCTAAGAAATTTGCCGTTCTTGCCAAAAAAGGCGACGAGATTAAGCTTGTTCGGTTCGGCGATCCGAACATGACTATCAAGAAGGACAACCCGGCTCGTCGTAAAAGCTTCCGGGCTAGACACAGTTGTGACACTGCCAAAGACAAGTTCTCCGCGCGGTATTGGAGTTGTAAGAAATGGTAGACGACCTTTTATCTCGCTTAGAAAAGCACGAGGCGGAATGCAACTTGCGCTATAAGCGCATTGAAGAGCGGCTAAATGAGCAGAAAGAAACGCTTAAAAGCCTTGATTACAAGATTTGGGGCGTGGGTATTTTAGTCATCATTGCCCCTTTTGCTGGCAAATTGCTAGGTTAAGTTATGCGTTCATGTGGCTCAAGAGTAAAGACTGGACCAAAGAAGACAACGGTCAAAGTCACCTACCTTAGGAACGGTGGGGAAGCGTCCAGCAAGAGCAAGGGGAGCAAGATTTGCGCAGAAGGCAAGGCGTGGGCAAAACGCACTTTTGACACATATCCGTCAGCATATGCCAATCTAGCGGCCAGCAAGTACTGCAAAGATCCCAACTACGCCAAGAAGTCAAAAGGCGGAAAAAGGACGGGTCGTGGGTAAGCTACAGGAGTGGTTAGATGAAGATTGGGTTCGGATCGATAGTAGCGGCAACATTGCGGGTGAGTGCGGCACTTCAAAAAACAAAAAGAACCCTGATCGATGCCTTCCGAGGGCTAAAGCGCAAAGTTTGTCAAAAAACGAGCGAGCTAGCACAGCGCGTAAGAAAAAGCGTGCAGGCTCTCAAGGGCAACAAGTCGTAGCCAACACAAGGGCGGCGACCGTAAAAAAGGCCGCTAGGGGCGGTGAAATTAAAGGAGGCGGTACTATGGGAACTTGCACTAAAAAGATGAAATATGGCGGCGCTGTTAAAAAAGCCCCCAAAAAGATGAAGTCAGGCGGCGCGGTTAAGAAGAGCGGCTGCAAGGTTCGGGGCTATAAGTAATGGCCGTTTCAGGTTCAGCCGATTTTGAGTTGGATGTCAGCGAATACATAGAAGAGGCTTTTGAGCGTTGTGGCTTAGAGGTCCGCACAGGCTATGACCTAAAGACTGCAAAGCGCTCGTTGAACCTGATGCTAGCGGACTGGGCCAACCGTGGGTTAAATCAATGGACGATTGAGCAGACTACCGTAGCTCTGACTCAAGGCACTGGCGACTATAATCTTGGTGCGGACACTATTGATGTCCTCAAT
>Ga0070751_1001607_pt1 | contig 13257 bp, 6 predicted proteins | sample VirMetDEL_Aug_28_FD_78514 | JGI IMG/M metagenome (GOLD analysis project Ga0070751, IMG submission 78514) | Aqueous microbial communities from the Delaware River and Bay under freshwater to marine salinity gradient to study organic matter... | ecosystem: Environmental > Aquatic > Marine > Coastal ...
TCAGGTTTTGCTATAGGATTTAAACCTCTTTCTGCTCTTTGTTTATCTACTTGTCTTCCCATTAAATCAATAGCTATTTCATATCCATTTTTTAAATTAACTGGTATTTCCATAGGATAATCACTAGCACTTTGTTTTACACTTTCTTTTAATCTATTAATTCTTGTATCATATTGTGCTTTATCGTATGAAGGTGCTTGTGATGGAACTTGTGATTGATAATCACTCATAGTATTTGTATCTCCTGTAGGCTCTGTGTCAGTAGGTCCTGTAGTTGGTAAAGGAAATGGAGTGAATCCTTCTTCAGGTTCAGGTATTCCTCTATCAGGTTCTTGATAATAACCATTAACACTTTGTTCTAATTCTGTTTTTAATGCTTGTGCATCTGCATTGTTAGGGTCTTCATACTTTTTAACTGTATTGACATATAACTCATCTATTGCTTCAAAGTCATTTTCTAGACCTTCTATTTCTTTTTGATGTAACATGTGTTTAAAAATCATTGCATGGTCATTTAATGTTGCATCATTCAAAAACCAATTAATAACAAATTCTCTTTGCTCTGGTGTGAATGGTCTTAAATCTTCGCCAGGGTCTATCTGACCATTGTTATTTTTATCAGGAACAATGTTTGATAATAATTGTTTTTCTTGTTCAGGTGTTATACCTGGTAACTCAATGCCAAGTTCCTTAAATGCCATATAGATAGCAGGAGACATAGAATCTACATTAGCTTGTCCTATTCCATAAGAAGGAGATTCAGTATCTACTGCAGTATTAACAAATGGTACTCCATTTACTCTTGACTCATATCCCAATATTGGTACAACATACTCTATAACTTCTTGTGATATTCCTACATTTTCTAATGCTGCTATTACTTCTTCTGTTGAAAATGCTTGTTCATCCATGCTTATCTCCTAGGTGCTCTATCTCTTTGTGCTGATTCAAAACCTGCTAGGTTTCTTTGTATTCTATAAAAGGTATCATCCTCTAATTCAGACTCTGCTGCTAGTTCTTCTCTAGGAGCAAAAACATTATCTAATACTTCATTTGCACCTTCAGTCAATATATCTACATCAGGTTCTTGTGCTTCAGTTCCTGGTATCAATGTTGTCATTCCTGTTGCTTCATCCATAACTAATTGGTCTGGTGTAGCAGGTGTAAGAGTAGTTAGACTTTCTTTAAATCCTTCAACTGGTCCACCCATTATTTGATTTGTAATATAGTTCTTTTCATATTCTGATAATGGTTTACCTTTTCTATCTTCTGCTTGTTTCAATACATCTTTAACTAAATCATTTAATACTTCTTCAGTAAGTTCATAGTCTGTAGTCTTAATAGCTTGATTAGCTTTTGCATAATCTCCCATTGTTTTAACTGAATTTACCCAAGACATTTTACCTAGGTTATTCATAGAAAAATCCATAGCTAACTTAATTGCCTTAGATGTTTCACTATCAAAAGCATCTCCATAGGTTTTACTTAAATCCATTAGACCTGCATCTGCTAATAAGTTTTTTATTTTAATTCTATCTGTAGGAGATAAAGACCTAAATTGATTAGCTATGTCTCTTTGAAAGTATACATTTCTAAATGCTTCTCCTGAACCAAATATATCTCTTCTCTGTTTTTGATATTCATCTGATGTTAAAAATTCTTCTGCAGGTATAACTTCTATAACTTGTGAACCCTCTAATAACTTTGGTGTTCCATCTGCATTAAATATTGGTACTTCATATTCTTTTAAAAATCCTGTACCTAATGGTTTATTAGGGTCAGATATTTGTTGTTGTAAGTAATTAAAATAAAATGTTTCTATATCAGTAGTATCTTCTCCACCTCCACTATCATCTCCTCCTGAAATAATACCACTAGGTCCTGTTAAATCTTTTATATTTGTGTCAGGCATTAAAAAATCCATTAATCTTGTACTCCAAATCCAAATCTATCTATTTCGTTTATAAGTATTTCATCAAATACTACCATAAATAATGGGTATTTATCTATGATTTGATACGCTCTTGTATATAAATCTAATCTTATTTCGTTAGCTCCAATATCATTGCTAGTAATTATATAATTTAATGCACTTCTATCATCAGGGTGTGGACCTGCTTTTTTAACTGCATTAATAGCAGCTTGTCTATAACTAAAGTATTCTTGTAAATAAGGAGTCAATTCAAAATCTTGAAAACGCTCATCTTGTGATGCTCTTAATAAATAATCTATTAATACATCATTAGGTGTTCTTTCTGCTGTTTGTCCACCTAATACACTATTGTATGCTTCTGATTTACCATAAGCTGCAGGAAACATATTCGATAATACAGAATCTACCTTTGCATTTTCTGCTTTTATTGTAGCTTCATTTGCTCTACCTGTAGCTTCAAGTACTGTTACTCTCTCATCTTTAATTGCTCTTCCAATAATAGATGCTAAATAAGTTTGAGTATCTAATAAGAATTGTTCTCCTGTTTTTGGTGTAACTAATCCCAATCCTTTAATAGCTTCAAAACCACTATAATCAATTACTCCTTCATCTAAGTTACTAGAAAAATATACAAGTACTGGTCCAAACTCTGGCATTAAATCTGCATTCTCTGTAACAAAATCATATTCTTTTGTTGTTCTTGCAACCCTACCTGCTTGTGATATAGTCTTACCTTTAATTTGCATACCTGCAGATGTAAATTGAGTTTGTAAATCATACTTATCTAAACCAAGTAATCTAACTACTTCTACTAATGCGTAGTATTCTCCTTGTTGTGGACCTAATATTGTTACCCATTGTTTTCTCATGTCTTGATAGAAACCATGAATAACAGATAGTTCTACCATACTATTAAAAACTATACCTGTATCTTGTCCTTCTGTTCCATACCATTCTTCAAAGTTAGCTTGATTGCCTTCTATCTGATATAAAACATTTAGCTTAGGTGCAAATGGACTCCAGAATCTATCTATTGCCTGTAACATAAATATGTTATCTCTTACTAACGCACCTATCTTTTGTATCTTTTCTAAATCTCCTGCGTATTCAGGATGTAATTGTCCTGCTATCTGCAATCCTCTTGTAGTTGCAAAGATATACATATCTTCATCTGTACCTGTAGTATTACCAATTTCATCTGCTACCATATTTAATACTTTTTGAAATGGTGTAGGTACAGCATTTTGTATAAAAAATTGATTAGGCTCATCTATTATTGATTGCAATGGATAACCACCTAATAATGTTTTTTCAATTAATCTTTTAGCAGGTAATTTGTCTTTAAATATTACACCTAATGGTATTGTAAAACCTAAACCAAGTGATGGTAAATATCCACCACCACCAACACCTAATGCTCCTAGAGGAAAAGACCTCTTAATATAAACTCTTGATTCTTCTACTGAAGCATCTTCAGTAAAGATACCTTGACCATCAGCTTTGCTTAATACTTCTAATGGTGTTCCTTCAGTAGGTATAAAGACTTGATAATCTCCAAATCTATCTTTAACTATTATTTTATTCTCTAAACCTTTTCTTACACCTGTTGCTATTTGATATGCTGCTTTTGGATTGTTAGCTGATAGCAATGCGTACCTACCATAGTATTCACGCCATGCTTCAAAGAATGCAAAGAATGTTCTGTATGCTTGTGCAAAATAACCTCTTTCAGTTATGTTGTATAAAAGATTAGTCATACCTTCCATAGCATATTCTATACCTCTTTGATGTATATCTTCAAAACTCATATTTCTTCTAATGTTTGCTCTTACATCATTCATATCTAATACTTGTGTGTAACTCCACTCATTTAGATTTTGCATAATAGGGTTTTTAGATGGATTAAATATTTCTAATGACTTTTCTTTTCTATTAAATATTGCTTTAATATTCATCTTTTCAAATATTTGATTAGCATTAAATACTTTAACTGGTACATCTTTACCTGATGCTTGGTCTAAATATCCTGCTGCTTTTACTATTGGTTTACTACCAAATATTTTCTGCTGTGCATCTGTTAGTAATTTACTTCCTTGTGTTCTTAACCAGTTATATGCAGCAGCATTATTTATTAAATCTTCTGTAACTACTTTTGTTGATAATGTTCCATCAGCATTTTTAATTAAATATAATTCTGCGAATGCTTCTTGGTCTCCTGCTAATCCTAAAAATTTAACTCTACTGTAAGCATCTTTACTTGCTAATACTGTTGTATCTTTAACACCTCTGTTTATTCTTACAGATATATCTAAATAAAACTTACCATTTTTTTGATTAAACCAACCACCTAGATAATGTCCTTCTCTTCTAAGTAAATCTTGATTCTCTACAATATATGTTTTTAATTGTTCTTTTGATATAACAGTATCTCCACTTCTAACTAAATTTCTTGTTTTATATGGAGAAACATACAATCCTGGAACTTTACTCCAGGTATCAGGTTCAAGTAAGTCCATACTAAAACCTTCTTTATAATTTGCTGTTATATATTCGTAAGCATCATCTACTAAGTTATCTATGTTGGCATTAAAAGCTGATTTACTTCCACGCATAGTTATTTTTGTTTTTAATATTTTTTCTATAGTAGATTTACCTACATCAAATGATGGTTCATTAGTGTACATACCATCTTTAATTTTTGTTTTTACAGTGTTTTGAAATTTTATAAGTATATCTTTTAAATTAATTTCTCTGTTGTTAATTCCCAATAAATCTTCTATACCTTTTTTAGTAACACCTTCTTTACCTAAATATTCAACTACTTCATCAACCAATAATTCAACATCTTTAGGTGTATATCCTTTATCTAAAACATTAGCTAACACTTCTGTAAATAATTTTCTGTCAGCTAATTGTCCATTATATATAATTTCATTCTTTACAAAATTAGCTACATAAGTACCAACTTTAGAGTCATCAAATCCTAATCTTCCTTGTGCAATTTTATCTGATGCTCCATAAACAAGACTTTCTGCTTCTTGTATGTCTGTAGTAAATTTAATGCTATCTACATTTCTTCCAGTATTAGATAAATAATTTACAGACTTTTGTCCTTGGTCTGTAAAGATAGTTGCTATAAAGTTAGTTACACCTTTGTAAGTATTTTGAGTTACTTTAGGTTTAATATATTTACTTAATACTTCATCATATTCAGCAAGTGTATGGTCAGCTCTTTTAATTTCTTTTTTGACTGATTCTAATACTTTTTTATTTAAGCTAATTGGTATATCAGGGTCTAAGTGTGCTTTAAGCATTTGCTCTAATCCATCTCTAGTTGCAAATACTGTTACTGCTTCTATGAAATGATTATAAAATTGTTTTATTACTGGTATACGAATTAATGAACCTTCTCCTTGTGCAGTAGCTGCAAACATAGAATCTAATAAGTTCCTGTATTTTCCATAAGTATTTTTTGTTTTTTGTGCTACAGATAGTGATGCTTCTGTTACTTTATAAGATGGATAAGGTATTTCAGTAGGTAATATATCTTTGTTATCTGCTGCTATCTTTTTTAATATTGTATTTGCTTTTTCACTTATTTCTGCAGTCAATGATTCAATATTTCTTAGGTTATAGTTTTTGACTGTACCTGATGCTATAATGTCTAATATTTCAGGCTTACCTCCTGTATAGCTATCTAATGATTTAAAGTAATGTTGAGCTAGTCTTACAAAATCTTCTTTAGATTTAATAGTTGCTGCAATTTGATTTCTTGTTGCAGGTCCTCTTCTTTGAACTAATTGATTAAACTCATCAACAATTTTGGCTAATGCAGGAGTAGATTGTATTTTATCTGCTACCTGTTCAGCAGACATTCCTTGTTTTTTCATAGCTGCTATAGCTACTGCCATATCATCATCTATGTATTTGTACAAGAAATAAACATAAGCATCTTCCCATTGATTACTTAACTTAGTAATTCCAACATGATGCGTACCAGTTATATATCTATCATCAAAAAATCTAACATCTGTAGCAAACAACTTACCAATTTCTTGTGTTCCATATTGTTGAGTATCTGGAGATAGTATACCTAATGCTTTTCTAACGCTTGGTGGTAATACTTTATCTAATGATTTTATTTCTTTAGATGTTCTATAAGGTCCTGTTAATAGTGTATCAGGTGCAACACCAAATATTTTAGCTAACATACCATCAGGGTCATTTAGCATTAACTGAAAATAACCCACTGGATTATCAATTAAATTTCTTAAACCAAACAATTTTTGTTTAATAGTTCCATCTATAGCTAGTTTTAATGGATAGTTAGCTCTTAATAAAAGCATCTTAGGATATGATAAGTTTTTCATTATTCCAAATGTAAAATTGTCTAGTTTATCAAATGCTATTTCAGGGTATTTAAACAATGCTGTTGGGTCTGGAAAGTCTGCTTTTATATCTCCTATAAGTTTATTTAAGTCTGAACCTTCTTCCCAAAAATTTATTTCTATACCTTCATCTGCAGCTTTTCTAACAATTTCAAATACATCTTCCATACCTTCTTTGTTTAAAAATTTTGCTCTTAATCTTCTCTTTTGTGAAGTAGCTTTAATCATTTGAATAATATCAGGACCTTGTATGGTATATTCTTTTAATTGAGATAACAGTTCTACTGATTGTCTATGTAAGTTTATAATATCTGATTCGCTTACAACATCTGTAAACATTTTTTCTGTTAATATATCAACATCTTCTACGCCATAAAAATCAGGATTTCTACTTGGAGACATAGGCTTTGCAACATTATCATTAAAGCCATACTTTTCATATTTCAAAAAGTATTGATTTAAAAAGTTTTCAATTTCTTTATTACTCATTCCATATAAGTTTTTAAGTTGTAATCCTACTTCTCCTCTAATTAATTTATTGTTAAATATTTCTATAGCTTCTAATCTATTACCTTCTTTTAATGCGTTATAAAACTCTGTAGTTAATTCATTTAATCTTGCTTCAGGAACTTTTCCTAAATAACCCCATCTTGTAAAATAAGTTACAGACTCTTGTACATTATCTAATGTTGGTGCATCTAAGTTTGGTAGTTTTACATCTCTAGCTAATAATTGGTCTCTAACACCACCACCTCTTTTTAATGTAGAAACTATGTCATTATCTACAGGTTTATCTTTAATAGCTTCTAATAAATTTTCATTTAAAGTTTTAGATTGTAAGTATTTATTTTTACCTGTACCAATAAATGTTCCTCCATAAAACAAATCTGTAATATATCCATTCTCAATACCATCTTCAAATATTTTTATAATGTCATCTGCATTAGTATCTGCAGCTTGTATTTTAAATGCAAAGTCAGGATGCAAACCTTGATTAATTAATTGAACTGCTATTGGTTTATCATTTTCTTTAGCTAAAACCAATATGTCTGCCATGTTTTGGAAGACTTCAGAATTTTCATCATATATTTGTCTAAGTGTTTTACCTGCATCTAATTCTTTTTTAATTTTTTGTGGAAAGCTAGTTAGTACTTCATCAATATTATTACCTGCTCTTTTAGCTAATCCTGAACCAGGTAATATATAATTTAATAAATCTAAATACACATATTTAGCAACATTAATTGTTCCTGCAATAAATCCTGCCATGCTATATTCTTTTTTGTAATTTAAACTTTGTACAGCATTGTCTCTATCTATTTGTGCTTGTCCAATAAGGTCGTAATATTGTGTACTAGATATTTCTCCTGTAGCTAATAATTTTTCTGCTTCTTCTTCTAATTGAGAATATGAACTATCTATAATTTCTAACACTGCATTGGCAGGTCCATAACTAGAACTAAGGTTACCTGTTAAACCAAAAGCAATACCATCTCCTAGAGTAGTAGGAATAGCATTATCAAAATAAGCTCTACTAACATCTGTAATACTGTCAAATCCTGAATACTCTGTCCAAAATGCACCATCTTGTTTTTGTTCAGGGTCTAAAATGTCATCCCATGCTTTTAACTGAAGACTTGCTTTTTCTGCAAAATTTAATTCTCTTCCTTCTTCTTTTTCTTTTGCTTCAATATATTCAGCAGTTAAATCAGCAGTTAATTCTAATGCTTTATCTAAATATGTTTGTTGCATTAATGGTTGACCATTCTTATCAGTTAAACCTCTAGCTATTAAAAATTGTTTAGCTGTTGTTGATGGGTCGTAATTATAGTTACCATTTTTATAATCTTGTCTATCAGGTTGTCCTTGAAGCCATCTATAAGAAGCTATTGCTCTTGCTTTTATACTTGGTATAAAAGGTATATCTTGTCCTTTTAAATCTTCATATCCTGCTATTTCAATAACATCTTCTAATTTTTTACCTTCTGAAGATAATTGATTTTCTAATTCAGCTAAATATTCTGTTGACCATTCTCTAGCTATAGAATCTGCTTTTTGTACAACTGATTCAAAAAATATTCTTGAACCATTAAAAAAATATGAAAGTACTTTATCTGCAATATTAGTCACACCTATAGTGGCAGGTTTTATACCTTCATATAATCCACCAAATACATTACCTGTAAGTTTTTGTACAATAGCTTGGTTGTAATTGTAATGTTTTTTAACTTGATTATTAACATCAGAACTTCTATTAAATTCGTTTCTAACTGAAGGATTATTTGTTTGTTGATGCAAAGCAATATATTGTTGGTCAGTCAATCCCATATCTGCTGCTGCAGCAATAAAACTTGGGTCTTCGTTAGGCGTAAGTGATTCTAATTGTTCGTATTTATTAGCTAGAGTAAGAGCTTCTGTGCCCATCTCTGCTTCTGCCTGGTCTAGTCTTTTAAGGTACTCTTGTTCCTTTTTATAATTCTTATACCAGTTATCTCCCCAATCTGTCCATAATGACATTACTTAAACCTTCGTTTTATTCTATATCCATAGTTGTTTTGAATTATTTCCTTTATAATGTCTAAATTAATATCGTTTGGTAAATCTACAATTTCTTGTTTTTGTGTATCAGCTAATCCTGATTCATCAATTCTCTCTGTAGGTTTAGCAAATATATCTTCAGGTTTATATTGTGGCATACCACCTGTAGCCATAACTTCTGCAGGTGTAACAATAGGATTACCTACTGCATCTATTTGTTCTTCTTGTGCTTTATACCCACCAAATTCTTCTGAACCTGGAATAGGTTTTAAAGTTACATCTTGAAATGCACCATCTACTTTAATGTTACCTTTTCTACCACCTGGCATCTTTATCATCATCCCATTCTGGATTATCTAATTCAAATCCCATACTTATACTAAACCATACACCAGGTAAAGGTGTAGGTAATATATATGCACCTAAAGGAACATCTCCTGTTGAAAACAAGTCTCTTATAATTGTTGGACTGCTATCTACTTCAGGTATATCCCAATCTTCTGCATTTATAATATTAAAAAACTTTTCGTTAATGTCTGGAAATTTAGCCAAAAGGTCCTCCTACAGGTAACCCTGGACCTGCTGCTAATTGTTCAGGTGGTAATCCTCCTGATAATTGTGCAAGTACAGAAGCTATATCAGGTTCAGCTTGTGGACCTGGTGCACCCATTCCTCCTGCTAAGGCTTGTTCTTCAGGTGTCATCTGTGGTTCTTCTGGTGTAAAAAATTTATCTAATGCTTCAGTAATGTTCTGTGGATTTTTTCTAATCTCAATAGCTGCCATCTGTGCTTTAGGATTACCTTGTGCTGCCTGTGCCATTAAAGATTCAAACAAAACTCTTTCAGCTTTTTCTTTATTAATTCTATGTTGTATTTGTGTGATGTTATCTAAACCATCTAAGTTCTCTTGTAGTGTCTGCATGTCTATAACATTTTGTTGTACTAATTGCAAACCAGTTATAACTTTTTGTGGTTCATCAAATCCTGCCATAACTCCATACACTCTTCTAGTCTTATACATTTCTGCTATATCAACTGAAGGGTCGTATGTTTCTTTAAAAGCAGTTCCTTTTCTAAAACCAACTAATGGTTTTCTCATACCACCATACATAATCTCATCCCACTCTAATCGTTTAGAGTCAAGTTCTTCTAACGCATCTTTAAGAACTGTTTGATATTCTCTAACATGAAGTGATGCTGATTGTCCTAACTCTTCTAATCCTCTACCAGTAACAAAAGCATTAGGACTTTGACCATCATCAGATACAGGATAAGCTGCACCTAATCTCAAATGGCGTTCAAGTCTATCTATCTGTTGGAACAACTGATAAGGTAAATTATTAGTAGGTTTGCTAATTTGAGACCCAGGGGTCAAGTAATTAACAGCGAATCTACCTTTCTTATATTGTCCAGATTCTATCTCTCCAATGATGTTGGTTTCTGTAAACACAGCATCTTCCATTGCAATGACAGATAGAACATTGATTTTTGCCATATTAGCCATCAATCCAATCACATGATGGAATTGACTTTGCATTTGGTCAAAACTAAATTTCTTAGCTATTACAAATCTAGGACCAGATTTTAATGGGTTAGGAATAAAATCTAATATAATTCTATTTTCAGGTAAAAAGATATATGTACCTTCAGCATCATAATATTCAGCTAAAACTTTACCTGTGCCATCTTGATTAGCCCAAGTCTTGTCATAACTAGACATATATGCCATTGTGTTATATTCAGAATCAACTTCATCCATAATTAAATTTTTATACTTTGGATATTGTTCAGCTAATGTTTTGTGAGGAACTCTATATACAATAGCTAACTCTTGTGGTTGTTGTTCAGGTCCAAAGTGTCCTGGGTAACAATGATAAGGGTCTCTGATTTCTGCTACTGGATAAATCTCTCCATTAGCACCTTTCTTTTCTTTTAATACCCAAACAGCAAAACCATAACCTGGTAACCATCTACCAACTTGTGGTAATTGTTTTTCTAACTTTTGGTGTTCATCATAACTATGTACAATACGCTCTAGCTTTTCTGCTTTCTTTGCTGCTCTCTCTGAATCTTTATCATTAAAGACATCAACTTTTAAGTCAGGTGCTCTACCTAATTTTTGTGCAAATCTTTCTAATGCTGATACTAATAAGTTTGGAGCAGGTAATTGTCTATAGTCCATATCACGCATTGACTTACCAAGTAGTGCTTTAAGACCATCAGCTCCACCATTCATAATTGCTCTTATGTTTTCTTTATCTCCAACATAATCAGAATGTAATTGTCGTAATTCATAAACTCTGCTGTAGAGTTCATCTGCTGTCTTTACCATTTATCTCCAAGTATCTAAATCTATATTCATGGATTCATACCCTGAAAAACTAGGAGTATAATCCATACCCATTGTAGCAAGTCTTTCCTTCTGTAACCTACGAATAGTTTTCATAGGAAACCAACTAGCCATAACTATGTCAGTCTTTGTACCTACTGTTCTGCTTTTGTTTTGAGCAGAACTAAAATACACTAACTGGCTTGTATATAAGTTTACCTTCTCTTGTGCTTCAAAGCTACGATAAGGTAAATTAATTAACTTATTTTCAAACATAGGTCTCATAGCAGTAACACCAAATATAGGGTCATGCTTGTTACTATATGTCTGCGTTCCTTCTAAAAATATACCATGTTTTCCTGCAAAATCACGAATTGATGGGTCTTGTCTTATTGCTTTTTGAAATCCATTTTCTTCAATAACCCAATGGGATAATCCATACTTAGTAAACCATTTTCTAATAATATCTAGTGCTTGTGGAATACCACCACCAAGAGAATTTTCCATATCTATCATATAGAGTTTGTCATCTCCTTGATGGTAACCCCATAAGAAACATGCTTGGTAACCTGTAGATGCAGGGTCAAGTCCTGCTATCAATCTTACATTAGTTGGTATATGACCTATGTCTCTTTGTTGGTCTCTACACTCTTCTATTTCTACCCTGTCAAATAAAGCTAATCCATCTGGCATTGCTACATTAAGATAAACCATTTCATATATTGCTCTACCTCCTGTAGTTTCTGCTGCCCTTTTTCTGTCCATCAACCATTTGTAAGTTCTTTTCTTACCCCACAACATACAATCAACATGTGCTAACTCTTCCCAGTCAGGTAAGTTACAACCAGTGTCGTGTGCTTCTTCTACAATAGTTTTCCAAGATTCATTCTCTAGTAGATGTGAATATAAATCATCATAATGCTGTCTTGAACCAATAACTACCATAGCTGTATGTTCCTCTTTTCTTGAACCTAAAGTAGTTGTCCACCAGTTTCTAGTGTTCTCTCTTGATGCAGGTTGCATAGTAGAACTATGGTCCTCAATGTCATCTGCAATAATAATATCACAGTCTCTGGATAGGATTTTGCCACCTCTACCAATACCAACCATAGTTGGAGATTTAATACCTGTAACTGTTCTAGTACCTACAGTAAAACCATTTTGAGACCATGCTTTACCACTTCTGTTTTGTGGTTTAAATTTTGGTCCAGGACCACAAATCTCTTCTATCAATAATTCGTTATTTTCTAACTGGTCAATAACAGAAGAGACTGCGTTCTTGGATATGTCCTCGTTTCCTCCTACCCACAAAATTCTTATATTAGGATTCTTACAAATAAGCCATACTACAAAGTGAATCAACAAATCTGTTTTACCATGTCGTGGTGGACTTAGTATCATTTGTTGGTCTCCACCTTCTATAGCATCCATAATGGCGTTTATCCATTTCTCGTGAAAATCTGCAGTTTCATACGCAGCACCTGTTTCTGTTTGAAAATATCTACTTCTAAAATCTGAAAACTCTTTTAATGCAGCTTCTGCTTCTTGTGGTAGTGCCCAATCTTTTTGTTGTGATTGTGTTTCTAAATCTTCTATAAATGCGTTATATGCCATTGATACAGAAGCAACTGATGTATTTAATATTTTAGCTACTTCTGACTTAGTAATTTTTTGTGCCATAATGTCTTTGCCAAGACCTGACTCAACTAAATCTGTATAAACTTTACCACGCCTACTTTGTACATTATTCTGACTTGGTATTTGCAAGATGTCATCTTCTTGAACCCATTTGACTCCTGCCTTCTTTGCTCTTTTCTTTTGCATAGATATTCTGTTATAACATCTACTGCTACAATATTTTCTTTTATTTGGTGGTAATATTTTGTGGCAACCTGCTGCGTAACATAACTTTTTATCTACCATATTTTTCACACTCTTTGTTTTTACACACTACATGCCCTTCCTCAATTTTGAGAGTTTCTTTACACATAGGACATGGAATGTAGTAAGTACTCAAAAATTATTTTTTCTTCCAACCACGCTTCATTTGATTGTAGGCTTTTTTAGAA
>Ga0070751_1001616_pt1 | contig 13228 bp, 23 predicted proteins | sample VirMetDEL_Aug_28_FD_78514 | JGI IMG/M metagenome (GOLD analysis project Ga0070751, IMG submission 78514) | Aqueous microbial communities from the Delaware River and Bay under freshwater to marine salinity gradient to study organic matter... | ecosystem: Environmental > Aquatic > Marine > Coastal...
TACTGGCTTCCTGTTTACGGATCTTAAACATCTCAAATCCGACTTGGTTACCACCAATAAATCGCTCATACAGAGCTTTATTTTCATCACGAGCAACTTGGATCATCTTGATCTCACGATCACCAGTTCCAGTAACTTTCTCCATAGGTAACGGTTCCATTATATATTTCCTCCAAAGTGGCTATCATTGATGCCAAAGTAATGTGCATACCAATTGTTCTTCATCTTAAATGGTTTGATGACTTTTAGACGGTTCTCTGTAACAACAATGGAACCACCGTTATGAATAAGTACTGAAATCCATCGCTCTGCTTCCTGTTCCCATTTACTATAGGGCTTTTCCTGTCCGTTAATCCAAGCCTGTGACTCAGGACATTTAGTATGGATTTGGACTACACGACCAATGCGACCATAGTTAATATCCTTTACAAACGATCCCAGTGCAACACGACCGTCACGAGTATCATCCATTTGATGAGAAATCGCTTCTTCCATTGTAAAATTCTGCTTGTCCATATTGGACCCCTTTCTGTTGGTTATATCTATATATAGAAATTCATCTATTAGGTTAACTACCTTTTTTTAAAAAATAAAAAAAAATCCTACCCCATTTCTGAGGTAGGATTTCAACGAAAGGAAAAAAATTAAAAACTATCTAACGGATACATAATGATAGGTGCATTTTCTCCCATATAGGGAAGTGATCGCATAGTGTTATAAGAGATCCATTCAATTGCTTGTTCTTCAACTTCTTCTTCATCCATACCATCTTCACGAAACTCATTCATATAGGCTTCTACGAGCTTCTCATAAGAGTATACTATTTGGTTCTCAGTTACACCAACGATTGCCGTATCTAGACCTTCCGGGTCAAGAATAGGCACATCATCAACTTCTCGTTCAGCAAAATAATCAAAAATATTTTCTCGTATATTAGACATAACAATCTCCTTGTTATGGCTAAATATACAAAAATTAAAAATTATTCGGACTCCATTGCTTCATCATCAGCCATTAGTTCATCGTGGCAATCTTCACATACCCAACGACTGGGTTCATATTTATAAAGGCGACCTTCATCTTTATTGAACATATTAAGGCATTCAGAGCATTCCTGTTTGAACAATGTCATAGGGTCAAATTCAAATGACATACGAGCAACTAAGCTATTGTCATAACTGATTTCGGGATATTCACTACCTTCTAATTGATGTAATCCACAGATTTCAATTGAGCAGGTTTCTTTCCATTCTTCAACTGAGCTAAACTGGTCAATATCTTCGGAGAAGTAGATATGCAGGTCAAACTGTTTATCTTTGTATTCAATTGATTCCCACATATCACAATCGGATACTTCTGTTGATTCATAGATAACTTTGCCATCTACAAGCAATTTGACATGAGTTTCACTCAAAGCGATAGCTTCTAGTTTGCTATCACCAAATGTTTCTTCGGGGTTACTGAGAGTGATCCAATTCATTTTAAATCCTTTTGTTTAATTATATCTATATATAGAAATTGACAATGACTGATAACTACTAAATATGAGTAATTTTGAAAATATTACCTTTTCTATTAATGTTCCATTCATCCTTAAAGAAGTATTCAATTTCTTCCATGTATTGAGCAGGTTTTTTATTAAGCTGTGTGGTAGTCTCAGACGGCACTCCAGAGCCATTTCCTGCATATACCTGTATAAAGATAACAGGGTATTCGTTACGCTCGTCAAAACTAGCCCTAGCAAGATTTAGTAATTGGCTAATCGTATAATGTCTTTCATTTTGATCTTTGATAACATTAAGAACATTCAAGCAGGTGATTGTATTAACACCATTGGCAAATAGTTCATCCTTAACATCTTCATTATGTTTAGAAGAGCGATTGTATGGGTCATATACCAAATTGGTTGCACCTAATGTTTCTAGGTATTTAGTGGCATCATCATATTTACCACCACCGAAGTCAAAGTTTACACCAAATCGAAAATCTTCACTATACTTCTTAAATGTTGCAGGGATTTGTCTAGTGCTTGTGTATGCTGAATCTAGTGCCATTTTAATATCCTTTTGTTATGTCTATATATAGAAATACAGGCTATCAATCAGCTACCTTTTTTAAAAAATAAAAAATAAAAATTATTTATTGACGGATTGAGAAATATTGTTAAGGGTTGCCTTTTAAGGGCAAAGAAAAACTCCCCTATCTCTAGGGGAGTAATACTGACAGAGTTTGAGTTTCTTAGAGTTAATCAGTCCAGTGTAAAAGTTCTTGTTTGATTTCATCACTTCTGTCTTCGTGATATACATCTGCTTTAGGGTCAAGATCAGCAATTAGCTCACATACCCCTCTTGTGTATTCCACATTTTCACCATCATCAATTAGTGGCTTGGCTAAGTGCTTAATATAGTCGAGTTGTTCTTTTGAAAACTTCATATTAACTCCTAAATTACAGGGATTGTGGGTAAGTTTTCAAATGAAGTGAACAAAGCACCTGCGTCATTACCTTCATCATCCTGCGATGGGAACATATAGCTTCCATCTGTGAAAAAGATTACAAGTGAAGAGCTATACCACATTAGGTCTTCCTGTTCCTTTTCAGTAAGGTAACGAACCTGTTTAATCGTTTTCCCTACCAATTCCTTTGAGGCTCTATCAGCCCAAATCTTTTTATAGTTCTTCTCAGTCATTATTAAATCTCCGTTTCTGAGCGTGGGGTACTTTCAATGATTTCTGTTTCAATGATACTGCCATAGATTTCATCGTCTTTTTCAATACTGTCAGATAGATCAAAGTTATAGTCCATCTCACTTACAAGATGCTCTACAGCTTCTTCGGTGTCAATCTGACTGATAGTATCAACTTCCATTGTGACCATTACCGTAACTTCGACAGTCACCTGTCTACGCTTTCTCTGATCCATTATGTGACCTTTCGTTGTTGGTTATATCTATATATAGAAATACAGGATGCTGTTTAACTACTTTTATTAATTAATTAGTGAATTAATTTCGTCTTCAAGACGAGATTGATGTACACGATTATAATCCCAAGTGATAAAAATTTTACGAAGCCAATCAATATGAGCAAGATTGATAGCCACTTCATCCTTAGCTTTAAGTCGCTTGATATATTCTTTCATAAGAGATTCTTCATAGAGATTTACCCAAGCGATATATCGCTGTTCTGTTTCATCTGCATTTTTCTCAAAGCCCTGCATATGTTCTTTATACTCAGCATCAGTAAATTTTTGTTCAATTGATGCCGGATCGATTTTAGCCATTTTTGACCTCCATTATGTTTCTATGTTATATATATAGAAATACACTATAAGATTTAACTACTTTTTTTTAAATGCAATTATCTTTGCCCCGAATAAAATAGGATTGTTTCCCCTTAACAAATACTCTTAAGTTGTCAAGGATTAGATACAAAAAAACTCCCACTGTTTCCAATGGGAGTTTCTGTATTAGACGGGTTCGGGTTCATTGATGAGTTCTTCAATAGATTCATTCAGAGCCTGTTTATCCATTTCTTCGTGTAGCTGTTTGACTTCTTGAATTTTAGCTTGAATCTTTTCATAGTATTCAATATCAGCATCAGTCCAAATAACAGCTTTACCCTTTTCATTATAGATCGTTTTTTGTCTCGTTTTGACTGTAGTCACATTACCATATTTATCAGTAATTTTATAACTTCGTTCAGGAAAAACGAGTTCATTGGAATGGGTTAGCATTTTAATTCTCCTATCGTAATGTTTATCAATCTATTCTATATATAGAAATAAATGATACTATATTACTACTTTTAGTTAAGAAAACAGATACATTCTTTTTTCTCATGTAGTAAATCATGTAACTTGCGCTTTGCGTGTGAAATTTGAACAGCTTCAGTAATACCTTCCATTGTTTTTTTCTTCATTGCATCTTTAGCTTTATCCATATAGATATCTCTATGTGATTGTTTGTATTCAGCATATTTGATCATACGATCTCTTATTTCAAATTTATCAGTTTCAATATATGGATTGTTATTTACTGTTTCTAGTAGTTCTTTTAACTGTCTTAGTACATCATCATAATTACCTTTAAATCCAAATTCAGCAATTACTTCTTCACCTGTACCTCTACATAATCTACCTTCTTGTTCTAAGAAGAAGATCCTATTTTCAATCCATTCAATATCGTCTTTCCATAATTCTTTTATGGGAGTAGCCATTACATCTACTTCCCCGTTTTCATTGTATACCATAATATTACCTCAAAAATTCATTGCTCCTTCTGACATTCGTTTAGTCATATCTTTTGCAAAAGCATTACGTGGGTCAAAATATCTATCATCAAGTTCGGAATATTTCTTACATACCTCAGCCATTGCCATCCAAAATTCACCTTGTAGGTGACGGTGACTTTTAGTAATTCCTTGTATGATTCCTTCAATTACATCATCTTTAGATCCTGAAGCATTAAAGTCATCCACTAGCTGTGCTGCCGTCTCAGATACTACATTAATTAGTTTTTCTTTACGATACTCAGCCAGCTCTTCTCTAGTCATCATATCTTCAAACTTTTTTGTTTGGTGATAGATTTCAATTGCTCTGCTCATAAGGTTCTCCTTTGTTATACTTATATATAGAAATAGAGAGTATGAGTTAACTACTTTTTCTTCAAATAAAAAAAAAGACCCCCGAAGGAGTCTTTTCTGTGTACCTATCCCACTAGAAATGGGTGGAGGGAGAGGTGTACACTAATGAGGATAGTAGGGCTTGAACCTACGGAGTCGGATGCTTTTAGTAGCTGAGGCGAGACTTGAACTCGCACGACCTTTCGGTCAAGGGATTTTAAGTCCCCAGCGTCTACCAATTCCGCCACTCAGCCTTGTTGAGTATAATATAGTAATTATACTCAATTCATCAATCAATGGTTGACTTTTCTCATTTTATTAAGTGCTGTTTTTAGACGGACACTAATAGTTTGTTTAGAGACACCAAAGTATTCGCCAATTTCGGGCATCTTGTATTCAACTGACCCCAATCCATAGAACATTGATACCAACTTGCGTTCATTATCGTCTAGGCAAGACATACAATTCGCAATTTGATTATCATCAAGATACTCACTATGATATCCGTCATCAACAGAAAGCATATCACCGAATGTAGTTCTCTCACCTTCATCAATAGGAGTATCCATTGACATAGCTTGTGAAAAGTAAGTCATTTGGTCAATGTAGCCTTGTTCTTTTGCTGTTCGCTCTTCTTCGGGCTTCTTAAGGGCTTTTGTTGCTCCTTTGACAATATTCATAGGGATGCGTACAGAATAGTTATTCAATGTATATTTTTGAATCTCAGCACGAATCCAATTGACAGCAAAGGTATAAAAACGATTACCCTTACTAACATCAAAGATAGTCAGTGCGTGGTCAATACCAATTACACCATATCCAATCAATTCTTCCATATCAGTGTACTGATTAGAATATGCTTTTGCCACATTGATAATTTGTCGCAACTGAGAATTTACAATATCATTGCGAGCTTTGATATCGCCATTCTGTGCTTTAAGCACAAGTTCTTTTTCTGTTTCTGCATCAAGGGGAGCGTATGTTGCTCTGATATCTTTTTGGTATTGTAGTGATAGCATTGTTAGCCTTTCGTTCAGTCGTTGTGTTTCATATATAGAAATACTCGGTTCTCATTTACTACTAAAAATTAAAAATTTTTTTCTAGGTTGTGAGTTTCCAAGAATTTTTCCCACCAAAGTCGTCTTCCCATTTTGTTGGTTTCTGGATTGTGCTGTTCCCAGCTTTTAACTCTTTCAATATCTTCCTGTATGTTAAATCCTGTGTAATCGGGGGAAACAAATAAATGTCTACGATGATAAATTTGAGGATTTTTAGTAGAAGCTTTTATAACTCGCATTGATCCTTCGTTAAATTCTAATGTTAGACGGTCTCCGACAGTAGGTTCAAATATACTATTAAATTCGGGACAATGCACAAAAGAAATTTTATTTTTATTTACTGAGACAATATCCCATTCCCAATTATCAATATAATTGACAGCGTGTGTGTATCTAGCGTTTGCCCAATCAGGTAACTCTCGTACATTACTCTTATGTACATATACTGTATCTCCTACCTGTTTCATTAATATTCCTCGTCTTCCTCAAGTTGATCTTGGGTTGTCCAGATTTCAAATACAAACCCATTAGCAAAAGGCTCATATTCACCTGCCCAAAATGCAGACTCATTTTTAGCCCAATCATAATGGTATTCGATGTAGATATGATCCGCTCCTTTTGATGATAGCTCTTCAATAGCGTGATCAATGTTACCTGCTGTTAGGTTAATTGTATAGTCTTCTGCTGTAGACATATTGAACTTATTAAAGTCATGGGCATTAGCAGAAAGCAATACAGTTCCATCAATTGTACGAGGGAAAAGATTACCGTCTTCAATACTCTTCTTCTTTTCATCCAGTTTTGTAATGATTTCCTCAAAGCTAAGTCGCATATCAAATCCTTTCGTTGGGTATATCTATATATAGAAATAGTGGGCTTACTCCCACTACCTTTTTTAAATAACCTGTATGATTAATTAAGGGCTATTTATTCTTTGCCCTGTAATGACTTACCTTAACAATTAAAATCGATTTGTCAAGGGTTACATAACAAAAAAAGGAGCTAATTAAAGCTCCTATAGTCTTCCCTGACAATCCTGTCTTCCCTGACAATAGCTATATCGTCAAGGACAGGATTATACTTTAACGAATAATCATATAATAGATAACATAGAACCAACTGAAGACACCATGGATAATAGCCCATAGAATAGACTTATGAATACTCCACGAGATTGCGATAGCCAAAGCACTACCAAATCCCAATCCTTGATGAATTACTGTTTTATTTTCCATTATTATTCCCTTTCAGTCCAAACAGTGTAGTACATATCCTTTACAGGCTGTTCTACTTCACTGTGTTCCATCGTATGTAGGAATATACCTTTATCGTGTGCAATATTCACCACTTCCATCTTAGTGGAAAAAGGTCCAAATACCTTTCCATCAATGCTGATGTGATGCTTTGTTTTATTACCAAATGTCGTTACTACCATATTTACCTCCTGGAGTTCTATATTATATATAGAAATACCATTATTAATTTTACTACTTTTTTTTCAAATAAAAAAACCCATTGCTTTTGGCAATGGGTACTCAACCTTAAGAAGCTAGACACTTATGCTTGTTTTAAGCGTCTGCGTCTGAACTTCTTAAAGTATGTACCCATAATTCTACGGACTACTAAATCATTGCTTTCTTGTACTATAGTATGTATAGTAGCCGCAATGACAAATGCCCCTAAGAAAAGGGTAAATGCTATAGGAAATGTCATAGCTATACCTCCTGTTATTATTACATTTTTAATATAGACTGAGAATATAGATTAAAACATTAGGGTTTGATTAAAAAAAATAAAAAATAAAAAATAAAAATCTAATATATTCTTTAGAAATTTGAGAAGTTGGGATTAATCATCCCAATTTCCATACTCATCTTCCCCTACTACTTTTTCTTCACTTCCTCAACATGATAACGAATAGTATCCCAATTGATACCCTGCTCGGCATCGTGGTAGTAACTGATGTCGTGAAGCACCTTAGTAACCTGTTCATCAGTCAATAACTCACCATTAAAATCATCATCAAGTTCACCATTGAAATCATCATCTTGGTTCATCATACGAATATCATCTTCACCCCAAATGACTGCAGTAATCTTTGCATCATCTGGATAATCAGCCAAATATTCTCTTAACTCTTTTGCGGTGGTTGGATTATATTGTGACATTGTTATATCCTTTCGCTTGGTTATATCTATATATAGAAATTCACCTATTCGTTTAACTACCTTTTTTAGATTTAATTTATCTTTGCTCCGAAAAATAAAAAATATTTTCCTTAACAATTGATCGAAATATGTCAACAAAAAAAGGGCATAAAGCCCAATTATTGTTTGATAGTTAGTCATCCCAGAAGTTCAATTGGTTCGTCCATTGTTTCTATGCACTGAGCCTATTTTGTTGGTATTCTTGAATAGCACCTTTACGGAGTTGGATATATCCAATCCATCGGTCATGAAGTAGACTTTCATTCTCTAGTAGAAAGTCACTATCTTCATTGTTACACATATCCATAAAGTCACTCATAGAATAGATACAAATATCACCATTGATTTCTCTTAGTTCATCTACTGAGTTGAACTTTTGGTTCTCAATGTTCTCTAAATCTCTTCTATCACCCTCACGAGTGAATAGAGTAACTACTTTTGTTTCATACTCTACTTGAGGTTCAAGGTTCTTGTTTAGCTTCTCTACGGCTCTTACAAGCTGTGGAATAGTTCCCTCAATAAAGCGTTTGCCCATCATAGTTTCGTGTAATTGTGGCATTTGATTTCCTTTCGTTTCGGTTATATCTATATATAGAAATACAGGCTATCTATTAACTACTAAAAATAAAAAAATAAAAAAAAAGGGGCGATTCCCTATTCATCTAACTTATTGAATATCATATTATAAGCAGTTTCCCAAAAATATCTATTATTATCAATCTCTTGGGAAATAATTGCATTATTAAGCACTACGGCTTTCTTTTGCAATACTTCCTTAAATTGTCGTGATACATCATATACATTAGTAAATAAGAATATTGTATGATCGTGATTGACAACATCTAGCATATCAAATTGACATACAGCAGATGTAAATGTTTTTGCGATGTCTGTATAAGTAATCAAATCATTTGGATTATGACGAAACTTTACCTGTACGGCACATTTATGTTTATTTACATTAATTCCAGTTGCATCTACCCCATAATCTTCATTAATTCCAATTGGGGTATATTCACTTAAACTAAATCTAGGATTACCAATCATGATATTGAAGAATAACTCAGATAACACTTCTAACATATCACCATAGAATTTATTTCGTTCGTCTAAATCGGTTATCCTTCGTCCAAATGATACTACTTGATTATTCCAATCTCTAAAGGTTGGATTTACTTTGCAATGTTCATATAATCTAAAATATTCATTTGGATAAGCTAGAGGAGAATTATGTAATACCATTTATGTTTTCCCTTTTAGTTTGCTAATAATATTCGATAATGAAAAATGACTCATCTTTTCTACCCATACATCTTCTACAATATGAATAATATCACTTTCGTCATCTCGTCTATTTATTGTAACACTTTCTGTAATTGAGTCTAATGATTCTACCTTCTGTGCCAAATATGAATCATTTACGACCAATTCGGTTACTGGTACTTCATATTGATCCATAATCAAATGTATAGTATCAGTCATCGCTTTTACATTTCCTGTGGTAGATAAATACTCAGGAAATATTACCCAACAATAGGGCTTATGATATGTATCAAATTTAGTGGGCTTGATTTCCTTATTAATTAATCGCTCCCTATCATTTTTTAATAGTCGTGTACCTCGTCCTATCGTCTGTAATAACTTAATATCATTTAATTCCCTAAATGGCATTACACCAGTAATTGATGGTAAATCTATGCCCTCTGTCAATATATCAATATGTAACAATATCGCATCTACTTCATCATCCAATGAATCCATCTGTGCCATTACATAACTACGAGACTTCTTCTCAAAATTGTGATAACAACCTTCTTGTGATGAAAACGCAAATACCTCAATTTTATTACTTTTGCAAAAATTAATAAAAGTTTCTGCATTATGCAGTACAAACATTTGCTGATTGCCATTAGTACTGATTAATAACTTACTGCCTAACCAATTACAATGTGATTGTACAAATTCTTTATGCTTCTTATAACCTTCTATCACAGATTTAATGTACATTGTGTCATTGGTATAATCACCAAACTCTACTGCATTTAATCGGTGAATCTTTGGGGGAATTATTACTCCATCTTCTACCATTCGCTTGGGGGGTATCTCTATCAATAACTCACCAAATCGCTCAACATTATTCATACCCTCATTTAATCCCTGTACCTTACGAGTTGCCGTAAAGAAAAAATTAAAATTTATTTTGGGCTGTATTAAACTAATATTATCTAAAAATCGACTCTCTACTGCATCGGTTACTAATGTATGTGCTTCGTCATAAGTACATATATCAATATTAGGAATTAAATGCAAACGATTGAAACTATGATATGTGCTTACACATATTAACATTCTACCATTTGCAATAGCTTTCTCATAAGCATTTAATACTTCTTGACTATTTAAGGTTGATGTGACATTGGATGTATGACGATTTAATGAACTATTTAATTTATCTACATTCTCTCTATCATAAGTATGTGAACCAATGGTCAATACATCAAAAGGGATGCCTGTATTTACTACGATCTCTAGCATCTCATCCATTAACTGAGAACATAAGGCTAATCGGTGAGCACCGATTACAAATACTCCACTCTTACCTGCTTTATGTAATTCCTGCATCTTGGTTAAGTGAATACCAATCTGTACTCTGGTTTTTCCTGTACCTGTGGGTAAACTTACTTGACCAATAGTATTATTCTTTAAGGCTTTTAAAGATTCGCTCTGATGTGCCATAAATCCATTGATATAACTAGATATATAATTATAATCTACTGGAATCGCAGTGCTTAAGGCTTGTACTCGCTTTGGTAATTTAGGGGATTGGATAGGGGTGAACAATTCTGCTTGCTCGTCCTTATCCATTATACTATCCAAAAAATTAAACATTTATCATTCTCCTTATACCTATATATAGAAATTAGGATAACGATTTAACTACATTTTCTATAAAAAAAAATGGGCTTTCGCCCATTCTGTTTTTATTTAGGAAAATCTGCAATCAATACAGGTAAATCATACCCATCTCGTTCTTCAATTTCATCTACTCCAATTTCCCCATAGGTGCGTTCTACTACACCTTCTTCGTCTTTTGTGTAGTATTCTACATTTACATATTCTTTCTCTTGTACCATTGTGTACTCCTTTGTGTGTTGATTATAATATAGTAACTTTTACTTGATTGTCTTGATTTTTCTTTCAATATAAGCTATCTGTTGCTTCGTCAAATTGTACTTCTTATATAACTCAGCATCTGTCCAAGCTATGCTATAATCAATTACATCGGGTACAAATCCAAACTTCTCTTTATTGATGTCTTGAGTAGATACTCGTAATCCAAGCATAAATACAAAAAACTTTGTTTTCAGATAACTTATGAAATTCTCTGCTTCGGTCTTGGTATCAAATACATTTACTACTATATAAGTTTCTGTGCATATTTCATCAGGTGCAAGTATAAATTGATTACCTTTTGTTAAAGTGCCTGTACTGAATAAACTATCTGCCTTACCCATACACACTTTCCACTTACCAATAATGTTATTTTTATCGGTGAATTTAGAAGAATTTACAAAATTTTCTTTGCGACCTCTTGAAATACATTTTACTCCACTTGTATCCCAATCATTAAAATTTGTTGCTAACCCAAATGGCTTTCGGCTACTTACTTTATTATTCATCCAATTAGAACATTGTGATTGAACTTTATCAAGGATATGAACAGCCATATTATTTTGGACAATAATGTCATATTGGTCAAGGAATCGCTCAGATGAGCCATCAGCATCTACAAATTCACATTTACCATCATACTCCTTTTCCCATAAGAAATAATTTACTCCACCGTTTACTTGCATTGTTTTAAATACTTCTCGTACACCTGCAAAGTGAACAATCTTTTTCATACGATGATCTTTCATCATACGATCCCGATGTTGATTCAATCCTTTTCCTCCGACCATCCATCTACTAGGAATAATCATAGAGAAGAAATCTGGGTTGATATGGTCAATTACAGCTTCTACAAATTTGTGATATAATGGTTTAGCTGAACCTGCGTGTCCACCATCATTAATTTGGTATGGTGGGTTTCCGACAACAGCGACTTTATTGAATTTCATAGTATTTTCCATTTCGTTGATTATATCTATATATAGAAATTCATCTTCTTGATTAGCTACTTTTTCTTGATAAATTTCTTTAGTTAGTAAAAAAGTATTGACTCCATAAGTATGTACAATACTGGCAAATTCTTGTTCTTGTTCAGTATCAGCCACAAACATAATTTGTTTAGGGTCAATATTACGCTCTTTAACCAATACTTCAAGGAACTCTAAAGAGAATAATACTAAGAAGGCATCAGCTTCCATAACCCCATCACACATTTCGGCAACGATATCATACGGAGTATGAACCATTTGCCAATTATCTTGATATTCATCAGCAAATCGAGAAATAATATTTTGTCTTACTTTGCCATGTTTCATAGCTTCAATGAAATCATTTTGGTTCATAATTATGCTCCGAAGAAAGGTGCTAAAGTGTTATCCAAATGGTTTTCTTTAGTTTTACGAAATTCAGATTTAATTTTAGAAATTTTAGTTTCTTGTTGTTTAATTGTTAGCACTTGGTTATGTCCAGTAGGGTCAAAATTAAAAAATTTTTTATTTTCCAGTTTATGTTCAATGTAATGCAGAGAATCCTTCACTTTGAAGATATTATTGCGAATAATAGCAACTGCTTGTATAGCCATATCAAACCATTTCTTTTTGTATGGTGTAATGCCTTGTACTCTCATTTCAGCACATACACGCTCATATAGTCTTTTATGACTATCTAATATATTTTCTTGGCTAATATCCATCCCGACCATAGTATTAAGAGCCGTAATAATATCAATGCCATTAGCGATACGCTTTTCAAAGATTTTGACAAGGAATTGTCCATTACCACAAGTAGGTTCAATATATCCACACTGGGGGTCAGCCCACGCAGAGTTGGGTAGTAGATTAAGCATTTTATCCACAATTTTAAAAGGTGTAAATACCTCAGCATTATCTTTGACATTTTCTTTTGAGCGAGTAGCAATTTCATCATTTCCGTACATTGTAATCCTTTCGTTTCGGTTATATCTATATATAGAAATACAGGATATCTATTAACTACTAAAAATAAAAAAAAATAAAAAAAAAATATCTTTGCCACTATAAAAATAGATAGATTTCCCCTTAACAAATAATGGGAATCTGTCAATAAAAAAATGGGCTTTCGCCCACTTTTTATTTCTTATAGATTCCCGAATACCAATGAGTACCATTTTCAAAGTAGTATCCATTATCATCA
>Ga0070751_1001621_pt1 | contig 13199 bp, 28 predicted proteins | sample VirMetDEL_Aug_28_FD_78514 | JGI IMG/M metagenome (GOLD analysis project Ga0070751, IMG submission 78514) | Aqueous microbial communities from the Delaware River and Bay under freshwater to marine salinity gradient to study organic matter... | ecosystem: Environmental > Aquatic > Marine > Coastal...
ATCTTCTTGGTATGATGATTGACCAAATTGTTCTATGGGTTGGCATACACCATCAACTAACATATACCCTTCTGGGCAAGGGTCAGTTGGTGTGTCTTCTGCGGAAAAATCTATTTGCGGATTAGGATATAAAGCATCAGCAGGTAAACCTTGTTCGGTTCGTAAATCAAATAAAGGATTACGAAATACACCTGTGTTTTGTTTAGGCGTAGGGTTCGTTAGGTAATTATCAATAATACTTTGTGCCTCTGTGCTTTGCATAAAAGGTGTCATTAATTTAATCCTTGTTCTATAATTTTAGATGCTAGTTTTTCTTTTTCTATGTTCTCTACATTTTGATCTTTAATAAGTTGAGCCGCTAGTTTCTGTTCATCTAGTTGTAATTTTTTATTTTTGATGTCTATGTCTGCCATTGCTTTTTGTCGTTGCATTTCTACTTGTTGTGCCGCTAGTTGAATTGCAGGGTCGGGTTTTTCTTGTTTAGGTGGTTGTGGGGGTACAGTAGCAGGGTTTACGAAAAACTGACTCGCATCCTTATATCCTGCATTTTCTAAAAATTTCTGTAATGTATTGTAGACATTTTGTGGAGTCACTAATGTACCCATTCCGCCTGCCTGTATTAATTTTTCTTGTACGTTAAGTACCTGTTGTAATACTTGAAGGCGTTGATCTTGATTACCTGTTCCTAATCCTACTTGTACTGTTGCATCGTATCGTGTTGTCCATTCTCTTGGATTCATTGGTACAAAGTTACCACGAAGACGAATAATACGTTCTTGATCTTGATACTCGCAAACAATCGCTAAAATATTTTTAAATATATCTTTTACTCCTTCGGCAAAGTTTCTCGCTATTAACTCAATACGTTGCGTAGAGGCTTGCATCATCTGATTAGTTGATGTTGCTGTTGTATGTGATTTATTGATGGTGTCTGGGTTTAATCCTAAATGTTGTTTTGGTACACCAGATCGTTGTTCTTTTAATTCTTCTATTTTTCCTAACATCGCTAAACCATCATTTAGAAAGTTAGGTGTTTGAAGTGGTGTTACTGCATTAGGATTTTTAACACGAACAATTCCCCCTGCTCTACTGGTTAGTAGATCATCAAGGTTTGCTTGACCATCAACAACAATCGTTCTTGCGTTGTTTTGAAAATACATATTGTCTAATGTATTTCTAAGGATAGTTGTTTTTACTAACTGTAAGTCAGCAAGTAAATCATAAAAAGATAAACCAAAGAAACGGAAAGGCATTGGAATAGCACACACCATCGCAAAAGGAATAAGTGGTATTTCTTCGTTTTCTAAAATAACGTAATTGTTATACCCACTACCACCAACAGTAATTTTTCTTAGCTCGGCAATACCATCGCCATCCATGTCAACTTTCATGTAGCACTCGGTAATTTGCACTACACGAAGAGCAGGGTCAACCATGCTAACATCCATGTCAGTTGTTTCATCATCGTAGCTACGTCTGACGATTGCTTCGGTGTTATAAATTTGTTCTTCGGTAGTTGGTAAACTTTCTACTTGTTTTCTATCGTAACCCATGTCGATTAGTTCAGATACTGTTTTCATTACTCGCTGTGCAATAAAATCACAATCTTGTAATGAAGTAGCTCTCTTACTAACTAACACTTCTTCTGGGGGTACAGGGTCTATTTGTACTCGGGAATAATCTTGTACTCTTTTAACATCAACATCATACAATGTTTGAGGCATCCCCATCATATCCTCTTCTCGACTATCAACACCAATAATTTCTACTTCATTATCTATTTGTAGTGCTTGGTATTCTGCTTCTGTTAAATTTTTATAACTTTCTTTTTTCTGTTCTTTAGACGTTTTCCAATAGACTTTACAAAAACCATTTTTTTGAAGAAGAGCCGTTTTAAACATTGAGTGCAAAATGTTAAAACCATTATTGTCTTTTGTAAAAATATGATTGCAGTAATCAGAAATTTGTTCTGCGTATGGCACATCTTCTGGTTGCGTTGGTTCAAAGTTTACTACTTTGTCTTGTTGTGTAAACATTCGCATAAGGCTCGGGAGGATTGCCTCTACAACTTCTAATAAATCTTGACTAACAACACTAGATCGACCTTCTGTTTCATTACCAATAGGCTCGCCTAAGTAATACTTGATTGCGTCTTTGCGTTGTTCGGCTAATTCACTTGAGTAAAACCCTAAAGAGTTTTGTACTTCCTGTGAGATTAACGTCAATAATTTTGTTTTTGATAATTTTGCCATTAAATAATTCCTAAATGTGGGTACTCGATTTCTGTACTCCACTCACTTGATTGATTTTTTCCTACTGCAAAGTACCGAAAGGCATCTGCACTATGCGATGTCCAATCATGTACGGGTTTGTTTTTTGTTTCTCCTTTATCGGTGGTAGCCCATCTGTACTGACGAAGTGCGTCTAATCCGTCTTTACATTTTTCATGGTCAAACCAACAACGAGCAAGAATCATGCGTACTGCATTAATTCCATCCTCTATACTTAACTTAGGAACAATAGCTGTTCTCAGTCCTAAACTTTGTGCAGTCTCTAGCCTTGATACCCCTGTTCCAATTTCTCGGACATTAGCATCATGCGGTAGATAATGCGTGTCATACACATAGCCTTTATCTTGCAAAGCAGAGGCGTAGTATTCTAAACTCTCGCCACTCTCTTCCAAGTAATCTATAATATGAAAAGCACTTCCTTTTTGTTGGACAAACCATATAGCGGTTTTATCTGCCATTCCTAAATCCCAGAATGTATTAACCTTCATACTTTCATCGTAAGGTACTTTTGTAATTCTTTTATCATCATCCGCTTTATTTAATCCTCTTGCATAGATTGAACCTATGGCGGATGAGTCGAAGCTACATTCAAATTCTGCCTCGTATATTTCAGGTGGCATTAAGGCTTTTGCTTCATTTAATTCCAACTCAGAAATAATGTTTGTCTCGGAAGCTTTAAATGTTTCTGCGTACCAATCGTCTTGATGATTTGCGTGATCGTATAAAGTCCAAAAGGCATTGTGTCCTTGCGGAGTACCTATGGCAATTAAGAACCCTTCTCTATCAGACAAAGCAGGTCGGACAATCTCTGTCCATAACCTCGTAGGCATTTGTGCTACCTCATCTAAGATTACCCCATCCATATACAACCCACGAAGACTGTCTGGTCTTTCACATCCTAGAAGCTGTATTCTTCCACCATTCGGTAGATCGGCTCTAAGCTCTGTTTCATGGTACTGTACGTCTGGTAAAACACTTGTATATTCCTTCAAATAATCCCAAGCGGTACGTTTTGCCATTTGGTATGTTGGAGCAATATAGTAGTATCTGGGTCTAGGAAGTCTATTCTCTAAACACTTTTTAAGTATCTCGTTAATACACAGTACAGTTTTGCCAAACCTTCGATGACAAACCAACACATTAAATCGTTGTAACTTATTGTGTACATCAACTTGATGCGGTCTTGGTTTATACGGAATTGTTATCTTCATTAAGAATATCTCGTATTCTCGCTACGTCATTGCCTTTTACTTGCCCTCTACCCATTGTCTCTGGGTAACTGGTTTTCTTCTGCATAAGATCAACCAACTCCTTAAAAGGGTCTTTTGGTTGTTTCTTTTTTACTTTTTTTTTCTTCATATTTAGCTCGTAGTCAAGTTTTTACCTTGTTTATGTCGATTGATACCAGATGTTGCCATTTTGTTCTCTAGGGGCTTAAAAAAAGCCTTAAGAGAGTTTGTTTTGGGTTAAAATCACTTCCTATTTTTATTTCTAACAGTCAATGGGGGTGGGTCTTCCTGTGTTTTGCCTGTATTTGCATTAGTTAGGCAGTAGTTAACCCTTATATTGTGCCATTTATTGCTAGTTTGTACGCTTACTGTACGGATTTTGTTTGTTTATTGCTTGTTTTGTGCCATTATTAGCCCTTGTCAGCCTGTTTCTATAAAGAAATGATCTGATTATTATAATATTATATAATAACCTCATACAATAAGCCATTTAACCCCATTAATAACTTATATAACCCTACCCAATTAATAACACTTTAACCTTATTTCATGTGTATTTGGCATTAAAAAAGCCCTATGTTTAATTATAGGGCTTGATGATAGTATTTATATTATTAATTGTATATAGTTGATACTGTACTTATTAAGAAATATATAAATAATCCCATAATAAATAATGATATAACTCCGCTTAATAAGTTTATTAATATTTCTTTTTTCATTTGCTTATAGCGTTTCTAAATGTCTCTTCATTAAATCTAGGATTATCATTCTCGCAAATTTCTATTACTTCGTTGATCATGTCACAAAGTATATTGTCAGTATGATTAGATGTATTTTTATCTCCTAGCATTTCTTTTTCTTCGTTGTTGATTGTAATCGCATTTTTAAACATTTTAGCTAGTTTAATATAATCTTTTCTAGTCATTGGTTTACACTCCATTTATTAATAAATAAAGTTGTAAAGCAGTAAAGGTTTAAAGTCAATAGATAAAAATAAAAAAAGGCTATAATTAATATAGCCCCCTTTTATGTAATAGTTTAAGCTGTTACTGTTTCTAATTCTTCTTCGTCTTCTTCTTCTTCTAATGTTTCTACATAATCATAAACAATCTGTTCGCCTACAATATAAGCATACATATTTACAACGTGTTCTGGCTGGCTTAAATCTGTGTTAACTTCGCCAAAATTAAATTTTTCATACTCTTTAATAATATTAATAATATTAAATACTTCATCACTTAACCATTGTTTAGCTTGATAAGTACCTATGATATAATAATCAGTATTGAAGGCGTGATGGTGTAAATCGTCTTTATTTTCTTTTATCCACTCTTTATCGTGATCAGCTACCCAATCATAAAAATATTGTTGGATTTCATCTTGTTTGTAATAGTTCATTTTATACACTCCATTAATAATTAATACCTTATTAATACAATATATTAAAATAATGTCAATTTATTTCTTTACTTATTTATTATAAAGTGGTAATGCTTTATAAACAATTAAAAGGAGTGTAAAACCTATGAAAAAAATAAATTTAGTAAATCGTATTATACTTAAACAAGCAAAAACACCAATAACTGTAAAAGGTGTAAAATATGTGCCTAATAATTATTATACAAAAGGCGGTAAGATCAATAAAAAGTTAGAAATTGATTTAACTAAAGACCCTAAATTTTTTAATTAATTAATATTAGCCCTCTTTATTTAGAGGGCTTTTTCTTTTTCACTACTTTTCTAGCTACCTCTAGCAAATCTCTCACAGCTTGCGAATAATTTGGAATATTCGGCTGTTGTCTTCTATACTCTTCAATAAAGTTGTTTAAATCTTCATTAAATTTAACTTGTTTTGATACTTCAAATGTTTTTGGTTTAGCCATAATGAGCTTATAAACAAATAAATTTTAATTACAAGTATTTTTTATCTTGACTTTAAGTCTTTACCTGTATAAAGCTATATTAAATAATTATGGAGTGTAAAATTATGAGTAAAGAATTATTTGTTATTGTATTGTTTATTAATGCAATGATTTTTTTAACTGTTCAGTGGGTTAATGTATGAATGATTATTCTTATAGAGAATTTCTTGAACTTGGCATTGCTGTTTGTGTTAGCTGTGGAAGTGCAAACATAGAAGAAAATCAAATTAAACAAACAAAGAGTAAACCGCTTGAATATTGTTATGATTGTGATTTTGCAGAAGGCACGTTAACTTGTATGCCAGATGATACTATTTTTTATCCAGAAGCAGAATTAACTTTAATGAATATTAAGAGAGGTAAACAATGAAAAAATATACTAAAAAAGATTTTTTAGATTATGCCACAGCATTTGATTACACATTTGATTTAGAAAGCAATAAAATAAAAGATAAAAGAGGAAACATTTTATCTGATGATGATTATAAAAAACAAATGAAATCTTGGTCATTAAAAGATTTTCAAGAGTTTTATGGATTCTCTTACAATAAAGATGATTAAAAAAAGTTTCCCTTACCCTAGTTTCGTAGAGTAAGGGATTGTCAATGGAGTGTAAAATCTATTGACGAATTAACTATAAACTATGGAGTGTAAAAATGGAAACTGATAAGATTATTGAATTATCAAATAAATTAACAATAGAAGATATGCAATTATTGATGACAATATTTGCTGATAGAATTTCTGTCTATATTGGTCAACATGATAAAGTTTTATTTACTGGCGATTTAAGTACCGAAAATCCTGTTACTTTAAATGGTGCTAACATACAAATTAACATGGAATATGTTGACAAAAAAAATAGTTTTCTTAAACAATATAAGGAGTATTTAAAATGATAGATCAATTATGTTTAGTTTCTACTAGTGGAGATATGTCTAGTAGAGGTATGGGAACTAAGAACACAATTTATTTGTTTCCTAGTGAATACAAAAAACAAGTCGATAATTTTTTAAAAGCACAATTAAATTTTCATTTACATACTTATAATGAAAATTGGTTAAAAGGTAATTATAAAAAAACTTCAAAAATACCTTATAAAAGATATTCTGAATCTTATTTTGTTTTAAAAGACTTAAATGTTTTTACTTGTAAATATGATTTTAGAACATCTTGGGATTTGTCTTTATTTGATGAAGGCGAATTGCAACAATATGAACCCTATAAAGTTGAGGATAATTTTAATATTTTAAAAAACAAAGAAAAAAGAAAAGATTTTAAAATTAAAAAGTTATCAAATGAAACTGTTTGTAATTGGTTCGGTGATCGTGGTTATGACATCAATGATGCAAAATTAACTTATAAAACTATTTATGACCCTTATGAACAAAACGATTGGATTTTTATAAATGTTGCTAATAGTAGCAATTATTATACACAAGATAGTTTTGATAAAAATGAAGTTGAATTATTTTATTTGAATACTAACAATCCAGAACCTTATAATGCTTGGAAGAAAAAAAGTTTTAAGTGGGATAAAAAAAACTTAGTTAATTTAATTCCTAAAGAAGATAATGATAAATGGTATGAAAAATTTAATAAGTTAAATGATTAATTATAAAAAAATTACTGTATCTTATGTTTACAATCCCACAGTAGATGAAATTTTTAATGGTATTAAAAATAAAAAAATTCCTAATGCAAGAAGAATTGAAAAATCATTTTCTAATATTGAAGATGCTAAAATTTATCAAAGTGAATTACATAAAAATAGTAATTGCACAGAAATAACATTGCATACCATTACAAAAGAATAATTTACTTTAACCATTCAATTTCTAGTTTTTGACCTTGACTACTTGTTAAGGTCAATTTCTCTTTATCACTACCAAAGATTTTTTTTGCTCCCATTTTTTGTGCCATAAATTGTTTGTGGCGAACATGGATATCCAAAGCACGAATAGTTGTCATATTATATTCGCCTTTTTTAGCTTTATCTATTGCGTCTCTCGTTAAAGTTTCAACATCATCTATTGTGTAATAAACTGATCGCTCTTTAGCTTTTTGGTATTCATCATCAAGTGAAGGGTCTTTTTTGCACCATGTGTTCCATGTATTCCATGAAATGTTATTGTTTTTGCAAATTTTAGTAATTGCCTCGCCTAAAGATACCTCTTCAAGAATCTTTTTAACAAGAGAACCTTTATACTTTCCTCTTGCCCCTTTTTTTGTTTTTATCTCTGTTGATGATGTATCTGTCTTTATCGTTTCCAATTCTGAACTCGCCACTTAGTACCTCTAATATTTCTTTTAACTTTTCAATGTATTGTTGATTGTTCAATGTCATTTATACTCGATTGTAATTGAAATAATTCAGCAAATTCTAATGCCTCTTCATCTGTATCAAAATTTGCAAACTTAACAACGATTTCTGTTTTGTTTGTTTGCTGATTTTTAACCATGTATAAACTACATTGATAATTGTTTATGTCTGCTAAATGCTTCATGTAATAAAATCTTTGTTGTTTCTGGTGTTAAGTAATCTTTGTAATGATTAAATTTTTTGTAAATCTTTATAACTGTTTTAGGGTGTAAACTAGCAAGCTCACAAATGTATCGAAAATCATCTGTCCCTAACCATTCTTTTGCTGTGATGTGGTGGTAACTATTCCTACTTTCAATATCAATAAACTTGTTAAGACTATCCATAAGTGATTGAATAATTACAGCCACAAACAATTTTGTTTCTGTTTGCATAAATAAAAAAACCCTCATTGAGAGGGCTGTTGCTTGCGTAGTAATTTGAATCTTAATTGTTTTAGACTATTTACCTCGCACTCTGTAAGGGAACAAAACGTGAACACTTTAAAAATCAAAGATAGTTACCATTCTATCTAAAGCCTCTTGTAAGTCTTCCATCCCTTTACGTTTATATTTGTTAGCAGGTCTGTTTAGTACCATTACCCACCAAGAAATATGCCAAAACTTGCCTAGCTCTTTACAAACTTGATGAAAGTATGAATGAGCGTCTATGTTATCTAAAATAAAATCTTCTTTAGTTCCTACTACCATGTCATTTAAACTAGCGGTTACTCTTTGTTCTAAGCCTGCATGATAACAAATTTGTTCAAATTTTGAGCCTGCAAAGAAACGTTTATCATTAGTACCTCGATCATAACTACAAAGCATACCTCTCGCATGATAATTTTCTAAAACAGATTTATGTACTTTTTCTAAATGACGATCTTCGCCATAAAAAGCAAAACGAAATTTAGCACCATCAACTTTACGAGTTAAAGTACGATCTTCATTTAAAATTAACTCTTGGCTACCAAGTTCAATTGCTTTTTTACTTTTCTTTTTTTTTGTCATTTTTTAAAATTTTAAGAAAACAATCAGCACAATAATAAATATAATGCTGTAAGATGTGAGCTTTGTTAGGACATTGACAACATTTTTTATCGGACATTAACACCTAACACCTTAATTTGTTCGTCAGTTAATAGTTTTCGTTGATACAAGTCTCGTATTTCTTGAAAGTTTTTTTCTGCTTGGGAAAGCATAAATGCACTTGGATTGTTGCAAACTTTTATCCATTTTTCAGCAATCTCTTCATTGTTTACTTCTTTTACGGGTTCTAGCTTTTTTTCATCTTTTTCGTAGTTACCTTCTATGATCTTTGCATAGTTAATTTCATTTAACACCCAATTAAAATCAGCTTTCCATCCTCTATCGTTGTTTCCCCATAAAAAAGGTATTTTGGAAATGCGTTGTAAAAACTGTTCCCATTCCTCGTAGCTCTCATTGAAAAAAGATTTAAACCTAGATTTAAACAATCTTTTTCTTGGTTCATTAAAAACTTTAATATGGGATGTTGGAATATGCTTATTCCAACTATCTATTATATTATTATATATAATACTATTACTCTTACTATAACTGGCATTATTAGGCATATGCGATGGCATAGCTTTTTCTTTATCCCACCTCAAATTTGCGTTTTTAGAATTTTTTTCAGATACGTTTTCAACATATTTCCATTCTTCACATTGAGCTGTATTGGTATATCCTTCCTCTGTTTTATCAAAGTAAGTATCAAGTAAATACTGTGTTTTTTTAATGTTTGGGTTCTTTGCTATTTGATTTATTCTTTTAAGGTCACTTGGTAGTTTAGCTTGTAACTTCCAAGCATAACAAAGAAAACGAAAGTATTTGCCTATTTCATCATCTGATAAATGCACAGTATCGGCTATAAATTTGTCAACATGGACACCCATTTTGAAGATTTTACTCACAAATAATATCCTTTAAGACTACTATTGATCTCTTAATGTAAGGGGTTTTAGCGATATATTCTTTATCTTTTAATCGGTAGATATATCTATCGACCCCTGATAGCGATTTTAAACCTAAACCATCGGCAATTTCTCTCATAGATGGCGATTTTCTCTCGATTTTAGTAAAATTAATTATAAATTCTAAAACCTTAGTTTCCTTAACTGTCAAATTATTGCGTATTTCCTTGGTTTTTTGACAAATATTACAAAAGACTTCCATTTCATATAAAATAAATATTTTTATACATTTGTCAAAACTTATTGACAATGTAAAATTATAATAATATTTTAATTTTCACAATAAATTTGACTAAAAAAACTTACGAGGTAAAACTATGCAAATGAAATTGTTAGACCACAAAAAATATTTAATTAACTTAAATACGTTAATTAAAGAAAAAGGTCATAATCCTAGATCATTAGCTTTACTTACTGCTGATGCACCTATTGGTTATGGGTCAATGTCTCATCAAACTATTTATTCAATTTTAAAAGGCGATACAGACGCTAAATATTGGCAACTTCAAGAATTAGGTAGAGTTTTACAAGTAAAAATAAATCGTATTATTAGTGATAATATTGTTAAAACAGAAATAATTGAAAAATATGATTATGATAAATGTCATTTTGTACCAAGAAATTATGATGAACCAATAGAAGTTATTTATTTTTTAAATAATGCGTATTTAAAACCAACACAAAAGGCTTTTTATTGGGGTGTTTATGAAGGTAATCACATTCCTGCATTTTCACTTATAGACTTTGACCATAAAGATTGGGTTAAGGATAAAGATTTAAAACAAAGATTAATTAATGTAGATGTATTTCTTCAAAGAAAAGCAAATAATATGTTTTATTATGGTCAAGTTTTAGAATTTAATAAAGATGGTTCTTGCGTGTTTCAATGGTGGAAAAGTAAACACATACATAAAGACGATTATAAATTTCATGAAAATGGAAAAAAGGTTTCTTATAAAGATATGTGGGTTAATGAATATCAACTTATAAAAGATTGTAATTTTACAGCTATTTATCCACGAATAACTACATCTACACTATTTGACGAAGATTATAAAATCGAACAAATCGCTATATAACTTTACATTGTCAAAATAACTTGACAAACTAATTTCAATCTATATTTTGTCCTCTATTGGCTAGAAATGGTCAATAATTGCAAGATTTGACATAAGGTTACTTCTTGTAGTCGATGATACATGGCACAGAGAGGGTAGGTTTCCTCCAAGATAGTTTCCCTACCCTCTTGTTCCAGAAAGGCAGACATGGACAAGATAGGAAAAATATTAACAGAAAGATATGGTTGGGAAGTTTACCCATTACCAAGCCCATTAGTAGAACAAAGAGAACCTAAGAAAGAATGGGAATTAGAACAAGCAGAAAATGAAGAGTTGATAGAGACAGATAGTGCCAACTAAACCTTATAAACTTGATGATAAAAAAATACCTAGTGTAACAACTATTATATCTCGTTTTAAAGATAATGGGGCAATTACTGGATGGTCAAATAAACTTGGATTAAGTGGTATTAAATATTGGGAAGAAATGAAACGAGTTCAAGATATAGGAACTACATTTCACGATCACGCAGAGTGTATCATTAATAAAAAAGAATTTACATTATCGGATGACCCAGAAGTACAAAGTTGTTTCAATGGTTTTATGAAATGGTGGAAAGAATTTAATGTCTAACACCGAAATTATTTGGACAGAAAAACATTACACCTCTCGTAAGTATAAATACGGAGGCACACCAGATTTGCTCGTCAAAAAAAATGGAAAACATATTCTGATTGATTTTAAGTCATCTTCTAATGTGTATGTTGATAATCTTTTGCAAGGTTCAGCCTATGCACAGCTTGTTAAAGAAAACGATAAGATAGAGATAGATCAATTTTTAATAGCTCGTTTTCCAAAAGATAACTCTGAATATGAGATTAGAGAGTTTAACAAAACCGATCTGAAAGAAGCATTTAAACAATTTAAGATTTATTTATCTGCTTTTGAAAAAGATAAGGAATTAAAGAAAAGGATGAGAAAAAAGAAATGAAAGATAAACCAGAAGAAATACAAACAATAAAAGAGGCTCTTACAAAGTTTCAAGAAATGAATGTTAAGGCAATTAAAGAATCAGTTAACCCACATTTTAAAAGTAAATATTCTGATCTTACAAGTGTCATTAATGCTGTTAATTATGGAACTAAGTTTGGTTTATCATTTACGCAATCAGTTGATTATCAAAATATGATAGTAAAAAAAGAAGCAACACAGTTTGATAAAGAAGGAAATCAAATAGTAAAAAAGTGGGAAGACGTTACAAAAGATATTTATGTAACAACAACCATGCGTCACAATATTGATAAAAAAGAATTTTCTTGTCGTGTACCTGTTTTAGTTAAAGGCGATGATAAAGAAAATCCTCAAAGGATGGGGAGTTCGGTGAGCTATGCGAAGAGATATGGATTACAATCATTATACGGATTAGCTAGTGATGATGATGACGGAAACTTAGCAAGTTAAGGAGATAATATGGAAGATAAAGATTTTGCTAAAGGATTATTTGTAAAAGAATCTAACGTTGATTTTGTTAAATTTAAAATATCAATAAAGAAAGATGAATTTACACAATGGTACAAAGAAAAGTTACAAAACAAAGATGAAGATTGGATTAATCTTGATGTTAAAGAAAGTAAGGAAGGCAAGTGGTACACCGAAGTTAACACTTGGAAACCTAAATCAGATACACAATCAGTAACTAAAGAAGAAGAAATACCAGACTTTTAATGAATACAGTATTAGCTTTTAAAAAAGTTGAAAAAGTACAACGTAGGAAAATTGAAAAGAAAAAACATTCCTGCGTTGTATGTAAGCGAGAATATTTAGAGGATAATATTATTTCACATTTTGCACCTAATCATGGTTACTACAATGAGGCGGCTATGCGATATTGCATTAAGTGTCATAATTTAAAACATCTATAATGAAAAATCACATAGACGTATACAGACAATTTTGGTGGGATGAATTAACACTAGCACAAACGGAACAATGTGCAATGTGTGGCGATTGGGGTGCTGATATTCACCACCTAAAATCCCGCGGCATGGGTTCAAGCAAATGCCGTGATACAATAGAAAATCTCATTTGTCTCTGCCGAAGCTGTCACGATAAATGTCATTCTAATAAAGAATACAACATTAAAGCCAGAGTTATCAATCTTAGAAATATAGCAGATAAATTGGAGAGTGAATATTTATGAGTGATGAATATTTTAAAAGAAGAAATAGGTTTGACCCTGTTGCTATGATGAATGAAACATTAAAGCTTGGAGAAGATTGGGCTGAAAACAAGACAGCTTTTGATTCATTAAAAGACACAGAAGCTACGTTAAAAAGTAAA